>OGDN01003641.1_pt1 | contig 15678 bp, 11 predicted proteins | sample 1570271 | NCBI WGS metagenome assembly OGDN01 (sample SAMEA4384481, study PRJEB24528) | human gut metagenome | reverse complement strand
TATCAGTACAGGTGTGAGTAGATATTTTGATTCTATCCGGAGCAACAAAATATCCAAGTCTTTCCTGGGAAAAAAGGTAATGCTCACGCACAAGCTGTGCCAGGGCATTCCGGATAGTAGGCCGCTGCACATGAAAATGTTCCGCAAGAAAACGCTCAGAAGGAAGACGGTCTCCGGGGTGATAGCCTTCATTTTTCAACATGTATATGATCTCTTTTGCAAGAATGACATCCATTGTCAGTAAATTTTTTCTCATAAATTTTAAAAATACGCTCCTTTTACTTCCAATTTTAAAAATAACTATATGAAAAGATTATTATAGAACATCTTTTACATTCATGCTACCGAATAGTTGCTTGTTTCTATCATATAACAGATGCAATCTGTTCGTCAAATATTATTGGTATAAAAAAACGGATTAGTGGTCTAAATCAGTCGGTTATGCAAATATGCCAAAAAATGAATGATAATGAATAAAACACAAGATATAATCGCAAAAAAACATATAGTTATTAAATGCTTAGAATAACATTTTAAAAAAAGATGTTGACTATTTAAAAAAATGTGGTATAGTAATTCATATAAAGTGGTTACAAAAAAGGAAAAGGAATTAAAGGAGGATATCAAAATATCATGTTGAAATTTGATGAGCAGAAACAGATTGACAGAGTAAAAGGTGCACTTGCATTGCGCGGGAAAATCGAAGAAATTGTAGACCAGATCTGTAAAGATGGATTTAAAAATATCTGCTGGCTTGGCATAGGAGGCACTTATGCTTCCTGCTTACAGGCAGAAGTTCATATGAAAGAAAAATCAGGACTTGACTTTTTCGTGGAAAATGCAGCAGAATATCTGACAACTGGAAATAAAAAAGTTGGAGCAGATACGATTGTTGTGGTTTCATCCGTAACCGGAAGTACCATCGAGATGGTGGAAGGTGTCAAAAAAGCTTCTGCAGCGGGAGCAAAGGTGCTTGGATTTATTGATGTGGATACTACAGAACTGGCTCAGATCGTAGATTATGAAATTGCATATCCGGGCAATGAACAGCTGAAGTTTTTTATGGTTGCAGACCGTTTTATGTACAATGCAGGTGAATTCCCGGAATATGATCGTTATTACAAAGAACTGGATGAAAATCTGGCTGTAGATCTGGTAGAAGTTGAGAAAGCAGCGGATGCATTTGGAGAGGCATTTGCAAAGAAACATTGCAATGACAGTATCCATTATTTTGTAGGAGCAGGTAATCAGTATGGTTCTACATATTCTTATGCAATGTGCTACTGGGAAGAGCAGCATTGGATCCGTACAAAATCTATCCACAGTGCAGAATTTTTCCATGGAATGCTGGAAATTGTAGACCGTGATACACCGGTCACTGTATTTGTAGGCGAGGATGCACAGCGTTCTCTGAGTGAACGAGTAGTAAAATTCCTGCCGCGTGTTTGTGCAAATTACACAGTAATTGATTCCAAAGACTATGAGTTGAAAGGAATTAGCGAGGAATTCCGTGGAAATCTGTCTCATCTGGTAACGCATGCTGTAACACAGCGTATTGATGCGCATATGGAGCAGATCAATTGCCATCCGATGGAAATCAGAAGATATTATCGTCAGTTTGATTATTAATGAATGTGAGCGAAAAGACAAATAATGATTCTGCGTGCTGAAAGACGAACAAGGATGAAGTGACAAGAGGACTGCTGAAAATCAATGTTATGTTTTCGGCAGTTCTCGTATTTGTGCAATGAGGAGGGAATGTATGAAATTGGGAATGTTTACCAGTGGCTATCAGTATTATCCACTGGAAGCTGCGTTTCAGGATGCGAAAAGAATCGGCTATGATTATATAGAACTCTGGGGAGGGCGTCCCCATGCATTTCCACTGGATCTGAAACGGGGCGGGATAGAACAGGTAAAGAAATTGATTGAAGTCTATGAAATGCCGGTTCATGTGTATACACCGGAGCACAATGCATATCCGTACAATTATATGATCGGAGATTTCAGCCAGCGTAAGGAGGCAGTAGATTATCTCAAGACAGCAATTGAAATGGGAAAAGAAATGGGAGCAGAATACACACTGATTTCTACCGGTCATGCGGAAAATACCATAAGCCGCAGACAAATCCAGGAGCGACTGATCGAAACGCTGAGGGAACTGGCAGAATATGCACAACAGATCCAGGAACCGGTTTTGCTGGAGACACTGACTCATTTTGAAACAAATGTATGTACTACCGCAAATGATCTGCAGGAAGTACTTGAGATGGTGGATTCCCCATATTTATACGGAATGTGTGATGTGGTAGTGCCATCCATTGAAGGCGAAAGTGTGATGGATTATTTTATGAAACTGGGTGATCGTTGCAGACATCTCCATCTGGTGGATTGTGATGGCAACAGTGAGACACATGTGATCCCGGGGGATGGTGAGCTCCCGCTTCCGGAACTTCTGGAGGAAATAGAGCATTTCGGTTATCATGACACAGCTACCATTGAGTTGGTAACGGCCTATATCCGGGAACCGTATGTGTATGCAAAACGGGCACATGACAGAGTACGGCAAATGCTGTTGGAAGGAAAGGGAGGATGTTAAACATGGAGAAAAAGATTAAAGTTGCAGCTGTAGGAGACAATTGCGTGGATGCTTATGATCAGACAGGTGAGGCATTTCCGGGAGGAAATCCGGTGAATGTTGCCGTATATACAGTCCGTCTTGGCGGGGAAGCGTCTTATACCGGTGTCGTTGGAGACGATGCATATGGGAAATTAATGAAGGACTCAATTGCAAAAAAAGGGGTGGATGTTTCTCATTTGAAAGTGATGCCTGGCAGTACGGCTGTGACACACGTGGAAATCATAGACGGGGAGCGTATTCTCGGAGACTATGAGGAAGGCGTTATGGCAGAATTCAAGCTGAGTGAAGAAGATATTGAATTTCTTGGAAGCCATGATCTGGTTGTATCCGGAATCTGGGGGATGATAGAGAATGATCTTGAGAAAATCAAGGCTTGTGGCACCAGGATTGCTTTTGACTTTGCAACGAAATATGAAAGCCCGGTGATTGATATCGCGATTCCATTTGTAGATTATGCATTTTTTGCCTATGATGGAGAAGATGAAGAATGGATGCGAAACTTCATGGAAGAAATGCAGAAAAAAGGAGCAAAGACAGTCATCGTTACCAGAGGCACAAAAGGAAGTATTGCTTATGACGGCACAAGTTATACGGAGTTTGGGATTATTCCATGCGATGTCGTGGATACGATGGGAGCCGGTGACAGCTTCATTGCAGGCTTTTTATATGGTATCCTACAGGGAAAATCATTACAGGAAAGCATGGAACAGGGAGCAAAAAACAGCAGCGTGACACTGGGATATAGCGGAGCCTGGTAAGATAGATGTGTAATGGGCTCTCACTTCTATAAGTGCGAAGTAATAAGAAAGAAAACATAAGACACATTCTACGGCAGTGAATGTGTCTTATGTTTTTGTGTTTGATAAGAAATTATAAAATTTCCGGTTTCAAGTGGAAAGAGAACGTATAATGAGTATCGTCCAGACGATATTCTTTTGCCAGCTGAGGGCCACAGCTTCCGGAACCGATACCACTCTGTCTGTAATCGATACAGAATACAGTGTATCCGGATTTTTCCAGTTCATAATTATGACCTTTCGTGGTCAGTTCCTCTTCTGTATACTCAGACAGATTAAAGGAAATCGGCTGCTCGTTATATACGGTCAGTTTCCGGCTGTCATCAGCAACACTGACATATTCGCAATGATAGTGGCTTCCGTTTTCCTGCGGACGCATGTAATCTTCATGCAGATCACAGACACGGGAAGTAAATTTGCCAAGATAGCTTGCCCGGCGTTTGTCAATATAGCTCTCATGAGGTCCGTATCCAAAGTATTCTGCCTGATTCATACGTTTTGACAGGAACAGGCGGATACCAAGTCGAGGGAGAAATGCCTCATTTGGCTGGAATGGATTGTCATTTTCTGTCACATCTTCGAAGTATTCGCTGTACATGCCACGCATGATCGCATCCCGCTCAATCTCCATGCTGGATCTGACGATTCCATCCGGTGTGATGATCCATTCTGCATCAATCTCCAAGAAACGCTGCCGGAAGATGGGGGCCATGGAAGATGTTGTGTGCAGTTTCAGGGAACCATCTGCCAGTGCTTCGACAGTAGTATCATAAGCACGCTGTGTCATTTTATCATAACCTGCTTCATACCACAGTCTCTTGACCACACGATCATTATCTGTCGGTGCACGCCAGATATTCATTTCCATCGGACGTTTTAAGAAGCTGTGATTTTTGTAGATCATGCTGTCAAACATACCGGTGAGTTTGTTGTATACATAGACAAAATCAGCACCGTTGATCGTAATGACACGATCGTTTTCTGTATAAGTAATAGCAGAAGCAGTGCCATTTGCAGCGCAAGAGCAGGAATCTGCAGATGCTTTTTCTGCATTCAGCAGAGCGGTTAATGTATCCGTGCAGTTTTCGTTCAACATGATCTGGTCAAAACCAAGTTTGAAATCAGCCGGTGTAAATGGCTTTTCATGTAACTGATGAGAACTGATGATGACAGAGCAGGCACCGTTTTCTAATGGCTTGATCGGCAGCTGAACTGTCTTTTTACTTCTTGGAGCGACATCTAACAGATCAGTATCTCTGATCTCACCGGAAGCAACTGCCATACCATTTTGCAGGATTTCATAGGTCAGATACAATTCTTCTTTTAAGTTTGTAAAATCCAGATTGTTCTGCAGGATGTAAGTACCGGAAGTAGCATCCACCAGATGTACACGAACCGGACGATGCACATTTTTATATTCTTTTAAACCGGTGCTTGGTGTGCGATCCGGGTAAACAAGTCCATCCATACAGAAGTTGCCATCATGCGGATATTCACCGGAATCACCACCGTAATAGAATTTTTTGCGTCCATCATCTGTGGTTCCCATATAAACACCGTGATCACACCATTCCCAGACGAAACCGCCTACGAAAGTGTCATATTGTTCCTCTAACTGATAGTAGTCCTCGATGTCTCCCGGTCCATTTCCCATAGCATGGACAAATTCGCACTGAATAAACGGTTTATCCGGGTTATTGCCCAGATATGCATGCATTTCCGGGATTGCAGCGTACATACGGCTGCGCAGATCGATATTGGAGAAATCGGTTTTTCCGCGTTTTGGATTGCGCGGATGGTGCATGGAACTCTCATAGTGGGTCAGTCTGGTTGGATCGTAAGATTTTGTCCAGGCAAGGGCATCTTCAAAGGTACATCCGTAGCCGGCTTCATTTCCCATGGACCAGATCAGTACGCTGGTACGGTTTTTATCACGCATTACATTTTTCCGGACACGGTCTACAACGCTGTCTGTCCAGTCTTCGTTGTCAGATAAAAACGGTGGGAACGGGTTTTTCTTTCCTTCTTTCCAGATATTCAGGTTGTACAGGTTTACAACACCGTGGATCTCTATGTCGGATTCGTCGATGACATAGAAACCGTATTCGTCACACAACTCATAAAACTCCGGTGCATTCGGATAATGGCTGGTGCGGATGGCATTGAAATTGTGCTGTTTCATCAGGCTCATATCTTTGCGGATATGTTCCAACGTAACAGCAGAACCTACATAAGGATCACTGTCATGACGGTTGGCTCCGCGGAAACGGACTTTCTGACCGTTCAGGTATACAATGGCATCTTTGATGCTGATCTCACGGAAACCGATGCGCTGACGGATGGTTTCACAGTCAGTGGACAGCGTCAGTGTATACAGGTACGGATGTTCTGCATTCCAGAGTGTGAGATCAGAAGCTGAAAATGCAATGCTGTCTCCGCTGGAAATACCTTCAGCAACGACGCAGCCGCAGGCAGAAGTCAGTTTATAAGAAACCGGGATGGATTCACCGGCAAAGGTCAGCGGGATTGTTACATCAGCAGCGGTATAGTTGTCTTTTAACTGCGTCTGGACAAAAAAATCGCGGATATAGTTTTGAGGTCTGGCCAATACATAAACATCACGGAAAATACCGGAATTACGGAATTTGTCCTGATCTTCCAGATAACTGCCATCGCACCATTTTAAAACGAGAACGGCAAGTGTGTTTTCACCCTCACGCAGAGCACTCGTAATATCAAATTCACCGGTGGAATGAGAAACCTGATGATATCCGATAAATATGCCGTTTAACCATACATAGTAGCAGGAGTCCACACCTTCGAAATTCAGATGGTAAGTTGCGGTTCCTTCCGGCTTTTTGTATGTGAAGCTGTGCACATAAGCACCGCATGGATTTTCGTGCGGTACATATGGAGGATCAAACGGAAACGGATAGCGTGTATTGGTATACTGATGGATATCGTAGCCGTGATCCTGCCAGTTGGACGGAACCGGAAGTGTGTCGAAGTGATTCGTGTCATACCCTTCATCATAAAAAGCTTCCTGACAATCATAGATGCTGTCGAAATAACGGAATTTCCAATCGCCGTTCAGTAATAAGAAACGATCCGTTTCCGTGCGGATTTTCCAGTCCGGATCCTGTGCCGGTGATGTCGGAATGTAATAAGCACGCATTGGCTCATCGTTGACACCAAAGATATGATTGTCTTCAAAATACTTTGGAATGATCATGTAAAAACCCTCCTCATGAAAATGATTTTTTCCTTGAAATAATGAGTAAAACGAAATCCTCATCAGTGTTTATTATATAAAAAAACAGACCACATAGCAAGGTATGTGGTCTGTTCTTAATGATATATTTATTTCTTGTACTTTGCTTCACAGTATTTGCATCGATATACTTCATGCACCGGATCAGTCAGAAGGAAAATCTGATCCAGTTCCTGCTCGATGGATGTGATACAACGTGGGTTTTTACATTTGATGACATTTGTTACGGATGTCGGAAGTTTTAATGCACGTTTTTCCACAATGCGCTGATCTTTGATGATGTTTACTGTAATATTGTGATCAATAAAACCGAGGATATCAAGATCCAGATTGTCGATGTTGCATTCAACTTTCAGGATATCTTTTTTTCCCATTTTGTTGCTTTTTGCATTTTTGATGATAGCAACACAGCAGTCAAGCTCGTCCAGTTTCAGATCGTGATAGATGGAAAGGCTCATGCCTGCTTTGATATGATCTAATACAAAACCTTCTTTGATTGCACCTACGTTTAACATTGCTTATACCTCCATTCCTAATAATGTAAGAATCAGGGCCATACGAACGTAAACGCCGTACTGAACCTGTTTGAAATATACTGCTCTCGGATCATCATCTACTTCTGTAGAAATCTCGTTTACACGAGGCAGTGGATGAAGTACCAGCATATCTTTCGGAGCAAGCTCCATTTTTGCTTTGTCCAGAATATAGAAATCTTTCATGCGGATGTAATCTTCTTCATTGAAGAAACGCTCTTTCTGTACACGGGTCATGTAAAGGATGTCAAGTTCCGGCAGAGCGTCTTCGAGACGGACTACTTCTTTGAACGGAACGTTGTTCTGTGCAAGGACATCTTCGCGGATATAGCTTGGTACGCGCAGTTCTTCCGGAGAAATCAGGACAAATTTTACATTCGGGTAACGAATCAGAGCATGAATCAGTGAGTGAACAGTACGACCGAATTTCAGGTCACCGCATAAACCGATAGTCAGATTGTCGAGATGACCTTTGAGACTGTGGATCGTAAGAAGATCGGTAAGTGTCTGTGTCGGATGCTGATGTCCGCCATCACCTGCATTAATGACAGGAATTGTGGATTTTTCGGAGGCAACTAACGGAGCACCTTCTTTCGGGTGACGCATTGCACAGATATCGGCATAGCAGGAGATGACACGGATGGTATCAGAAACACTTTCTCCTTTTGCGGCGGAAGAACTGTCCGCACTGGAAAAACCAAGTACAGATCCACCAAGATTTAACATAGCTGCTTCGAAACTGAGTCGTGTTCTGGTACTTGGCTCATAGAAGCAGGTAGCAAGCTTTTTGCCGGCACATGCGTGTGCATATTTTTCCGGATTTTTTTCAATATCGTTCGCGAGATTGAGCAATTTATCTGTTTCTTGTACGGATAAATCTAAAGGGCTCATTAAATGTCTCATAGGTCTCCTCCTTAATGATTATGTATTTATCGTTTGACGATTTTTCTCTTACATATCATATACTATGAGACCCTAAAATTCAATAGGGAGTTGGCTCTGGTAATGTGGGAATTTGAACATTCAGTCACCTCAGTTGTGTGACAATTTGAAAGAACCGGCATATGCTAAATACAACGGAATAGCAGGGGCTGAGTCTAGTATGAAGCAGACAGAAAAATTACTGCAGGGACTTACATATCGATGCGTCCGTGGGAAACTCCCAAGGGAAGTTACACAGGTGGCTTACGATAGCAGAAACGTAGAGCCGGGAGGTATTTTTGTATGCATCCGGGGAAGCAGACAGGACGGTCATCAGTTTATCCGGGAGTCTGTGCGGCGGGGTGCTTCCGTGATCCTGACGGAGGCAGCGACAGATTTTAAACAAGAATCATACACAGTGGAAAGTTGGGAGAGAAAAACAGTTAGACGGAAAGAATGTGTCAGTCGTTTGGATGAAAATCTGAGGGAGATTCCGGATATGCAGGAGGTCTGCGTACTGGAAACTCCGGATACCAGAATTGCACTTGCAGCTATTTCCAGGCAGTGGTTTGATAACCCGCAGAAAGAGCTGTGCATCCTTGGGGTTACCGGGACAAAAGGAAAGACTACCACAGTCTGGATGATCTGGAAGATGCTGGTTGCCGCCGGTTATGAGGCAGGATTGATCGGAACCATTGAAGTATGTTATGGTTCCTGGCAGCAGGAGAGCGAGCATACAACACCGGAATCTTATGAATTGTATGAAATTTTACGGAAAATGGCGGATGGCGGCTGCCAATATGTGGTGATGGAAGTGTCTTCCCAGGCATTGAAACTGCACCGCGTGGAAGGAATCGTGTTTGATACAGCAGTATTTACCAATCTGCGGGCAGATCATATCGGTGCAGGGGAACATGCAGATTTTGCAGAATATATGGATTGCAAGCGGCAGCTGTTTCGCCGGTGCCGGTGCGGAGTATTCAATCAGGATGACGCTTACTGGCAGGAAATGTGGCGGGAAAGTGGCTGTCAGGCTGTGACTTATGGATTTTCCGGTCAGTCGGACTATTGTGCTTTGGCTCCACAGCTTTTACGGGGCAGCAGCCGGCTGGGGGTGCGGTATGAGCTGGCGGTACATGATGCGGGGCAGGCGGGAATGACAAAGGGGACATCATTTACAGAGTCAGGAGAAGGTGTGACAGAGAAAAAGCCGGAAGAACAGAAGAAACGCATCGTGGTCAATGCGCCGGGCAGATTTTCTGTTTATAATTCCTTGGCAGCCATTGCAGTGGCGGAGCATTACCGGGTGCCGTGGAACGTGATGGAGCAGGTACTGCACACTTTGCAGGTGCCAGGCAGAATAGAAATGCTCTCTGTGTCACCGCGTTTTATTGTATTGGTTGATTATGCCCATAATGCCATGAGCCTGGAAAGCCTTCTTACAACGCTGAGAGAGTATCATCCGCACAGACTTGTATGTCTGTTTGGCTGCGGAGGAAACCGTGCGAAATCCCGGCGTTATGAGATGGGAGAGGTTTCCGGAAAGATGGCAGATCTGACGATCATCACCTCAGACAATCCAAGATTTGAGGAACCGCAGGCGATCATTGATGATATCAAGACTGGAATAGCAAGAACAAACGGTAAATATGTGGAGATCTGTGACCGTAAGGAGGCAATTGCCTATGCGATCCATCATGGAGAGCCGGGAGATATCATTGTTCTTGCCGGCAAGGGACATGAAGATTACCAGGAGATCAAGGGAAAGAAGTATCCTATGGATGAGAGGGTTCTGATCGCAGAAATCCTCAAGGAGGACCAGGACAAAAATCAATGATGTATGCAGATATCATTGTAGATATTTCACATGAGAAGCTCGATCGTAGTTTTCAGTATCGCGTTCCTTTGGAAATGGAGGATGAGATCCAGGTGGGAATGGTAGTGACGATTCCTTTTGGAAACGGAAACCATGAACGCAAAGGATATGTGATCGGGCTTTCTAAAGAGCCGGAATTGGATCCGTCAAAGATAAAGCCGCTTAAGGGCATCAGCAGCAGCCAGGAGACGACAGAAGAAAAACTGATCGTGCTTGCTGCCTGGATGAAAGAACGATATGGATCAACAATGGCACAGGCACTCAAAACCGTACTTCCGGTCAGAGAGAAGGTCAGGTCAAAGGAAAAACGTCGCATTTTGTTGAACATAAACGAGGAAGAAGCAATCGCACTTGCAGAAAAGCTTGAAAAAAGCAGATGTAAAGCGAGAGCCAGGATTCTGAGAGCTCTCTGTGAGAAGCCGGAGTTAGATTACACGGAAGCGGTAAAAAACCTCGGAATGACCTCGTCTGTGCTTAATCCGCTTGTGGAGCAGGGCGTGATCCGCATTCAGCAGGATGAGGTTTATCGTATCCCTGTAAAAGGAGAAGCGATTCCAAGAGAGAAGTTGTCTGAACTTACAGAACCGCAAAAAAAGGTTCTTGATCAGATACAGGAAGAATGGAAGCGGGAATCACCACGGCCGGTGCTTATTCATGGTGTTACAGGAAGTGGTAAGACCCAGGTTTATATGAAACTGATCGAGCAGGTAGTAGAACAGGGCAGACAGGTTATTGTGCTGATCCCGGAGATTTCGCTGACCTATCAGACAGTCAGACGATTTTATGGATGGTTTGGCGAAAAAGTATCTGTGCTGAACTCGCGTCTGTCCCTGGGAGAACGTTATGATCAGTTTCGAAGGGCGAAGCAGGGCGAGATCCAGATCATGGTAGGGCCGAGGTCGGCACTTTTTACACCTTTTTCCAGGCTCGGACTTATCATAATTGATGAGGAACATGAGCAGACTTATAAGAGTGAGAGCAGTCCGCGATATCATGCACGAGAGGTGGCTGTGCAGAGGGCGGCACAGGAAGGTGCCTATGTGGTCATGGGATCGGCAACTCCGTCTCTGGAAGCGTACTGTAGGGCAGAAGCAGGGGAGTATCTGCTTACAAAACTGACTGCACGTTTTGAGGAGCGTCCGCTGCCGGAAGTATCTGTTGTGGATCTTCGAGGAGAATTAAAGGCAGGAAACCGTTCGATCCTGAGCCGGAAACTTAAGGATTCTATCGAAAAGCGTCTGGAAAGAGGCGAACAGTCGATATTATTTCTGAACAGAAGAGGATTTGCGGGATTTGTATCGTGCCGTTCCTGTGGAGAAGTCCTTAAATGTCCGCATTGTGATGTGTCACTTACAGAACACAATAACGGGAAGCTGATCTGTCATTACTGTGGTTATGAGAGACCGGCAGTGGCGAAATGTCCGTCCTGTGGTTCGCCTTACATTGGCGGATTTAAGGCCGGAACACAGCAGATCGAACAGGTTCTTCATAAGACTTTTCCGAAGGCACAGGTACTTCGAATGGACTATGATACCACGAGAAATAAAGGAAGCTATGAGAAGATACTGTCCTCTTTTGCCGCACATGAGGCGGATATTCTGGTGGGAACCCAGATGATCGTTAAAGGACATGATTTTCCGGATGTGACACTGGTTGGTGCAGTGGCAGCAGATCTTTCCTTGTACGCGTCAGATTACCGCTGCGCAGAGAGAACTTTCCAGCTTCTGACACAGGCAGTCGGAAGATCTGGAAGAGGAAGAAAGCCGGGTGAGGCGGTCATTCAGACCTATCATCCGGAGCATTACAGCATTCAGGCTGCAGCAACACAGGATTATGAGGCTTTTTATCAGGCGGAGATGAGTTATCGGATTCTGATGGATTATCCGCCTGCAGCACATATGCTGTCGATCCTTGCAGCAGGAGAAGATGAGGAACTTCTGAGCCAGGGGATGGAGTATCTTGGTAAATTTGTCGGAACGGTCGGTGAAAAATATAAAGTCCATGTGATCGGTCCTGCCAGTGCTTCTGTTGGAAAGATTAATGATATTTATCACAAGGTTATTTATCTGAAGCATCAGGATGAGAAGGTGCTCATGGATATTAAGGACAAAGCAGAAAAATATATTGAAATAAATTCCGGCTTCCGGAAATTATATATACAGTTTGATTACGCAGGATAAAAGAAAGGAAGAAAGAAATGGCAATCAGAACAATCAGAACAGATGGAGATCCGGTGCTGAGAAAGATCAGCAAACCGGTAAAGGAAATTACACCAAAGATCGTAACACTGGTAGACGATATGCTGGATACCATGTATGAAGCGATGGGAGTAGGGCTTGCAGCACCGCAGGTCGGAATCCTCAAGAGGATTGTAGTTATTGACATCGGAGACGGCCCGATCGTCCTGATCAATCCGGAAATTCTGGAAACATCCGGAGAACAGACGGGAGATGAAGGATGCTTAAGCGTTCCGGGTATGGCAGGACAGGTGACCCGTCCGAATTATGTCAAAGTAAAAGCCATGAATGAGGATATGGAAGAAGTGATCTATGAAGGAACAGAACTTCTTGCAAGAGCATTCTGCCATGAGATAGACCATCTGGATGGAAAGATGTATACAGATCTTGTAGAGGGAGATCTGCACAGAACCAGCTATGATGAGGATGAAGATTTCGAATAATGACAGATGAAAAAAGGAGCATATTATGAAAATAGTTTATATGGGAACTCCTGATTTTGCCGTGCCGCCACTAGAGGCTCTTGTAAGATCAGGATATGAGGTTGCAGCAGTTGTAACGCAGCCGGACAAACCGAAGGGAAGAGGCAAGACACTTATGCCGACTCCGGTGAAAGAAGAAGCAATGAAGCATGATATACCGGTGTATCAGCCGCTTAAGGTCCGGGATCCGGAATTCGTGGAGATTCTGGAAAACATTGCTCCGGACATCATTGTTGTGGCAGCATTTGGACAGATCATTCCAAAGAAGATCCTGGATATGCCGAAATACGGATGTATCAATATCCATGCATCCCTGCTTCCGAAATACCGTGGAGCCGCTCCGATCCAGCAGGCGGTGATCGATGGTGAGAAGGAATCCGGCGTGACGATCATGAGAATGGGAACCGGCCTGGATACCGGTGATATGATTTCCAAAGTGGTTGTTCCGCTTGATAAAGAGGAGACAGGTGGAAGTCTTTTTGATAAGCTTGCACAGGCAGGGGCTTCTCTTCTGACTGAAACACTTCCTTCCATAGAAGATGGAACAGCTTCCTACGAGGTACAGCCGGAAGAGAGTCCGACACCGTATGCGGCGATGATCAATAAGAAAATGGGACTTATGGATTTCTCAAAAAGTGCAGCAGAACTTGAAAGACTGGTACGAGGACTGAATCCGTGGCCGAGTGCATATACTTTTCTCAATGGTAAGACACTTAAAGTATGGAAATCCACAGTAGAAAAAACAGTAAATGGTGGAAAAACTGTTCCGGGAACAATCATTGCGGTGGATAAAACCGGAATTCATGTAGCCTGCGGCGAAAATGTACTGGTTCTTTGTGAAGTACAGCTTGAAGGAAAGAAGAGAATGGAAACAGATGCGTTCCTTCGAGGATATCAGGTTGAGGTCGGAACAGTACTGACAGATCATAAGGAGTGATAAGATGTACACATATGGTTATGGATATTATGGATTTGACTGGACGTACCTTCTTCTTGTAATTGGTATGCTTTTGTCGCTTCTGGCATCTGCAAAACTAAAAAGTACCTTTGCACGTTACAAAAGAGTGAGAAGTGCATCAGGACTTACTGGTGAAGAAGCTGCCCGAAGGATTCTGTACAGTGCCGGAATTACAGATGTACAGGTAAGGCCGATAGCGGGCAGTCTGACGGACCATTACGATCCCCGGACGAAGACAGTGAATCTTTCACAGGATATTTACGGGCAGACTTCGCTGGCAGCAGTTGGAGTTGCTGCGCACGAGTGTGGACATGCGATCCAGCATCAGAAGAGCTATTTTCCGCTTACACTGAGAAGTGCGATCGTTCCAATTGCAAATTTTGGTTCGACACTTGCATGGCCAATTATTATTATCGGTTTATTTTTTAATGGAAGCATGTCTACGATGCTTATCAATATCGGAATCTTAATGTTTTCCTTTGCGGTATTGTTCCAGCTTGTAACGCTTCCGGTAGAGTTTAACGCATCAAGCCGTGCATTAAAACAGCTGGAGACACAGGGAATCCTGGGACAGGATGAACTGAAATATACAAGAAAAGTGCTGGTATCCGCAGCATTCACCTATGTTGCAAGTGCAGCAGCAGCAATTTTGCAGCTGCTTCGTCTTGTGATACTGTTTGGAGGAAGAAACCGTGACGACTAATACGAATATCAGGGAGCTTGTCCTTGACATTTTGATTGAAGTAAATGAAAAAGACCAGTATTCGCATCTTGTGATCCGGAGTGTGCTGGATAAATATCAGTATCTCGATAAAAAAGAACGTGCGTTTCTCACACGACTTGCAGAAGGAACGATAGAACATCAGATCGAAATGGATTATATGATTGATTCATTTTCGAAAGTGAAAGTGCGTAAAATGAAACCGCTCATCCGAAATCTTCTCAGGATGAGCGTTTATCAGCTCCGTTACATGGATGCGATTCCAGATTCTGCCGTATGCAATGAGGCTGTAAAACTTGCCAAGAAACGTGGATTCCGCCAGTTGTCCGGATTTGTCAATGGAGTGCTTAGAAGCATTGTAAGAGAAGGGGATAAACTTCTTTATCCGGATGCGGCGATGGAACCAAAGCGCTATCTGGAGGTGAAATATTCAGTTCCGGGCTGGATCATAAATCGCTGGATGAAAGCATATGGATATGAACAGACTGAAACAATCCTTTCTCATTTTTATCAGGAATCGCCACTGACCATCCGCACAAACCGGACGAAGTGTACGCCGGAAGAGTTACGGACAAAGTTGATAAACGAACAGGTTACCGTGGAAAAGATCGCGGAGAGTGGAGAATTCAAGGATGCACTTGACCGCCTTTGGGATTATGCGTATACGATTTCGGATTTTGATCATCTTCAGAGTCTTCAGACATTTCAGGATGGGGATTTTTATGTGCAGGATCTTAGTTCGATGCTCGTTGCAGAGATGGCGGCCCCGAAAAAGGGAGACTATGTGATTGATGTCTGTGCTGCTCCGGGCGGGAAAAGCTCGCATATTGCAGAACTTATGGATGGAACTGGTATGGTAGAGGCAAGAGACCTCACGGAATACAAGACCAATCTGATCGAAGAAAATATCAGACGGCATGGACTTTCGAATATGAAAGCAGTGTGCATGGATGCCACGGTTTTTGACCGGGATTCGGTGGGAAAAGCAGACATTCTGGTCTGTGACCTTCCTTGCTCCGGACTTGGAGTTATGGGCAAAAAAACAGATATCCGTTATAAAATGACGGAAGAAAAGGAAAAGGAACTTGTTCAGCTGCAGCGTCAGATACTAAAGACGGTAATTCCTTATGTAAAAGAGAATGGAACCGTGATTTACAGTACATGTACGATTGACAGAGCTGAAAATGAAGAAAATGCTGCGTGGATAGAACGTGAATTCCCGGAACTTTCTCTGGTAGCCA
>OGDN01003621.1_pt1 | contig 15764 bp, 9 predicted proteins | sample 1570271 | NCBI WGS metagenome assembly OGDN01 (sample SAMEA4384481, study PRJEB24528) | human gut metagenome | reverse complement strand
ATTGTGTAAAAGAGGTTTCTATACCTTTCTTATAATATTCGGCTTCTTTTCCCGGGTCTACATATCCTCTTAATGCAGCTTCGGCGCGAAGGAACCACACTTCGGCTGCTGTCATTACGATAATCGGAGTTGAGGTAGTTACAATGGTCTTGGAATGAGTGACATACCGATTGTCGGTAACAATGCCTGTACCCTGACGCACTCCTTTAAACTTATTCTTTATCGGGAATAATTCTGCTACATCACCGTCACCTCCCGAGTTGCCTGTTGCAGGTACGAAGTATTTATCCATGCGAGGATCTTCATATCCATTCAAGAAAGATTCAAGGTTGGCATTCATAAAGACTTCATCCCAACCGTTGACGCCCCCCAACGGATTACGTATTCCATATTCACCTACTGTATCATCAGCTTTTTCTAACACTCCACCATTGTTTGGGTCTAATGCTGCTTTGGTTTGAGCCTCGGCCAGACTCTTGTCTACATTGGAAACGCGCATAGCCAAGCGGAGGCGTAATGAATTGGCGAATTTTATCCATTGGGCATAATTGCGTTTTCCCGGGGGCATCATAATGTCTGCACCGGCAAATGTTTCAGGACCATTATCAGCAACGTGTGTTTTCAGTAAGTCTATAGCTTCTGACAAGTCGGCAAAAAAATCGTTGTATACTTCTTGTTGCGATTCGGGAGCAGGGTTGTCTTTACCGAAGTTCTTGTAAATAATCGGACCGTAATAGTCTGATACACGATGCATCATGGCTACCTTGATAATCTTGTTGACAGCATAGAAAGTTGGATATTCTTCTTTGGTGTCAATCTTTTCTGCACTGGCAATAGCAGGCATTCCCTGTGCATAGTTGTAACTCCATTGAGCACTCGTCCAACCTAGGTTAAGGTTGTAGGTGGAATTCTTGTCGTTGAAATCGCCTTTCATATCATGAAAGTATCCGCCAAACATATCGGCAGCCAAACTCTGCATAATTTGGTATTGCCAGTCGGTACCGTCTACTCCGGTCTGATAGATGATTGCAGTTTGAGAAGTTTTGAATGGGATGAGCTGTCTTTGAAAATCATAATCCTGCAAATCTTCGGTGAATGCTCCGTCAGGAGTATTATAGCGTTCAAAACTGTCTGTACAAGCGGTCATTCCAATAATTCCGCTTAATAATATGGAGAGAATATATTTATTACTTTTCATAATGGTCTGAGTATTAGAATGTGAATTTAATATTGAAACCTATGTTTCTAGTAGACGGCATGCCGAATACGTCAATACCTTGATTGGTATTACCTACAGACATTGTTGCATCCGGATCAAACGGAGCGTCTTTGTAGAAGAAGAATAAGTTGCGTGCTACTAATGAGAGGTCAAGACCTTTGATAAATTTTGTCTTTTCCAGCATATTCTGCGGGAATGAATACCCTAGTGATATCTCACGCATACGAACGTTGGTCCGGTCGTAACGATAATAGGATGTACAAGCGTCACCTCGTGTTGCCACTTTATTATAGAAAGCATTTACATCTTCAAATTTCTGTCCTTCTACTTCTACATAGCCTTTGTCACGTGCTTCGGCAGATACTTTGCTAAGCCCTTTCAGGTCAAGAGCAGCCTGAGTCAGCGAGATGACGTCACCACCGATTGTAGCATCGACCAAGAAATAAAGACTGAAGCCTTTGTAAGTAAAGGTGTTACTCCATCCCAGCATACAGTCTGGGTTAGCATTTCCAATCAATACATTGTTTCCTGTTTCGAGTACCGGCACTCCCTTTTCATCGGTTACAATCTTGCCGTTTTCACGTTTGAAGTCGTTACCATAGAGGTCACCCAGTGAACCGCCTTCTTTAACGCGCATTCTGTAAGGCATTGACAAACCGTCATCACCATATACGAACTCGTCATTGCCACCTAAAGAAACCACTTTATTTTTATTGGTAGAGAAGTTTACTGTTGATTTCCAACGGAAGTTTTCATTCATTATAGGCGTGACGCCTACAGTCAGTTCAACACCTGAGTTACGGATTTTACCTGCATTGATATATTTGTGTGGGTGTGCGCCTGTCGGAGTGCTGATATACAATAATTGGTTTTTTGTATCTGTCCGATAGTAGGTGAAGTCCAAATCCAGACGGCTGTTGAAGAATTTCCATTCCATACCGATTTCCCAAGAAGAAGAGATTTCAGGCTTCAGGTTTTCGTCAATGTCATATTGAATTTGATGAACGATGCCACCGGCTGTGATAGTCGGAATAGGAGAAGTGATGCCGATAGGAAGGTCGTTACCTACTTGTGCCCATGAACCACGAATCTTTGCAAAGTTAATCCATTCGGGCATAGGAAGGCTCTTGGACATAATCCATGTCAAACCTACCGACGGATAGAAGAAGCCTTTCTTGCGGCTGCTGGTTCCTGCCAAAGTGGATGACCAGTCATTACGCGCGGTCAAGTCAATATAAGCGGCTTCTTTCCAACCGATTTGTGCTGTCCCGAATATAGATTGTACTGTGCGGCGTTGATTCAGGGTTTCGTCAATATAGGCAGTTCCGGTATTAAGAATCATATTGGGAACTGTGAATACATTTGCATAATACAAACCGGCCTTTCCGGAATCCAGCTTAAGCATATTGGTTTTCTGCACATTGATGCTGCCGCCGACAGCTGCATTTACGCTCCAGTCCTTCCATGTTTTATTAAACATGGCCATTACGTCACCATACATTAAAAATTCCTGGTCGTTCATGTCTACATAGCGTCCGTTTGCATGGCAAAGATTGGCTGCTGTGCCGGCATAGAATTTCTGTTGGTATTTGTCATTGATAAAGTCGATATTGCCACGGGCTTGTAAAGTCAGCCAGTCGGTGGCCTTGAAGTTTGCACTCAACGATGCAATGGCGCGATAACGTTTGTCTTTACTGGTGATACGGTTTACAATCCAGTAAGGATTCTGTTCAAAATCGGCTGTGGAGGTATACCAATTTTGCAATGGCAGATTACGTCCTTCATCGAAAACTTCATAATTGTCGCGATATTCGCTCATATCCTTGCCGCGTGGGAAAGTATAAAGTCCTACCAACGGGTTCATGTAATAACCACCGGAAGTGGGGCGGTCTTTGATTGTTTGGGAAATCAGGTTCACATTGGCATCCAATGTAAGTTTATCGTTGAATAGTGTAGCGGTTTCGCGCAATGCCAGATTATGTTTGTATAATTTGTTGGCATCGATAATACCTGACGCAGTTGTGTTGGCGTATGAGAAATAGGTCTGAACTTTTTCTTTTCCTACTTGAATACTCAATGAGTTGATTGCAGTAATACCGTTTCCGAAGAAGTCACCTACGTTATCATAATTCTTCATGGAAGTATTTTTGGTACCCCAATTGGTTAAACCGTCTACGTCATAGCTGTTTTGGAATTCGGGTAATGAAACAGCATGGTCGACTGTCAGGTTGGAAGAGAATGTAATTCTTTGCATACCTGCTTTCCCTTTTTTGGTTGTAATTAAGATTACACCATTGGCAGCTTGAGAACCATAAAGTGCGGCAGCAGATGCACCTTTTAAAATACTCATACTTTCTATGTCATCTGGGTTGAGATTGGATATGCCGTCGCCGGAGTCACGGTTACCGGCATCATTATTACCACCCATTACGCTGAATGATTGTTCAGTAGTGTTGTTCAGCATAGGGACACCGTCAATGACGTACAATGGTTGGTTATTGCCGTTTTCATTGGCAGAACGGACACCACGGATAGATACTTTTGCAGAACCGCCCAAACCGGAAGAGTTTTTTGTAATGGTGACACCGGCAGATTTACCGGCCAGTGAATTAATCATATTGGCATCTTTGGCACGTGTCAGTTCATCACCGTTCAATTGTTGGGTAGAATAAGTCAATGAGGCTTCTTTTTTCTTAATACCCATCGCTGTAACTACTACATTATCCAATTTGAGGGCGTCATCTTCCATTTTGACGGTGAAGGTAGTCTGACCGTTTACAGGGATAATGATTTTCTTATAACCGATATAGGAGATTATCAATTGTGCGTCAGAAGGTACCTCCAGAGTAAACTCACCGTTGACATCGGTAATAGTACCGTTGGTTGTACCTTGCTGAAGTATATTTGCACCAATGATGGGCTCATTTTGTGTGTCGGTAATTGTACCTTTAATGGTAATGGTATTGGGTTGCTGTTCACCAATTGTGCCATTCCCTTTTGTCAGGACGATATTCTTACCTTCCATGACATAAGAAATACCGGTTCCTTCAAAGACTTCGTCTAATATTTCAGAAACGGCTTTGTGGGTAGCGTTGATTTTGACTTTTCGGTTTAAATCAACGTTCTTTTTGTTGTATACAAATAGATAATTAGTCTGTGCCTCAATAGCAGAGATTAATTGAGCTACCTTTATAGTGTTTGATTCCAAGCTGACTTTAGCGCTTTGAGAATACACATCCATACTGAATGCACTAAGAGTAGATGCCAGTAAAAGGCAGACTGCAATTTTCATAGTTCGTAATATTTGTTTAAAAGCTGAACTTTTTGGGTATAAATACCCTTCCAAAGAAATTTTTCTCATATCTTTGTAATGTGTTAAGTTAATAAATTTGATTAAGGTCAATTGTTAGCTGTCGAATCGGGGAGTATGGGGGTACTTCTCGATTCTTTTTTGATGGATTTCTATGTCATGGCTTTAAAAATATTTAAGGTTAAACTTTTATGTGATTTTATTCTATTGTTATCTTATTATGTTCATTGTCAATATGGTACTTGAATGGGTGGTCTTTCTGAATCACTTTTAATATGTGTTCTATACCGTCCAAATCTTTAAATTTGCCTGTACAGCGGTAGCCTTCCAATATCTTCGGATTGTCCACTGTTATCTTGTAATTATAATACAGGGCTATTTTACTGAGGAGTTCTTTGAAAGGCACATCATCAAAATAGTATATTCCTTCCATCCAGGCTAAAGCATTGTTGCTGGTCAGCTCTCCGGTTTTATATTTGCCGTTTTCCATCGAAAAGTATTTCCCTTTGTTCAGGCTGCTGAGTGCCTTTTCTTCTGTATCATTGGTCAGCAGGTTGATGGAACCTTCAATGAGTCGGGCGATAAAGTTATTCGAACCTTTGTAAGAGCATACATCAAATTTAGTTCCGGTTACTTGCACTTTAATTTTCTCTGTCTGCACATAGAAGGGAATCTCTTTATTGTGTGCTACTTCAAAATATGCTTCACCGTCTAATGTGACTTTCCGGTCTTTCTTTCCGAAGCTGGCATCGTATGTCAATGTCGTTTGGGAATTGAGCCAAACAAGGGAGCCATCCGGTAATTCCATTTGAGCACGTTGACCGGCTGGAATCCGAATCGTTTGTGATAATACACTTTCTGTGGTCGGAGTGTGAGGAATACCTATATAGAATAGGAGTGCGAACATAGCCGCTACTGCCATGGCCGGAACTATATAATATAGAAATATATTTTTCTTTTCTTTCTTGCCGGTTGTTGTGTCCGAGAAAAGAGATATGTCGTATAGCATACGCTCTTTCAGATAACGTGCCTTATTTTCAGCGCTCTCTTCTACCCACTCTACAATGAGGCTTTCCTCTTGTTCAGTGGTTTCTCCTTTAAAGTATTTATGTAATAAATCAGTGTTCATTCTTCCCCTGTTTTATATATATAACCGGATAGGATGAAAGAACCCTAATGGAAAAATGAATTTTTTTAGTAAAATCTCAATATTTCTTTTTCTTATAGCCAAATCCACACAAACTGATAGTCTTTCAATTTGGCCCTAAGCTGTTTTAGGGAACGCGTGATATGGAATTCTACAGTCTTCACAGAGATATCCATCCGGGTGGCAATTTCTTTATTAGACATATTGTTTATTCGGCTCAATATGAATATTTGTCTGCTGGTAGATGGAAGCTCATTGATTGCTGTATGTATTATGGATTGTATTTCGTCGCAAAATAGTTTTTCCGGGTCACAGGCTTCCAGTGTGGAAATGCGCAGAGCTATTTCTTTTTGTTTCATATTACTGATTTGCTGTTCGGCATTCATGCGTACTTCCTGATGTTGTAGATAATTAAGTGAACGGTTTTTGATTGCCGTCAAAAGCAGGGCGGAAATGTTAGTGTGCTCTTGTAATTCGTCACGGCGCTCCCACATAGTGGTGAAAGCGCTCATGACAATATCTTCTGCATCTTCTTTGTCTCGTACATAAGAATATGCAAACTGTATGAATTGTTGTTGCTTGTTTTTAAATACTTCTGTCAGTTCTGAAATAAATGATAAGTTGCCCTCTTTATTCATCTGTTTATAGTTTTCTTCTAAATTGATTTTAAATTTTTATATAAATGCCCTTCTTATATAATATATGTGCAATACTCCAGCAAAACAGGATATAGAGCAAAGAATAAACAAGTGAAGCAGGGTAATTGCCCAAAATTGGTACAAGTACTCTTTCATAGATAAAATTACTACATCCTGTCACTCCTAAAATAACACCTATCGTTTCGGCAAATACATATATGAATAATGGATTTACTCCGAATGACCGGAAAAATATGCACCATTTTTGATAGCCTTTAATGTCTATAATCCAGATAAGAAGAGCCAAAAAACTCGATGCCAGTCCACAAGTAGTAATAATAAAAGTAGGTGACCATATCTTTTTGTTGATAGGGCATCCGTAGCTCAATAGAAAACCGATGAAGGTCAATAAGGTACCAATGATAAACAGTCGTTGTATCTTTTCATTATTATCTTTGGCCGAAAAGAATAATTTTCCGCAGTAAAAGCCTACCATGACATGGCAGATGGCAGGGATAGTACTCAGTAAGCCTTCCGGGTCAAAAGCAATCCCGGAGTCGTGGTACATATGGGAGGGTCCCAATGCCCATGCATCAAAGCGGGCTATAATATTCGTTTCCGACAGGATAAATCCGTCTCCCATAGCCAGTAAGATGAAATATGCTGTCAGTGTGGTAATGATGATAGCAGGGAAATATTTATGTTTTACTGTGATAGCTATCAAAGCGGTAATGCCGTAGCTGATGGCAAGTCGTTGCATGACTCCCATATAGCGCCAGTTTTCAAAATTGAGATGATGGGTAAATGCTGATTTTGCAAATAGATTTAAGCATAACCCGATGCAGAAGATGATGATTGTTCGTTTGACTATCTTTTGCAAGGTCGTATGTGAATAAGAAAACTCATATTTTCTTAATGAAATATACGTTGATATTCCCATGATAAACATGAAAAAAGGAAAGACTAAGTCGGTGGGAGTGAGTCCGTTAAAAGCGGCATGCTCTAAAGGGGTGTATACATAACCCCATGAACCGGGATTGTTTACAAGAATCATGCCTGCAATGGTGATGCCTCTCAGAATATCGAGAGCGAGCAATCGTTTGGGGGGATTTGCTGTCATGTGTATTAGAATAAATTTGGTTAACTCCGACAAAGATAGTATTTAATTCCGTTTTTCTTGTTATTTTTGTCAGCAAAGAATTAAAACCCCCATAAATTAAAACTTAACACAGTATTTATTATGAAAAAAAGGAGTCTGTTTTTATTTTTCATTGGACTGCTAATGTGTGGATGCCAAATGAAAGAGTCTGTTAATGCGTATAATATTGTTCCTTTTCCCACTGTTTTGGATGAAAAAGCCGGACGTTTTTATTTGGATAATGATGTGCCGATTGTTGTAAATGCTTCTCAGGAAGTGAAGGATATTGCTTCCGACTTTTCTTCTAGATTATTTAATATAGCCGGACTGAAGTTGAAGATATCGGACGAATTGCATGAAAATGTGGCATCTATTGTTTTTGACAGTGTGGCAGGAATGTCACGAGAGGCTTATTCTTTATCCGTTACTCCAAAGCAAATAAAGATTACTGCTTCTGCTCCAAACGGATTTTATTATGGCTTGCAGTCATTGTATCAGTTGTTACCACCGGAGGTTTATGGAGATAAACCGGTGCGTAATGCTGATTGGAGCCTTCCTTGTGTGGAAATAAATGATGCTCCGGCATTCAGGTATCGTGGAGCGATGCTTGACGGATGCCGTCATTTTGCATCGGTGGACTATATAAAGAAGTTTATTGATATTCTTGCCATGCACAAAATGAATACTTTTCATTGGCATCTGACGGATGACCAGGGCTGGCGAATAGAAATTAAGAAGTATCCCAAGTTGACGGAAGTCGGTTCGAAGCGTTTAGAAACGATGATAGACTACTTTTACACTCATTATCCATTTAAGTATGATGGTAAACCTCATGGCGGATTTTATACTCAGGAAGAGATAAAAGACGTGGTTGCTTATGCAAAGAGCAGATATGTTACGGTGATTCCGGAGATAGAATTGCCCGGACATGCTTTAGCTGCCATTGCTGCTTATCCTGAGTTGTCTTGTACCCCAGACAGCACCTATGAGGTAGCCAAACTTTGGGGAGTATTCGATCAGGTCTTTTGTCCCACAGATACTTTATTTTCTTTTTTGGAAGGAGTGATGGATGAGGTGGTGGAACTTTTTCCCGGTGAATACATTCATATAGGTGGTGATGAGTGTCCCAAGAACGCTTGGGAAGAATGTTCGCATTGTCAGAAACTGATTCGTGAATTGGGATTGAAGGAAGATGCAGTTCCCAATCCTATAGATGGTAAGAAGCATACGAAGGAAGAAAAACTGCAAAGCTATATTGTGGGAAGGATAGAAAAATATCTGAATACTAAAGGACGTAATATTATTGGTTGGGATGAAATATTAGAAGGAGGTTTGGCTCCGAATGCGACAGTTATGTCTTGGCGTGGTGTGGAAGGCGGTGTGAATGCTGCAAAGGCCGGTCATGACGCCATTATGACTCCTAATCCTTATGCTTATTTGGATCATTATCAGGAAGACCCAGAAATAGCTCCGGTGACTATCGGCGGATATAATACGTTGAAGAAGACATACAGTTATAATCCGGTTCCGACTGATGCAGACAGTCTGGTGAAGCGACATATTATCGGTCTGCAAGCCAATTGTTGGTCGGAATATATGCCGACGGAAGACAGGAGGGATTATCAGATATTTCCGCGTTTGATGGCTATTGCCGAAACGGGTTGGACTCCGATGGATAGAAAAGATTTCCATTCTTTTTGTGAACGTATGGAAGAGGATTTTGAACGCTTGGATATTCTAGGGGTAAAGGCGTGCCACAGAAAGCGGAATATTGAATGTGGAGTTGGAAACTTTCTGCCCCAATACACAGATTTATTATACTATAAATGGCACTGAACCTACTCTTGCCGGGAATTTATATACCGGCCCTTTCCCTTTGTCGGGAGTTTATGAACTGAAAGCGGCTGCTTTTGTAGATGGAAACCCTGTGGGTAAAGTCACACATAAAAAATTATATGGTAATCTGATTTCGGGAAAGAAATACAAAATAACTCCTGAGCCCACAGGCATGAAAGGGGATGTTTGGGATGAGAATGATGTTTTGGGTGCTGATAGCGTTACATTGGGATTGACGAATGGAAAAAGGGGAAATGATGCCTCGTCTACTCCATGGGTGGGAATCCTTCCTGATGCAGATGATAAGGTTACTTTTGTGGTGGAACTTGATGGAACAAATATCAGCAAGATAAGATTCGGTACTTTATATAATGCTGCCGGAGGTGTGTTGCCGGTAAGCAAAGCAATTGTCTTTGTTTCAGATTCGGATAAAAACTTTCGGAAGATAGTCGAAAAGGATTTTACTTACGATATAAAAGAGAATACTTTTAAAGGATTTGATGAAGTGATTGAGTTTCCGGTGCAAACGGATATTATAGGGGTGAAGATTGAATTTTTTAGCGGAGGTAAAATCAGGAATGGTATAGATTGTTATAGCCCACATGACAGGAGTGAGGTTCCCGGGCTTATCGCTTTGGATGAAATTGAGATATATTGATCAGAATACTTTTCAGAAAATTACCTTTTATATGTATCGTGGGGTTTAACACAATGTTTCACAATAACTTGATGTGAAATATAAGGTAATAGGGAATTGAACTGATGGGCAGGAAACTGTTATAATGAAAAAAGATGGAAGAGTTTTTAAAGAAACTGTTATAACGAAAAACTCTTTCATCTTTTCCATTTCATTATCTCTTAAAACATGAATAATGCGGTTGCCACCAAACGGTTATTGGATATGGAATGAGTATCAATCACTTTCCCATTAGATTGATTCAGAGAACCATACCACGCAGAAGTAAGATTATATTCCACTCCTAACTTCCAATGAGGAACATTATAAGTCAGTTCGGCTGTCCCGCTGATTAGCTGGTCTATGTTTGTTCCTGTTCCGTACATCTTGGTTACAGCGTCACTTGTTCCGAGGTTTTTCATGTAGCCGAAGAAAAGTGCGGGTTTCCATGTCTTTCCATATACGATATTAATCCATGAACTACTGTTACGGTTGGGTGAGTATTCCTGTTCTCCCGTACGTGGGTCAACTGATTTTACACCGTAACCTCCCAACATGGAGGTTTGTGTAAGATTTGAACCTAATACGCTTTTAGCGGCAACAAACCATTTTGCAGTATTATACTTCATGTGCACTTCGTATGACAGGCTGGTAATACGTTCGCTCACTTTATATATCTTATCCTCCACAGTGGTTTGTGTACGAGGAGATAAAGATACCATTTCGATGCCTGCTCCTATTAATAAGCCGTTGTGTTTGTAGTCAATGCCGGCATATATCTCAGGTACACAGCTGTTCTTGATATATTTCTGGCTTTTACCTTCAGGACCTTGAGACAGGTATTGTGACTGCCACAGGGCCGCACCTGTTATTTGTATATCTCCGGTTTTGTAACGGTAGCGGATTTGCGGTGCACGGCTGAATGGCTGAAAAGGAGCTCCCATATTCAGATTTAATATCTGTGGGGCAACATCACCATACAGGGGATGCCATGTTTGTCCCAATAGTAAAGCAGAAGTACCCCAGTCTAAATTCAGATAGGCATGGCGCAGGCGTACTACCGAGAATGTTGTACCCGAACCTCGGAAATCCAGTTCCACCTTGGCAGAAGTTTTTGCATTTCCTAATTTGGGGCCTTGTACGTCCAATCCCATACGAGTATATAAAGCATAAAAGCTGCCGTTGGCTGTCGCATTTAAGTCTTTGCCGTTGGCATCATATACTTTGTCTTTGGGATACATATAGAAAAGTCCGTCTACCGTTTCTTCGTTAGCCCGGCTGTTGTAAAATAAGTCGGTGCGAATCTGTCCATAGAATTTATAACTAAAATCTTTTAGTTGTGCAAAACTTGTTGTTGCCGATAGTAGCAAAATTGTAAATAGTAGTGAATATCTTCTCATAATTTATCGAGTTATATTGAATAGGTGGCAAAATTACATAATTTTTTTGAAAATCGTTCATGTGCCTGGTTATAAATGAAAATATTACTAGATAATTGAATAAGATGGAATGGTCGAGGAGATGACAGAGGCGGTTTTGTTCTATGAAAAATTTACAAAAATGAAAAGAGACTGACTCAAAATACTTTCTGAGTTCAGCCTCTTTTTTATTATATCAAATCAATGAAATTATTCACCTTTGATAGCTGCAACACCCGGAAGAACTTTTCCTTCGATTGCCTCCAACAAAGCACCACCACCTGTAGAGATGTAAGATACTTGGTCAGCCATGCCGAACTTGTTGATACAAGCTACAGAGTCACCACCACCGATTAATGAGAAAGCACCGTTTTTAGTTGCTTTTGCAATAGCGTTAGCGATAGCGCGTGAACCGGCTGTAAAGTTATCAAATTCAAATACACCTGCAGGACCGTTCCAAAGGATAGTCTTGGCATCTTCGATAGCGGCAGCAAATGATTTTTGAGTTTCAGGACCTGCATCAAGACCTTCCCATCCGTCAGGAATATTGTTAGAAGGAACAACCTGAGTATTAGCATCGTTAGAGAATGCGTCGGCTGCTACGCAGTCAGTACCCAATACCAGATTTACACCTTTGGCTTTTGCTTTGGCAATGATGTCGAGAGCCAATTCCAATTTATCGTCTTCAACGATAGAGTTACCGATTTTTCCACCCTGAGCTTTAGCAAAAGTATAAGTCATACCGCCGCAAAGAATCAAGTTGTCAACTTTATCCATCAGGTTTTCAATGATACCGATTTTGGTAGAAACTTTAGAACCACCCATGATGGCAGTGAAAGGACGTTTGATGTCTTTCAAAATATTATCAACGGCTTTTACTTCTTTTTCCATCAGATAGCCCAGCATCTTGTGGTCTGCATCGAAATAGTCGGCGATGACAGCAGTAGAAGCATGTTTGCGGTGTGCAGTACCGAATGCGTCATTTATATAGCAGTCAGCGTATGAAGCCAATGTTTTAGCAAACTCTTTCTGAGAAGCTTTCATTGCTTTTTTAGCATCTTCGTATGCGGGATCTTCTTTATCGATTCCGACAGGTTTTCCTTCTTCTTCAGGATAGAAACGCAAGTTTTCCAATAACAGGACTTCTCCCGGTTTCAAAGCTGCTGCAGCATCACCTGCTTTAGCACAGTCCGGAGCAAATTTAACGGGCACACCCAATTTTTCAGAAACAGCGTCTACAATCTGGTTCAATGAGAATTTAGCATTGACTTTTCCTTTGGGTTTACCCATGTGTGACATGATAATCAAGCTACCACCATCAGCCAAAACTTTTTTCAGTGTAGGAAGAGCACCACGGATACGGGTATCGTCAGTGATTTTACCATTTTCATCCAAAGGTACATTGAAGTCCACGCGGACAATCGCCTTTTTACCGGCAAAGTTGAAATTGTCAATTGTTTGCATAATCTCTTAATTTGTTTATAGTGTATAATTATAATCTCGTTTATTAAGGGTGTGGCAAAGTTACTAATATTTTTTATTCGCAGAGTGTTAGAGACATAATATTTTTCTTCTTTTTTGCAGAAAGCATTTTTCTAAATATAATAATGTGTCTTCAATAGTCCTATTATAAAGGCTGAAATATTTTTTTTCGTGTTAAAATTCTCATAAATAGTTTATTAACGAAAATCTATAAAATAAAAGTTAATTAAAAGTTTGACTGTAAAGAGATAAAAAGTACTTTCACTTGTGTGTACAACTGAATAATAGCCATTAATGCACTAATTGAAAACTTCTGTATCAACGACTAATCAGCTTGCCCTATCTTGGTGTTATTAACGGATATGCGATAATGTATATCTTATATTTTAAAATATAAATTAGATACAATGAAGTATTTGAACGGTGTTACTGTCTGTTTTTTAGGCAGTATTCTATTTTTGTCTTGTCAAGAACAATTTGAAGAAGACTCTGAAAAGCAGGAGGGTCAGCAGTTACCAATGTATGTTGTAGCCCAAATAGGGGCTATACACGATGAGTCGACTCCCCGTTATTCGGGCGAAGTGGGGAGTGCTATTTTTGCAGAAGGTGATAAAATCGGTATGTTTGTGGATGATAATCCAGTCATGGAGTGGACTTATTCCGTGCAATGGACTTCTTCAAAAGCTTATTGGGATGATTTGGTGAGTGAAAGTACATTTTCTGCTTTTTATCCATATAATGATGTGAGTACTGATAAAACAAAAGTCTGTATGCCATCTTTAAATGGACAGGATGGCAGTTGGGAAAACATCCAGAAATATGATTTTATGGTGGCGGAAGTGACTCAGGCTTATGGCGCCGATGGGACGGTGGCTTTTACCGGCAATCACGCTTTTCGTCATGTTTCCTGTTTGGTGCAATTCGATATAAAAGCTGCCGGTACATTATCCAATGCAGTTTTGAATAATTTATCGCTGGAAGGCAGCAATATCATTTCTTCTGCTACTTATTCGTTTGAGACAGAAAAGGTTACTCTTACGCAGGAAGGTGATTCCGATTTGTTGAGTGTTTCCCTGAACAACCATTCAATGGCGGATGGGAATGGAGTGGTTTCCTATTATCTTATATTGAACCAGAAAACATCCGATACTCCCGTTTCATTGACGTTGGATTACTCGGTGGCAGGTAAGAGTTATAAAGCTTCCATTGCGAGTTTTGCAAATAATAATAAGTTTGAAAAGGGTACCCATCAGAAATACAATCTTGCGGTTAATGGAAAAGAAATACAAATAACGGGAGGTGAGATTGATAGCTGGAATGACGGAGGGAAAATGGAAGATATTAATCTTGATATAAAGACCAATGATGAAGAAAGTAAATAAAAGTTTGCTCTGTTACATACTGCTCTTTTCTGTGTTCTCGTTATTTTCTTTTGCTTGCCAGCGTGTAATGGATGATGGAGGGGAAGAAGATATGCCCTCTTCTGATGAGACAGCATTGAAAATAACGGCTCGTTCCGGTGAAAATATATCTATTGAATATCCGGTTTATCTGTATGCCTTCAATGAGAAAGGAGACTGTGCGGCAAAACAGAAGATAACTTCGGAGGAGGTGGAAATGAATTTACAGTTGCCTTCGGGAAGTTTTAAGGTAGTGGCTCTTTCAGGAGTATCCAAAGGATATGCCATGCCCGATAATCCCCGAATTAATGATGCAATCACTATGCAGGAGGGCAGTTGTGCATCAAAAGCAATGATGATGGGAATGGCTGACGTTACGTTGGAAGGAAAGAATAAAACGGTGAATCTTATGCTTACTTACAGGGTGGCTTCTCTTAATGTTGTTCTGACTAAAGCGGATAAGGTTAAGCAGGTGAAAGTAGGTGTATCGCCTTTATATTCATCTCTTAATTTTGAAGGGAAATATGGAGGTGAGAACAAGACGCTGGAGATAGATTGTTCGTTGGGAACGGATGGGAGATGGACTGCGGGGCCTGTTTATATCTTTCCCGGTAGCAGTTCTCAAGCAACCCTGTCTATAACGCTGGAAGACTCTAAAGGAAGCCATACGTATGGATATATCAGTACAGCAGTTCCTCAAGCCAATCATCCTTATAATATAGGTGGCAGCTATACGGGGGATATTTCTATCGATGGAAGCTTGATAGCTAAAGGTTGGGAGGATGCGATAGATGTTGAGTTTAAGTTTGGTACGGATGGAGATAATTCCGATGATGATGGGAATGAGGGTGGAGACAAGGACGATGATGATGCAGATATTTCGGGATTACCAAAAGTGGGTGATATATGGAATGATTGTATTGTGGTAAATATAAGTAACTCTACCAATGAAGGTGCCGATTTGTTATTGATGAGTCTTGATGAGTGGGAAGGCTCCATCTTGAAAGCGAGAAGCTTAATTGAAGATTATTCAGTCGGTGATATTGATGATTGGCGTTTCCCGACAGAGAATGAAGCTAAATCAATTAGAGATAAGTTTAATGGCAAAACACTAAAAGAATTAAATGAAAAGATTAAATCTACGGATTCGGATAATCCTGAAATAATTGATGTAAATGATAATGAATGGCGTTACCTTTATGAAAAATCCGGTGTTTTTTATTCTTTTCAGTTTATAGCCGGAAAGTCCGTTGCTAAAGCAGGATCTAAGAAAGTTTATCTAATTCGTGCCGTTACCACCTATCATTATTCTAAATAGCGACAGAAGAATGTCACACCATTAATTATATTACTGTAGGGGTAAATCCCGTTACTACTCACCACTTTGCAGAATAGGGAGGAGAACGATAAGTATATAAAAAATGGAGGTGTGTCAAAACTAAAATGACCTATCCCATCGTCAACTGTAGGGGCAGGGTTTGCCTGCCCGAAGACACAAAG
>OGDN01003615.1_pt1 | contig 15784 bp, 10 predicted proteins | sample 1570271 | NCBI WGS metagenome assembly OGDN01 (sample SAMEA4384481, study PRJEB24528) | human gut metagenome | reverse complement strand
ACTTTATCGACGCCGTCGAGGCCGACGAGTCCATGGGTGGCCGCTATCGCCGCGTCGCTGCCAACGAGGACGGCCTGATGGTTTGGGGCAAGAGCGGCAAGTCGCAGTTCTTCCCGTTTGAGAAGCTCGACCACGTACTCGACGGCGAGCGCATCTTTGTAGCCATGTTCGCCGACCAGGGCGTGACTATCCCTAAGGACACCTTTATCCGCGGCGATGCCGAGCAGTTTGGCCCCTTCCTTAAGGCGCGCATCAACAAAAAGCTCCGCATCGAGACCAAGAAGAAGAAAATGAAGGCCGAGAAGGCTGCCGCCGAGGCCAAGCGGGGCGACAAGGCCGACAAGCCCCAGGACAACAAGGGCAAGCAGCGCAAGCAGAAGAAGAGCAAGAAGAAGCGCTAGGGCCGAGCGCCACTGCGAAGGGAATCTCATCCCGCTTCAGCGTAGGATGAGGCTCCCCCAACAGGGCCTTCGAGCTATTTAACTTCAAACCTGAAGAGCCTTCGCTCCGGCAGATCGGTCATCTTCATCGTATAGGTCCCGGGAAACGCTTTCTCAAAACGGACGGTCTCGTAACCTTCGAAATAGTCGTTGGTGTTTTGCATCATGAATGGGACGAGTAACTCGTTCTCCGCCCCAACCTGTACAGCAAACGCAGCAGAACCGCCCAGCACCGGCATTGCCTGCGTTATCAGATCGGTATTGACCACAAAGTCATAGTTTGGCGCAGACTCCGGCACCAAATGCCAAACATACGCTTTAATTCCGCCTTCGACATTGTCCTTATTCCTGACACGCATCTTTACGGCGATAACACACGTGATGTCGGCGTCCTTCAATTTCGTTTTCGTATCTACGATGCCATATTTTGAATAATCATCATGCGCTCGTTTGAGATACTCGCGCGGCGTGAGTAGTTCTGCTCCATCTATGCAAAACGAATACCCATCAGTCACCACATCCTTCGATCCCAGAAACGCTCCATCCATCGAGAGCCATTCGCCCTCCGCGTAATATTTCTCAGGAATGACTGTCCGATTCCTGTTAACGACGCTCACCCTCATGCCCGCAAGGCCGGTAGCAGCACAGCAAAAAAGCGCGAGCGCCGATCTTCTCGTCCACAGGGTCTTCTTCATCGCGCTCACGACCTTTCCCGAACTTCCACAACGGCACCGTCGCGCATGCAGTAAACCCGATCGGCCAGCTCCTCGAGCACCTCTCCGTCATGGCTAGACAGAAGAACCTCGCGACCCGTTGATGCCGCCATCGCCACAACACGCTTGAGCATTTCAACGCCCGCTTCGTCGAGGGCATTTGTTGGTTCATCGAGAACAAGCAGCTTCGGCTTTTCCATAATCGCCGCAGCTATCCCCAGACGCTGCTTCATCCCAAGCGAGTATGCTCGGAACTTCTTTTTTTCGTCTGCATCGAGCCCCACGAGCCGCAGGGCGGAGCGAATGTCCTCGGGGGTGGCAACGCCCTTGATTTGAGCTATGAGTTCCAGATTGTCGTAGCCAGACAGATATCCTAAAAAGGAAGGAGCCTCTATCAACATCCCAAGACTCGGCGGAAACGAGATATCAGCCCCAAGTCTTTGACCATCGATAATGATTTCGCCCTCGGTGGGTCTAATCAATCCGCAGACCGCTCGCATAAGCATGGTCTTGCCCGAACCGTTTATCCCCTGAAGCCCGACCACAGTCCCAGGGTCAACCTCGATAGACACGTTGCGCAGGACATCGTTTTTGCCCATGCGCTTCGATACGTCCCTAACGATCACGCTCATATCTTGTCCCTCTTTTCGATAAGGTCGGCCTTTCGAAACCACAGTCCACCCAACGATAGACATAACGACATAATCACAATTGAAAACAAGCCACTCGAGCCCGTCGCAATTCCTTCTTTGACGATTCCACCCCAGCGCAACAGCATCAAGGCATTTCCCAGCAGCGCCCAATGCCGCGCATATGCCGAACAGATCAGGTAGCTCATTACAACCGCAAATGAGGCTGACGGCCCAAGCACAAACCCAACCGCTGCCTGTGCAAACGCAAGCGCCTCAAAAGCAAAAAAGAGACCTATGAAAAACGGCAGCGCATCCGCCTCGCCCACTTTGAGAAACCACGGCGCCAAATTAGCCAGCTGAAGCGACTCGCCATGGATGACCGCGCTGAACGAGGCGCTCACCATCAAGCTCCAAATCACAACAGAGCAAACCACCACAAGCAGCGAAAATGCCGTTATTGCCGTTACTGAGATAAAACGCGAGACCCACCAAAGGGTTCTCGCCCGGCATCGGACAAGCGTTTGCAAACCAAACCCGTGCAACGATTCGGCGGGATAATCGAGTGTTGTATAGAGAATAAGCAGAATGAGAAATAGCCATCCTAGCGGAGGCACAAACATGACCCCGGGCCTAGGCTCAAACGGAGCAGATCCGGCAAACACGAGCGCAAGATTGTCCGCAAACCCCAAGGTATCCGTCCTGACCCCATACACAGAAGACAATCCGTAGGCGTACACCAGGTTCGCAACGGTCACTGCTGCAATCGCAATAAAGGTAATGATGTTCTTCTTCAAAACGGTCCTCAGGTCCGCGGCGACCAACCTAAACAGCATCAGACCATCTCCCGCCTTTTCCACGCCCCAGAAAAAGCCAACGAAGCAAGGGTCAATAATATGATTTCCGCAAAACCGGCTCGAATGTCTGGCCAGTTATTCAGCGATTCCGACCTGATGCTGTTGAGGATATTGCAGTTAAACCCCACGCAAGCCATTACGCCGAAGATCCAGCCATTTGCAAAATGCCACGCAACCATTAGCAGATACGGGACAATTATCGCTTTGATTCTGCTACGAAACAAAATTGAGAAGCCAGTTACAGCCATGGATAAAGTCCCGAGCGTGACAGCATCGAACAGCGTGTATGCGAGCACATACGACAAAGGATGCGAATAAAATAGACCGGAGAAGTAGCTATGCAGGTAAAGTCCTACGTAAGTCGACTCATCGACCCGAGGAAGATACGCAGGAAAAAGCATCGAGACGATCAGGAAATTGACGAGCAGAGGAATGGCAGTCACTGTAAACGCGGAGAGGAAAGCGGACAGCATCTTTACGTTCACGTACGCCTTTCTGGAAACGCGCGTGCATATCTGCATGTCATAACCACTCAAACGCTCAAAGAGGCACGACCAAGATCCAGCCAACATTGCAAGCAGGGGCAGTGCATAGAAAAACACCGACGCAGACAGCGGCGCGTTCGCGCTCACAACAATCCAGTTACCGAAGCTGCTTTCACGTGTTTGACCGAGATAATTTTTGGCTTGCATGCCAACGCCGTAACCAAAAGAAAGAAGGTTGTGACGTTCTTTTTCCAAATTTGCCCACGGCTCCAGCGCGGCAACTATTGCAACTGCGACTGCAATCAAGAGAGCAAAGATAAAAGCTGGACGTCTTATCGTTTTCGACAGTTCGTATCTTGCGAGCTTTTGGTTCATACGTACTCCTCCCCCTTCCGACCCAGAAAGCCGGAAGGGAGCCATTTAAAACAACTATGCGGGAAGCTTGCGGAAATGCCCGACGCAGTCGGGGCTCCATACACCAATAACAGTGCCGTAGCCAGACTCCGCCCATGCAGTCAGTCGCGCCGCAGATCGCCCGTTCTCACGGACGAGGTTATACATTTCCCACTGTCCCTTGTGATTCGAACGATACGTTCCCTGAGTACAATTCATGCTGCCGCTACCGCTTGTGTTATACGCACCGTCTGTATATAACCGAAGCGGATTTCCCGTATAGCCCTGGATATCCAGATAGAGCGATGAGGAATCATCCTTTTGACGGTAGCCAGTTGCACTCGTCCCGGCACATTGAAAACTAAATGCCCTATCGGCATTGTTCGTACAGGTCGTAATTCCCGTATCGGCGTTTTGAGTAATGCTAGAAACCTGAGAGGTGTCAAACTCCTCTTGCGCGAACGATGCAGCGGGAACCCCTAGGGACAGACCCGCAGCAATCGCCAACCCGACTCCGATTCGAGTAATAGCGCTCCTTGGCTTAATCATGGCCTTCTCCAATCAAAAGCGGCTAACAATGCGTCGACGCACAGCAACCTTTGCATGAATGGAGAAAGATGTCTGTAAACACTCGCTATTGAGTTGATAATCCAGGCGTTTACACGTTATCTACCTGCGATAACAATGAAATAAGCTCTGCTTTGTTCTTGATCTTCAACTGGCGATAGGACGCGGATCGCAGCGCTTGCACCGTAGATGCAGCGTAACCGACATCCTGCGCAATGGTCTTTGTCGTTGTGCCCTCTGCCGTCATCAACAATATTCGGGCCTGAACATCGGACAGGGCGCGCGACGTAAGCAGAGCCAGCCGGCGCACGTGAGCTGCTTCGGTGGACCCGTTCGCACGGTACTTCAAGACGGCCTTCTCGTCCTCAACCGAGCGTACGAGCACGATGTGCGTAACGAGCATGGGCACAGACCAGCAAACAATCACCGTTGCCACGACGACATTGACGGCCGAACTTTGCCCCAGCAACGACGCAAGGAACAGAGGCTCGAAAACCGTCAGATCCTGCACCATGTTGAGCAAGACAACCCAGACAGGAGCCGCCGCCCCAAAGCAAAGCATCCATATCCCAAGCATTTTGCGCTGCGGGCAGCTACGCAGCACTATGTATGTGAGCAACATCCCCGTCAGCACCGCGAACCCATGGATTCGCCCCCTAGTGGCCGCATGGATTAAAGTAGCCGCACCTATTGACACCAACGGCACGATAGCCCGGACACGGGCATGCACCTTAAACGGACGCAGCCCAACAGCGAGCGAGACCGTAGATGCCACGCCGCACAGCAGGACCGGCGCAGCCATCAACGGATCGCATATACACCTCCATGCCGCGATATAGACAAAAGACCATTCCACGGCAGACAGCACCGCCCATACGCACGGGCTTCCGAGCCCAATCGCCCCATCCGTTCTAGTCAGCGCAACTTCACGATTCAGTTTTTCACCCGCGTAGTGCAGCGACAGAAGCAGTCCGAGACCCAATGCATAGCTTGCGAGAGAAAAGGCGACTGCCCGCGAAACACCGGATCCCCAATCGCTATCCGCCATTACCAAGGGGCCCGCCGCAAGGAGGATAAAAAATGTTGTGAGCAGGTATCGAAACAGCCGGCGCGTCCGAACTGATGTCAACATATCACCAGCATGCCGCCGCAGCAGACCAGGCCCTGTAGCATCACCCTCACCCGCAAACAATGCCACGAGCTCGCGTGAGCCCGCAACCGATGCCTTCCCGTATGCTCGGTGAAGCGTTGTTCGCACCGTCGATGGCTTCGTACCCGTCTCCCTGGCAATTTCCGCCGGCGTTTTCCCTTTGAGCAGCAGTCGAACAAACTGCTCTTCTCGAGGCGACAGGGCAGGGGAAAACACCCCCGCATCGAATGGGTCGGACGTGCGAGGGGTATCCGAATTGTTGTCCCGTTTCTCCCTTAGCAATGTGCATACGAAGGCGGCAACAGCAATAGCGGACCCCATCGACAGTGATGCAATGACTGCGGCATCGCTTGCAAAGTATGCCACCTCGACAGCCGGAACAAGGCCAATGGGAACTGCTACAAGCACAGAACGGGCAAACACGTCGCCCTGCCCCCGACCAAAGGCGCGGGGACAGCAAAGCAGCGGGACCGCAGCCAATACGAGATAGACCAGCGGAATTAAAAGCACGAGGCCAATTGATGCGGCCGTTACAGAGGGCATCCCCCATGGCTCGGGAACGACTCTCCATGAAATTCGACAGCAAAACAGCAGGCAAGACAGGACAACTATTGTTTCTGCAAAAAGCGTGCTCTGCGATCGGCGGGTCCCCCTTTCGCCGTCCCGCGCCGCCCCCCGTATCAAAGGAGAGCCCGCCGTATCCCAAATTACATATGAGAGGAGCAACGACCCAGTGAAGCACAAGGCACACGAAACACGATGCAACAACCAGATTGGTGCAAACACGATTGGAATAGAATCTCCGCGAGCATAGAAGGCCAAGTCGACCCATTCGGGAACCACCGCAATAGCAGCAAGGAAAACACCGAAGACGCCAAGGCGACCCGGCCGTCTTATTTCTCTCCCCTTGCGGAGCGCAACACCATGACCAAACGCCGCGAGGCATGCGCCAAGGATAACGAGCCAGGTCATTGCACCTGATGCCAAGCCGATTGAAGATGAAAACCGGTGATAAGGGGTAACCGCCATTACGACGAGCGCAATGGCGAAAGCAGATGTGGCAGAACAGCGGGAAAAGAGCATATGACCTCCATAGCGTGTCATTATATCGCTCGGGCTGCTCGTTTATCTCCACGCCCACACCAGCCAGCATCAACGATTCAGGCGAACTCCAATCCGAGCCAGATCACGGTTCAGCTTTTGTCCGCAGTCCCCGCATCAAAGCGGGATGCGGTTTCCTTTTGAGCGTCGATCTGGAAACTGTATCCCGTTCTGAGTCAATATTCTGGGACGCAGTTTCCGCAGCACACCCCATTCGGAAAGCGTGTCCCAGTATTTGGCCGCAAACTGGGGCGCGCTTTCCGGATGGGTCGAGACGAAGGCCAAGCCAGACAGGCAGCCTCGCATCCCGCCATCCTCGCCATCCGCCTGAGCGTGCTACACTAGCAGCATCTATGCCACCGCGAACGGCTCGGCCCCGCGCCCGCCGCTCGCAAACGAACTTTAAACGCACGAGGGTTGGCCATGCCGCTTTTCTCGCAACATACCGCCCGGTTCTCGCCGGACGTTCCCTTGGAGGGCACTAGCTCTCGCGAGCTGCTCAAGCGGTACCAGCCGCTCGAGACGCTTGCGACCGGCGGTTTTGGCTCCATCGAGATTTGCCGCGACACGCATCTGCGCCGTCGCGTGGCCATTAAGCGCATCCCCCTTATCAACGGCGCCGGCATGCCCGCCAGCGACATCATGGACGTGCTGCGCGAGGCGCATACCGCCGCCATGCTTCAACATCCCAATATCGTGCAGGTTATCGACTTTACGCACGACACCGCCTATGCCTACCTGGTCATGGAGTATGTCGACGGTATGTCGTTGGCCGAGTTTTTGCATCGCGTGGACGGCCACTCGCTCACCTTTGACGAGGCCGCGGCCATTGCCGACGCGCTGGGTCAGGCACTCACCTTTGCCCATGCAAACGGCGTGCTTCATCTGGACATAAAGCCCGCCAATGTGCTTATCGACCATTCGGGCAATGTAAAGATCACCGACTTTGGCATGGCGCGGCTGTCGTCCGCCGGCGGCTTTGGCGGATCGCGCGGCGGCACCATCGGCTACATGCCGCCCGAGCAGCTCGATATCGAGACCGGCACGGTCGACGAACGTGCCGATGTCTTTGCCCTTGCCTGCGTGATCTACGAGGGCCTGTGCGGCAGTGCCCCCTTTATGGCGGCCACGCCTGCCGACTCGCTCGACCGCATCATCGGCGGCGCCACCTATCCCAGCGAACTGATCCCTCACTTTCCCCCGGGGGCCGAGGCGGCGCTCATGAGCGCTCTCTCCCCCATGCCGCAAGACCGCCCCGATAGCATCGAGGCATTCTGCGACCGACTCCTTGCCGGCTTGGGGAGCGTGCGCGAAGGCCGTCGCAGCTTGGAGCAGATGGTAGGCGAGCTTTCGAGTGACGAGTGCGCGGCAGATGATATCGAGCCATCGAGCTACGAGGATGACACCGTCGAGGTCGACCCCGCGCTTGGCTGGGCGGGCACGCGCTGGGGCCGCGCACGCAATTACACCATGCGCGGCATCTCGGCGCTCTCATGCGGAGCCTTCAGCTTTTTGCTTATGCAGACAGCCGGCGTCGCGACGCTTCCCGGGCTGGTCGTGGCGGCCGTCGCCATTGGCGCGGCGGCAGGCTTGGCCCCGCAGATTGGCTCGGCCATCTCGGCCGTGGGCTTTTTGGTGCTCATGGCCAACGCCACCATGCAGGCGCAGGGCATCCTGTCGATGCTGCCGGTCGCGGTCATTTTTGCCGCTGCCATGTCCGGTTGGTGGATTGCTTGGGGACGCACCGAGGCGGCTGCGAGCGCGACGCTCACCTGCGCGCTTGCGCTGGGTTGCCTAACCGGCGACGCCCTCCTTGCCGCCGGAGCCGCCACGAGCATCGCGGCGTTTTGGCTCGGCCCGGCAAGCGCAGCGGCGGCCACGGGCATGGGCGCACTCTTTGCCCGCCTTGCCGCAGCGGCTCTCTCTGCGGGAGGCGTACTGGGGCTTAGCAATGTCGTCGCAGCGCTGGGAGACGCGCTCCTTCTCGCTGCAATCGTGCTGGTTGCAGCAATAGCCGCGGCAACATCGCTGCTGCTCAATGCTCATGCCAAGCGCGCCGAGCAGAGATCGAACCTTGCCGCCATCGTCGCAATTGCCGTCGCCGGCATCGGCTCGGCCGTATCGTTTTGTCTTGCACACCATATGGAAATTGCCAGCCTTGCGGGCCCGGTCGTCGCCAAGGCAGCGGTTACGGGAATCCTATCCTCTATAATCGTCGGGATATGCCTTTATTTGCTCGGATACCAAAGAACCTATACGGAGAGTGATCTTTCGTGAACTTCCTGAACATCTTCGAGGACCACGTGGCCGGCATCTTCGGTGCCACCCGTGCCCCGTTCTCCTTTAAGAAGCTTGCCAAGCAGGCCGCTCGCGACATGGAGGATCAGACTCTGGTGATCAACGGCGTCAACACCGCGCCGGCGCTCTATACCATCCTGATTGCCGCCGACGACGATCCCATGCTCGCCCCGTTCTATCCCGAGCTTTCGCGCGAGGTCCGCGAGTTTGTGAAAGCGCAGGCCGAAAAGCGCCGCTACGTCTTTGTCGGCGAGCCCCTCGTTCGCTTTATGATCGACCCGCAGCTGCGCGGCGGCAAGTTCTCGGTCTTTGCCGAGAACGTCGATGCCCCTACGCTCGGTCGCCTGTACGAGGAAGAGCGCGCCTACCAAAACGGCCTGGGCCAGAACAACTCAGCCGCGAGCCGTGCCGCCAGCGCCCCGCGCGCCGGCCAGCAGCAGTTTGCCGCCCCGCAGCAACACCCCGCTGCTATGCCGCAGCAGCAGCCGGCACCTCGTGCTGCCACTCCCGACCCGCTTGCCGTGGCCGACCCCTTTGCGCCCAATATGCCCGATCCCGCCGCCGCACCCATCCCCGTGCCCCAAACCGTCTCGCGCGACGCGCTTGCCGGCATGGGCGGAGCCGCCGCGACCGGCGCCGCCGCTGGCCTTGGCGCCGCAGCCAGCATCGCCTCCAACATGGCAAGCTCTCGCGCCCCGCAGCGTCCGCTCGCCCAGCTCGTCGACGTCGTGAGCGGCGAGAGCCACGCCATCACCTCCGCACAGGTGACCATTGGTCGCGAGCGCTCGGTTTCCGACATCGCCCTGCGCGACCCCAACGTGTCGCGCCGTCATGCCCAGCTCACCTTTACCGGCTCGGACTGGTCGATCGAGGACCTCAACTCCACCAACGGCACGCTCGTCAACAACCGTCGCATCACGCGCTGCCCGCTGCGCAACGGCGACCTGCTGACGTTTGGCCTGAGCACGTTCGAATTTAGGGGATAGTCGCTTATGAACATCGATATCGTCCTGTTTGCAGGCCGCATCGTCCTGGTCGTCCTGCTTTATATCTTCCTGTTTGCCGTCATGAAGACCGGCGTGGGGCTCGTCCGCGGCCAGCGCCGCGACTCGGCCATCTGGACGATCGATGTGGACAAGGGCCCGCGCGGCATCCGCGGCATCCACGTGGATATGCTCGGCCCCGTCATCGTCGGCCGTTCGCCGTCGTCGGACATCTGCATCAACGAACCGTTTGTCTCGGCCTCGCATGCGCGTTTTTCGCTGCAGGGTCCGGCACTTATTATCGAGGACCTCAACTCGCTTAACGGCACGCTCGTCAACGGCCGCCAGCTGGTGGAACCCGCAACGCTGCGCGAGGGCGACGAAGTCCAGATTGGCGACGTGGTCATGAAGGTGAACCGTCGATGATCGACGAGGAGAACAAGTCCGCAACCATGCCAGAGACGTCGGCCGCCCCCGCGACCGCGCCGGCTCATGCCGCCCCGGCGGGCCATGCGCCCGTGGAGCCCGAGGACACTGTGTTCTCCCTGCCTCTTTCGCATGTAACGCAAGAATATCCGACGCTGACCGACGACGAGGATACCGAGGACAACGCTGACGGCGGTAACACCCCCATCGGCGTGCACGCCGCTACCGAGCAGCCCGCGGCCCCGCAAGACATGCCCGCGCCGGCTCACTTTGCCGAACCCGTCGCCACGGCGATTACCGAGAGCTCCGCGGTATTTGCGGCTCCCGAGCCCGCGGCACCGGTGTTTCCCGTAGCGCCGGCACCCGCCGCAGCACCCGAGTCCGCATCTGCACCGGAACCCGCGGCGGCGCCCTCCCCCGCGGACGCATCGGCGCCCGAAGCCATGCAGTCTGTAACCGAAGACGTACCCGCAGCAACGACGGAGGATGTCTCCCAATCCCACGGCACGCCCGCGCCCGCGCACTTCGCGACGCCCGAGTCTGCAGCCGTCGCCCCGCAAGACGACGAGCCTGTCGACCGTACAACCGAAGAGCCCGCCACGCCCAACGTCAACGACCCGAGCAACGATGCCGACACCGTCTCGCCCGGCGATACGGCCGAGATTGACGTTGCCGCCGTGGAGGCCAAGCTTAAGGACCCCGGCTCGACCATGAGTTTTGAGCCGCTGACCGACGAGCGCGTCGAGACTGACTCGACCTACGACGCCGGCACGACCACGCAGCTCATGTGGGGCGCCCGCTCCGATGTTGGCTGTGTGCGCCCGCATAACGAAGACTCCTATCTGGTGCAATCGCCGCTCTTTTGCGTATGCGACGGCATGGGCGGCCACGCCGCCGGTGAGGTAGCCTCCTCCATCGCCGTCGAGACCATTGCCAAGACAGCGCCGCAGGCAGCCGACGCCGCACGACTGGCGGCCGCCGTCGAAGCTGCAAACGCCGCGGTCATCGAGGCTGCGCTCAACGGGCTTGGCAAGCCCGGCATGGGCTGCACGGCAACCTGCGCCTATATCGAAAACGACATGCTCGCTATCGCCCACGTGGGCGACTCGCGCGCCTATCTGCTCCACGAGGGCACGCTCATCCGCGTGACCCGCGACCACTCCTATGTGGAGGAGCTCGTGGACGCCGGCGAGATTACGGCAGACGAGGCTCGCGTCCACCCCAACCGCTCGGTCATCACCCGCGCGCTGGGCTCGGATCCCGCAATGTATGCCGACCACTTTACCCTGCATATCGAGGAAGGCGACAGCCTGATCCTGTGCTCGGACGGTCTTTCGAGCATGATTCCCGATAGCGATATCGAAAACATCGCCACGCAGTCCTCGACCGCGCAGATTTGCGTCGACAACCTTGTTGACGCGGCACTGGTCGCCGGCGGGCATGACAACGTCACCGTGCTTGTCGTTGACCTGGTCGACGATGGCGTCATGCGCGAGGCAAAGCGCGTCCGCCGCCGCAACATCACCATTGCCACCGTACTGGGCATCGCTTTTGTGCTGGCGGCAGCCATCTGGGCCTACGCAGGCATCACCGGCTCGTACTACCTGGGCACCTACAAGGACACCGTCGCGGTCTACCGGGGCATTCCCGGCAAGCCGCTCGGCCTTAAGCTGCACTGGCTCGACAGCACGACCACCATCAAACTGTCCGACCTGCCCGAAGACACACAAAATCGCCTTAAGGCAGGTATTCAGCAGACGAGCATCGACGACGCACAGGACACCATCTCCAAGTACCGCCATCAGATCGACGAGGAGCAGACCCGTCAGGTGATCGACGCGCAAACGATCCGCAATAACACCGACCAGGGTTCGACCTCCGAATCGGATTCCGAGAATACCGCCGAACAGTCCGCCGAGGCCGAAGCCTCCGATAAGAATTAGAAAGGGAGTGCCGCTTATGAGTCGCCGTAATACCGAACTGCTCTTACTCATCGCCTCGGCGTTCCCCGTCATCCTGCTGTATGCGATGTACGTGCTCACCGCAGGCGCCGCCATCTCGTTTGAGACACTTGCCGTTCCGATCGGTCTCTTTGCCGCCTTCGCCGCGGCGCATATCGCCGTGCGCATTCTGGCACCCGGCGCCGACCCGGCCATCCTGCCCGTCGTCTTTGTTCTTTCGGGCATTGGCATCACGTTTGTGACGCGCTTGGCGCCCACGCTCGCCATCTCGCAGCTCGTCATCCTGTTTATCTCGGTGGCGTTGATGGTAGGTACGCTTGCGCTGGTCAAAAACCTCGACGTAGTCATGCGCTACAAGTACACCTTTGGCATCATCGGCATCATCTTGCTGATGCTGCCCATCTTTATCGGCACCACGATCTCGGGCTCTAAACTGTGGATTCGCATCGCCGGCTTTACCATTCAGCCCGGCGAGTTCGCCAAGGTCTTTATCGTGCTGTTCCTAGCCGGTTACCTGGCCGAGAACCGCGAACTGCTCTCTATCTCCAACCGCAAGATCTTGGGTCTTAAGATTCCGCGTCTGCGCCTGCTGCTGCCGCTGTTCGCAGTCTGGGGCGTATGCCTGCTCGTCGTTGTCTTCGAACGTGACCTGGGCTCGGCCTTGCTGTTCTACACCATCTTCTTGCTGATGCTCTACGTTGCCACGGGTCGCTTCTCGTATGTCATCATCGGCCTTGTGCTCTTGGCCGTGGGGGCCGTGGGCGCTTACAAGTTCCTGTCGCACGTCCAGGTTCGTTTCCAGATCTGGGCCGATCCCTTTAAGGATGCACAGGGCCAGGGCTACCAGATTGTCCAGTCCCTCTTCTCGCTGGCCGACGGCGGCCTTGTTGGCGTCGGCATTGGCAACGGCATGGCCAACAACATCCCCGTCGTCGAGTCCGACTTTATCTTCTCGGCTATCGGCGAGGAGATGGGCCTTTTGGGCGGTGGCGCCGTTCTTATCCTGTTTATGCTCTTTGCCGTACGTGGCCTGACCACGGCAGCCCGTGCCAAGTCCGACCTTGCCGCCTTTAGCGCCACCGGTCTTACGGCCGCTATCAGCTTCCAGGCGTTCTTGATCGTTGGCGGCGTTACCCGCCTGATCCCGCTGACCGGCGTCACCCTGCCCTTTATGAGCCAGGGTGGCTCCTCGCTGCTGGCAAGCTTTATCATCGTCGCGCTGCTGCTGCGCGCCGGTGACGAGGCAACCGGTCGCGAGGCCGAGCTCACCGGCACCGGCACCATGGCCGCCATCACCGACGACCAGGTCGCCTCGGCGTCCTCCCCGGCCGGCACGCGCTTCGCCACTTCGTCTTCGTATGCCCGCGGCAGCCACTCCGCCGGCTCGCGCATGCGTCGTCGCCTGCTCGACACGCCCGAATCCGGTGTGCTCGGCCGCGTGGCGCTCGCCAATCGACTGACCCGCGCCGTGCTCGCCTTTACGGCACTATTCGCCATCCTTATCGGCAACCTCACCTATGTCCAGGTCATCAAGGCCAAGGACTATCAGGACATGCCGACCAACAACCACACCATCGCCCGCTCCAAGTACATCCAGCGCGGCTCCATCATCACGTCCGACGGCGTGACGCTGGCCGAGTCGCTGCAACAGGAAGACGGCACCTACGCCCGCTCCTACCCCAACGGAAACATGGCCGCTCACGTGGTGGGCTATGTAAGCCAGCAGTACGGCACCGCTGGTGTCGAGAGCGTCATGAACGAAACGCTCACCGGCTCCAAGGATTACTCCAGCTGGGACAACGCCCTCGCGTCGCTCGCGGGCCAAAACCAACCGGGCAACACCGCCAAGCTCACCATCGACTCGCGCATCCAGACGGCTGCCGAGCAGGCACTCAAGGGCTTTAAGGGTGCCGTGGTGGTTATGGATCCGCGCACCGGCGCGGTCCTCGCATGCGCAAGCTCGCCCACCTATGACAACACCAACATCGATGCCCTGATGCAGTCGGGCGGTGGCGAGGACGGCTCCATGTACGACCGCGCCATGGACGCTCTCTATACCCCGGGCTCGACCTTTAAGGTCGTCACACTCTCCGCGGCGCTCGAAACCGGCACCGCCAGCCTTACCAGCACGTACCAGGCGCCCGGCTCCATGGATATCGGCAACGCGCCGGTCACCAATTACGCCAACGAGAGCTACGGTACCATCAGCCTGCAACAGGCCTTTGCCGTGTCATCCAACGTCGTCTTTGGCCAGGTGGCCAACGAGATCGGCGCCAGCTCGCTCGTCCAGTTTGCCAACGCCTTTGGTTACGGCCAAAAGCTCGGTCAGGACCTGACCACCGCGGCCTCCATCATGGCCGACCCCTCGCTCATGACCGAGTGGGAGACCGCCTGGGCAGGCGCCGGCCAGCCTGTCGGCATGGACCACACGCCAGGTCCGCAGACCACCGTCATGCAAAACTGCGTGATAGCAGCGGCCATCGCCAACAGCGGCGTGGTCATGGACCCGTTCTTCGTGGCCCAGGTGCTCGCCCCCGACGGAACCGTGGTCAAGACCACGCAATCCCGCTCGCTCGGCCAGGCCGTCAGCGCCACCACGGCCGATCAGGTCAAGCAGGCCATGCTCGCGGTTGTCCAGTCCGGCACCGGCACCGATGCCCAGATTCCGGGCGTCAAGGTCGCCGGCAAGACTGGATCGGCCGAGACCGGCGGCACCAACGTCAACTCGATGTTCGTCGGCTTCGCACCTTACGATTCACCCACGGTCGCCATCTCGGTGGCCTTGGAGGATTACGACAAACACGACGTCAAGGCAGCCAAGATCGCCGGCATCGTCCTGACCGCGGCACTTGCCGCCCAAGGAGCGTGATGCCTGTGATCGAAGCGGATACTTGGGGCGCGCCGCGGCCGATGAGCTAGCGGCAAGGCGCCACGCGGTCCCAGCGACCATAGATTTGGTACTACACACATCGTTGAGCGAATAAGTTAGTTAGGAGCAGGAATGGAACAGAGGGTCCTCGGGGGAAGATACCTCCTCAAGGATAAGGTGGGAACGGGCGGCATGGCGACCGTCTTCCGTGCGCAAGATCAGGTCCTCGACCGCACGGTTGCCGTCAAGATCATGCTGCCGCAGTATGCCGGCGACGCCACCTTCGCCGCCCGCTTTAAGCAGGAGGCCCAGGCAGCAGCAGGTCTCTCCTCCCCCTATATCGTGGGCGTCTACGATTGGGGCAAGGATGGCGATACCTACTACATCGTCATGGAGTACCTGCGCGGTACCGACCTTAAGAGCGGCATCACAAGCCACGGCGCGGTCGATCCAAAGAAGGTCGCGCAGATCGGCTCGCAGATCAGCTCCGCGCTTTCGGTCGCCCACAAGCACGAGATCATCCACCGCGACATTAAGCCGCAAAACATCATGGTGCTGCCCGACGGCAACATCAAGGTCATGGACTTTGGCATCGCGCGCGCAAAGAACAGCCACCTCACGCAGGACAACAATGTACTGGGCACCGCCCACTACGTAAGCCCCGAGCAAACGCGCGGCCAGGACCTCGGTCCCACTTCGGATATCTACTCCCTGGGCGTCGTGATGTACGAGTGCGCCACCGGTCGCGTCCCCTTTGACGGTGACGACGCCATCTCGGTTGCGCTCAAGCAGGTAAACGAACTGCCGGTTCCGCCGAGCCAGATCAACTCCGGCGTCGACGCCGATCTGGAGCGCATCATCCTCAAGTGCATGGAAAAGGACCCGTCGAACCGCTTCCAGACGGCAGACGAG
>OGDN01003608.1_pt1 | contig 15813 bp, 10 predicted proteins | sample 1570271 | NCBI WGS metagenome assembly OGDN01 (sample SAMEA4384481, study PRJEB24528) | human gut metagenome | reverse complement strand
AACCGGAACAATGTTAGCCGGTGTCGGTTGTAAAGACTACGACGACGACATCGACAAAGTGAACGGTCGTCTCGACCAGTTGGAAACAGGCAAGCTCGCCAGCGTCGAACAGCAGATTGCCGCGATCAACTCGTCGATTAGCTCACTTGAAGCCGCTTATAAAGCTGCTGACGCAGAACTTAAGAGTGCCTTGGAAAAACAGGCTTCGGATCTGGCTGCAGCGAAGAGCGCACTCGAAGCTTCGATCAAGTCGCTGAAAGACACGCACGATGCGGACATCCAGAAACTCACGGGCGACCTGAATGCCCTGAGCAGCAAGGTCGAAGGTTACAACACCGCTCTCAAGGCCGAAATCAAGAAGGTTGCCGATGATTTGGCGGCCAACTATTACCCCCAAACGATCATCGATCAGAAACTTGCCGCGCTGGATGCCAAATTTGCAGGTGAAATCGCCGCATTAGACGCCAAGATCACGGCCTGCAACGAAGCGATCGACGCCATCGAGGCGCAGATCGGGACGATGAAGGAGCAAATCGCCGGCAAGGTAGACAAGTCGGACTACAATGCCTTCACGCAGGCAACCAACGAGGCGCTTCAGGCAAATGCTCAGGCCATTTCGGTGCTGGAGGCTCTCTGCGCCGGATTCCCCGAAGGGCAGACGATCAAGGGCTACATCGACGCCGCCAAAGCTGACGTGGTAGCCATGCTCGACGACTACCTGCTGAAGGAGACTTACGAAACGTTCCTTGAGGCTTACGGCGAGTTCAAGACCGACATCGAAGGTCGCGTAGACGCTGCCGAAGGCGAGATCGACGCGCTCGAAGCATGGAAAGAGGAGATGACCAAAGAGGGCGGCACGCTGGCTCTGCTCGAACAGCGTCTGCAGGAGGCCATCGATGCCAAGACGACGCTCGCCGAAGTTAAGGGCACCTATAACGCAGAATGCACAGAGTTCCTCACCGGCGTAAACGGCATCATCACTTCGGCTCTCGCTGAGGACGGTCTTATCGACGAAAAACTCAAATCGAAACTCGACGCTCTCGAAAAGAAATTGCAGGACCAGATCGACGCCCTCGAACTCCGCATCGATGCGCTCGAAGGTCAGGTAAGCGATCTGGCCGGCCGCATCCAGTCGCTTGTTTATGTCCCCAAAAACATCAATGGCATTGCCAATTTCGGCGGTATCGTTCTCTCGGCAGGTGATGACCTTATTCGTCTGACGACGGGAGCCAAAAGCCAGATGACCTTCCTTGTTTCTCCCAAAACGCTGGCGACGAAACTTGCCGCTCAGCACAATGCTACAAAAAACGTATTCTCGTTCGTTCCCGAAAAGGTTACGCGCGCCGAGACACCCAAATTCGAGATCGAAGGCGATGTCGTCGGATCTGCAGACGGTAAGATCACGATGTTCGTAAGCACGGACTATACCTATCCGGCCGAAGCAGCTCCTTCTGCAGACGCCGAGACTTATGCTATCGCACTGAAGGTGATCAGCAAATCGTCGACTGCCGAAGACTCCTCGGTCGACACCAGCATCGAATACACGACTGCCTACATTCCTACCATAGGTGACGACGACAACGTTATCGACAATATCGTCCTTGCCAAGGAAGAAGGTGAAGGCGAAGAGAAAAAATTCGTTGAGTTCCCCACTGACGGCGCCGCGTACGAAATGATCTACAACCAGAAAGAGCCGCTGACCATGTTCGACGGATACCTCTTCGCTTACAAAATGGGAGAGACTATCATTTCGCTCGATAAAGCTGCAGAGCAGGGCAAATGGGACGTAAAGCTTGATGCAACGCCTGTTTACACCCGCAACTCTTGGACCGTTGCTTCGGGTATGACGAAGGTTGCTTTCGATCCCGCCGAGCCGATGAAAGATGCCGCGGCTAAAGGACAACTCGTCGAAATCACGATCGAGGAGGGTGTTGCCTCCAACGTAGGAAAAACCATCGAGGATCAGGTTAAAACCGCCATCCACGCTGTTGACGGAACTAAGAACATTGCAACAAACAATGGCGATGTTTATACCGCAACGACCACCCTCAAGCCCTTCCAGCTGCCCGCCATCGAGAACCTCAATGCCGATGTCGCATGGAAGTATTCGATTTACTCGAACACTCATAATAGCGCTTATCTTATCCAGAACATCGTCTTCGATGCTGCCGGAGCTAATAAACTCACAAAAGTTCAGTACGACCTGTTCAAGGCCTCGGTTGCAAGCGATAACGCATGGAAGGTCACCTATGGCGACGAAGCCGGAACGGTTAACAAGGGTATCGTGATTCGTTCCGTAAATCTCCCGACGATCAACACCGACGGCGACGCCAAGTTCTTCGACTATTGGATTGGCGGCTATAGAGGCGGTTCTGGCACGCTCGATATCGAGAAAACCATAGCTCTCGGTCAGGCCGAGGAGATCACGCTGAAAGGCAAGATCACCTTCACGGGTCTGCCTACCGATCTCAAATACACGCTGAATATGCCTGAGGCTAAGATCGCAACTTATGGAAACAAGACACTGACGGTTATCGCACAGGAAAACTTTGCGAAAGAGGCCCTCTACGAACTGCTGCCTGAAGACCAGACTTTCTTCGCCGATGCAGACGAATTCCGCGCCTTCATTCGCCAGACGCCCAATGCAGGCACGCTGGAAAACAACGAGCAGAAGAACGCCACGACTCAGGCTCTTGAAGCCGCTGTCCGTTACAACGGAATCGGTCAGGCTGCGGCTGGTGCTAACCTCGACCGTCTGTGCGTAGACTTCCAGCGCACTTATGTAGACTTCGACAAGGCAGAAGCCTATACTTTCACGGCACCCGAAGGCGCTTGCTACAAGATCGCAGATGCAGTCTTCTCGATCGCAATCGAGGGTAGCGTAACAATCAACAAGGATCAAGGCTTCTATCTGGCCAAGGGTACCAGCGTCAATGCCGAGGGCAACGTAGTTGTCATGGGTACGGCAGACAAGAACAGCAACAGTTTCACGGTCGAAACCATCACCCTGACCAACGCCTACAATGCGGCTTATCCTGAGGATGCCGATGCTGCGAAGGTCGGTCTAACGTTCTCGCTGGCAGCAACGACGCCTTCGGTAACTCCGGTACCGGTTATCACCAACGGAACCGACGTTACAGTGCCGGCAGCTTGGACGATGGACTGGAGCGGCTGCGGTCTGAACTCCGTAGACGTAGTTGCCGAGATGACCTACGAAGGTCTGCCCGTCGATTCGAAGACCTTCAAGGTTATCCTCACCAACCCGATCGACATCACAAGCTGGGGCACGAACTTCACCACACTCGCCACGCCGATCGCTGTCAAAACGGCTGCAACTGTCAATGTTTGGGAGAAAGTACTGGCCGCTAAAAACTACGGCACTCCGAAAGCCATGCTCCCGCGCGACATCTTCGGCAATGAACTGGTTAGTGCAGGTGGCGAAACTAATTTGGCGACGGGTGCATACGAATTCGAGGTTAAGTTCGGTAAAGCTTCGTATTCGAGCGCCGTACCCGGCACAACGGACTTCTCGCGCTTCAACTTCGATCAGGCCACCGGTACAATGACTGTTGCCGAATCCGACGACCTGCTGGGCGGTAAGGTAACAGCTCAGATTCAGGTAACCTTCACCTACAAGTATTCGCTGGATGCAACCAAAGAGTACGCGAAGAAGGAGTACCCGATGAACATCACGCTGACGTTCGACAACAAAAAATAGTAATCCCCCTTTTCCGCGAAATCCGGCGCCGTCCTTCGGGGCGGTGCCGGGAGCGCGGGAAATCAAATCCCTAAAGCAGGAACAGCACATCCCAAAGTTTTTTGGTTAACAACAACTCCCATTTCAAGTAACATTCCTGCTTGCGGCAGACCGAAGAGGCGCGGTCTGCCGCTTTTTTTTATCCGGAATCTCCGCAATATTCTTCCGTCTCTCCGGCACACTGCGGCCGCCGGCACGGACTCCGCCGCCGGCCGGGCCGTCTGTCCGGCCAATCGCCGTTTCGAAATCCGCCCCACGATACGGCTGGGCGATGCGCAGACGACGATTATTCGTTTACCGGCACCCGTCCGACAACAGCTTCGCGTCCGGCGCCGCCGGAGAGCGCACCTCTCAAAAATTTGATTTTGAACCGATGTTGTATTATCTTTGCATGCGGACGCATAATAAATTCGGGAACCATGAAAAGATACATAGCAACACTCTTGCTCCTTGCCGCCTGCGCTTCGGTGCAGGCCCGCGAGGTATTTCCGCTCAACGAAGGATGGCGTTTCTTCTTCAAGTCGGAGAACAGCAGCGACAACGCCCGGCACGTAACCCTGCCCCACACATGGAACACCGACACGGGAGCCGGCGGCCATTTCCTCGAAACGACCGCCAACTATCAGAACGACATGTATATACCAGCCGAATGGGCATCGAAACGGTTGTTCGTGAAGTTCTACGGCGTGCAGAACGTCGCCGACCTCTTCGTGAACGGCTATCATGTCGGCGCACACCGCGGCGGGTCCACGGCCTTCACCTTCGAAATCACCGACAAGATACGCTTCGGCGAGGACAATGCGCTGCTGGTCGTGGTGAGCAACAACAGCCGCGACGACGTGCTCCCCGCTTCGACCGACATGAATCTTTACGGCGGCATCTACCGCGAAGCGGAGCTGATCCTGACCGGAAAGACGGCCGTTTCACCGCTCCACCTCGGTTCGGAGGGCGTACTCGTGCGCCAGAATTCGGTCACAAGTGCGCAGGTCGAAGGCGAGGCGGAAATATACCTCACCTCGGCGGGCGAAAGCACCTGCATGCTGACGCTCGACATCACGGCCCCCAACGGCCGGAAGGTCTTCACCAAACGGCAGAAAACCCGTCTCGACGGCAGACCCGTCGTCATACCCTTCTCGATCGCCAATCCGCAGTTGTGGAGCCCCTCCTCACCGGCGCTCTACCGGGTAACGGCCAGCATCGGCGAAGAGACCGTAACGGACAGCGTGACGGTACGCACGGGATTCCGAAACATTCAGGTAACCACGGCGGGCGGCCTTACGATCAACGGCGAGCGCATTCCGGTTCACGGCGTGACGCTCTACCACGACAACGCCATTTCGGGCGGCGCGGTTCTGGCGCAGGATTACGACGCCGACCTGCAGCAGATCCGCGATTTGGGAGCCAACGCCCTGCGTTCGGCCGTCATGCCCCACGCGCAGTATCTCTACGACCGCTGCGACGAGCAGGGCCTGCTGGTCTGGATCGACTCTCCGCTGCACCGCTCCTCGTTTCTGGGAGACGTGGCCTATTACGCCACGCCGCAGTTCGAGCAGAACGGCATACAGCAGCTGCAGGAGATCATCGCCCAAAACTACAACCACCCTTCGGTGGTGATGTGGGGTATCTTCTCACGGCTCTGGATGCGCGGCGACGACGTGACGCCCTACCTGCGCCGGCTCAACGACACGGCCCACGAAATGGACCGTTCGCGTCCGACGGTGGCGTGCAGCGACCAGAACGGCGGCATCAACTTCATCACCGACCTGATCGTCTGGCGGCAGGACGTCGGCTGGCGCAAAGGCTCGACCGACGACGTGGCCGTATGGCGCAACCAGCTGCAGAAAAACTGGTCCAACCTCCGTTCGGGCGTATGTTACGGAGGCAGCGGCTTCATCGGCCACAAAAGCTACACGGCGCAGGCCGCACCCCGCTCGAACTGGATGCCCGAAGAGCGCCAGACGCGCTTCCACGAGGAATACGTGAAGAACCTGCAGAACGATTCGCTCTTCTGGGGCACGTGGATCAACAACATGTTCGATTACGGTTCGGCGCGCCGTCCCTACGGCATCAACGGCGAGGGACTGGTGACGATCGACCGCCGCGAGCGCAAGGACGCATACTACTTATACAGGGCTTTGTGGAACGAACGGAAGCCGACGCTGCATATCGTCGACAAGCGGCGCAGCCTGCGCGACCGCAACCGGCAGGCGTTCAGCGTCTATTCGTCGGTCGGAGCGCCTACGCTGTTCGTGGGCGCGGACACCGTGGCGATGACCCAATACGCCGCCTGCCAGTACCGCTCCGACTCGGTGGAAATACAGGGTATCGTGAAGGTGAAAGCAGTGGCCGGGGAGCAGTGCGACAGCGTAACGCTCAGAGTCGGCAACGTGCTAAAACCGAAGCGGCAGCCGGTCCCTCGGCGAACAGCAGGTCCGCAACAGACAAATTAGGCTGGAAAGGCATGCGGTCGGAAAAGACCTGCACATAGGGTTCGGCGATAAACGCCGGACCCTCTTTTTTGCGCTTGGGACGCAGGTCGAGGTCCCCGGCGGCGGCATCGACATAGCTCTCGGAAAAGTCCGGCATCGGGACATGCGTCAGCGAACAGAGCAGTTCGAGCAATCCGCGGTTGTAATCGGCCAGAAATCCGTACTCCCGGCGGTAGAAAGGCTCGAAATATTCGGCGTAGAAATCGAAATAGGGCGATCCCTTGTACGAAGCGACCAGCGCGCCCCAATGCTGATGCTGCCAGCGTTTCGAATAGTCGATCCGCACGTCGCGCACCGGCTGGCGGGGCCGGTTGGCATTGCGCACATGCACCGTCAGCTCCATCACGCCGTCGGTGGCGAGGATGCGGGCGCGGTTGCGCTCCGAACGCTTCACGAAGTGTTCGCCCAGATCGACGACGCACCCTCCACGCAGCAGGTGCGCGAAGTACTCGGCCGAAGGAAGATATGCCAAGGGCAGAACGGTCATGGCTCCACCCAGTCGCCGTTGTCCCGGATCAGTTCGACGAGCCGGTCGAGCGCCTCCTCCTGCGGTATGTTGCGCTCAACGACCGTGCGGCCCTTGTAGAGCGTGATGCGCCCCGGAGCGGCGCCCACGTAGCCGTAATCGGCGTCGGCCATCTCGCCGGGACCGTTCACGATACAGCCCATGACGCCGATCTTGAGGTTTTTCAGATGCGACGTGCGCGACTTGACGGCGGCGAGGGTCTTCTCAATGTCGTAAAGCGTGCGGCCGCAGCTCGGACAGGCGATATATTCGGTGTGCGAGAAGCGCACGCGCGCCGCCTGCAGGATCATCAGCTCGATATTGCGGATCTCCTCCTCTGCGAAGCCCGGCGCGTCGATCCAGATGCCGTCGGCCAGCCCGTCGAGAAACAGCACGCCCAGATCGGCGGCGGCCTTGACAGCCAGCGTCTCCGGCGAAGTCTCCCCGTAACGGCGTTTGACCACGACGGGCCGGGGCGTGTCGAGGTTCAGGATCGCGGCCCGCAGTTCGGCCGTGGGATTCTCCGACACGGCTTCGATCACGCAAAAACCCTCCAGCGGCTCGGTGTGGACGACAGGCACCGCGACGTTCGTACGGCGGCGGTATTCGGTCGGCGAATAGCGTTCGGGATGGAGTACGGGGAATTTGCCCGGCCGCCGGGCAAAATGCTTCACCAGCAGCTCGGCGACGGGGATTTCGTTTTCGGGCGCTTCGGTCAGCGAAACGCGGATCGTATCGCCGATGCCGTCGGCCATCAGCGCCCCGATGCCCACGGCGCTCTTGATGCGCCCCTCGATGCCGTTTCCGGCCTCGGTAACGCCCAGATGAATCGGATAGTGCATATCTTCGGCGTCCATCGCTTCGACCAAGAGACGGTAGGCAGCGACCATGACCCGCGTGTTGCTCGACTTCATCGACACGACGACCTGATCGAACCCCTGCGCCTTGCAGACCCGCAGAAACTCCATCGCCGAGACGACCATACCCTGCGGCGTATCGCCCCAGCGGTCGAAGACGCGCTTCGAGAGCGACCCGTGATTGACGCCGATTCGCAGTGCGACGCCCCGCTCGCGGCATTGGGCGATCAGCGCCTCCAACTCGCCGTGATCCGTACGGTAATTGCCGGGGTTGATGCGCACCTTGTCGACATATTTCGCGGCGATGGCGGCGACCTCCGGCACGAAGTGGATGTCGGCGACAATCGCCGTGTCGAAACCGTCCTCACGCACTCTCCGTACAATGTTTGCGAGATTCTCGCCCTCGCGGCGGCCCTGCGCCGTGAGACGCACGATCCCGCCTCCGGCACGGTCGATCCGCTCGATCTGGGCCGCGCAGGCTTCGGTATCGTTGGTGTCGGTATTGGTCATCGACTGTACGGCGACAGGATGCCCGCCGCCGATCACGACCCGCCCGATGCGCACTTCGCCGCTCGGACGGCGGCTGTATTCCGAAAGATTCATAATCGTTCACGCTTGCAACGCAGCGGACCGCACCGTCCCGTCGCAGCGCCGGATTGCTCCGAATACCGCCGGGACACGGCCTGTCCGTGCGAAAATATCGTCCACAAAGATAACACACAATTTTGCGAACTGCGAATAATTCGCTATATTTCGAAGAATCCCCAATCCTGCGCACCATGAAAACCACCCTCCGGAAACGTCTTTCCTACCTCCTGCTGTCATTGCTGGGCTTCGCATCCGCCTGCGACAGGGAGCCGGTGGAGATGTACGGGGTACCGCGCGCCGACACCCGCACCCAAGGCAGGGTAACCGACAAAAGCGGCAATCCGATCCCCGGAATTCAGGTCCGAAGCAACGGCGCCCCAAGCAAGGCGGTGCGCACTATGGCCGACGGCAGTTACGACATAGCGGACGAATCGGCATCCAGAACGGCATGGCTCACCTTTACGGACACGGACGGTCCGGAAAACGGCGGCCAGTTCGCCGAAAAGAGCGTCGAGGTGACATTCACCGAAGCCGACCGCACGGCAAAGGGCGACGGCTGGTACGAGGGCAGTTTCGCCCGCACCGGCGTAGACGTCACGCTGGAAGAGAAAAAATAGGCTCAAATTCTCTGTTAAATTACCATATTCAAGGAACAGCCCTCAAAAGGCGATATCAGAAAGTCGGATTATTACCCACTAATCAATCAAAGAAATCATGAGAAAAGTTGCTATTTATGGCATTGGAGCCAACTTCGGAGGAATCGACGTAAGCAAAAATTTCCTGCATTCGGGAGTTGCAGGTGTCGGCTGGGATCAGGCGGATGCTCCCGATTTGCACAACTACATTGACAGCATCGAAAAGGGCGACATAATTTACATCAAGTCCTGCAATTTCGGCAACGATATTTGTGTAAAAGGTATAGGCATCGTCACCGACAATGCATCCGTCGGGACTTTCAATATCGGCAGCAAGTATCCCATAAATAGGGGAAAACAGGTAGATTGGCTGGACAAGAGTACGTTCGTAATTCCCAAGCCGTACGGAAAAAACAATGTCCGCTCGAACTCCGTCTACCGGGAATTTCATCCGGATGTCATAAAAGAGATTCTGAAACGGATTCCATAAGAGATCAATGGCGTTAATATTATTTCCGCCATTATTGACTAGAAGCAAGAGGGAAATATTACCTTTGTTTCCTCGAATTTTCATACAAAATCTATGTCAAGAATCTTTTTTCTACTGACTCTGCTCGCGGCGACGGCAGCGGCCTGCACGCCCCGACGCATCGACATCGGAAACGACATAACCGTCCAACGCCTTGCTGAAGGCATCTACCTCTACACGGCCGTCGATGAGATCGAGGGCTACGGTCCCGTGCCGTCGAACGGCGTTCTGATCGTGCGCGAGGGCGAAGCCGTCCTGCTCGACACCCCCGTCGGCGATGCGCAGACCAAGGCGCTGACCGACTGGGCGGCCGAAACGCTCCGCGCCCGCGTCACGACGTTCGTGCCCAACCACTGGCACAGCGACTGCATGGGCGGGCTGGGCTATCTCAAAACGCTGGGCGTGAAGTCCTATGCCCACCGCCTCACCCGCAGCATCGCGCAAAGGGAGGGCAAGCCCGTTCCCGACATCGGTTTCAGCGACTCGCTGCGGCTCGACCTGCACGGCACGGAGATTCGGTGCTATTATTTCGGCGGCGGACACAGCGAAGACAACATCGCCGTCTGGATTCCGTCGGCAAAACTGCTTTTCGCGGGCTGCATGGTCAAGGAGATGGCGGCGCAGAACGCAGGCAACCTCTCGGACGCCGTTCCGGCAGCGTGGCCCGCGACGCTGGACAGCCTGCTCGTGCGGTTTCCCGACGCGCGGATCGTCGTGCCGGGGCACGGCACCCCCGGCGGACCGGAACTGATCCGCCACACCCAAGCGCTGCTCTCCGAAGCAGCTTCAACAGACAATCGGCGGAAGGAATAACGGAAAACCTGCGGGGATTATCCGTTTTTTCGCATATTTTCGGAATATCGGATGCGTTTCGGACTTGTCCGAAAATAAATTTTCGTTTTGTCGCCCGACTTTCATTATATTTGTCGTGTGGAGTATCTGGACAACGATATAAAATACGTAGGCGGTGTCGGCGAAGCCCGCGCCCGGCTTCTGGACAAGGAGCTGGGCATCCGCACGCTGGGCGACATGCTGAGCCATTATCCGTTCCGCTACATCGACCGCACGAAAGTCTACCGCATCGCCGAAATCACCGAGAGCGCGCCCACGCTCCTGCAGTTCCGCGCCCGCATAACGGGGGTGGCCTATGCCGGTACGGGGCGTAAAAAACGCTTCACGGCCTACGTGCAGGACCCGACGGGATCGGCCGAACTGGTGTGGTTTCAGGGCATCAAATGGATCGAAAAACGCATCGAAGTCGGACGCGAGTACCTCATCTTCGGACGTCCGTCGTTCTACCGCGGACTTCTGTCGATGGCGCATCCCGAACTGGAGACCATGGAGCAGGCCCTCTCGCGCAAGGCCGAAAGCGGCATGCAGGGCATCTACCCCTCGACCGAGAAACTCTCGAACGTGCTCGGCGCCAAAGGCATGTACCAGATCATCTGCAACACATGGGCGCTGGTCAAGGACCACATCACGGACTGCATGCCCGAAGCGGTGCGCGCCCGCTACGGACTGATCCCGCTGCGCGACGCCTACTACAACATCCACTTCCCGCAGTCGGCCGAACTGCTCAGGCAGGCGCAGTACCGGCTCAAGTTCGACGAACTGCTGGGCATCCAGCTCAACGTCCAGTCGCGCCGCACGGAACGTCTGTCGAAAAACAACGGCTTTCTGTTCATGAAGGTCGGCGGGGTCTTCAACACCTTCTACAACGAAAAGCTCCCCTTCCCGCTCACCGGCGCGCAGAAGCGCGTCGTCAAGGAGATCCGTCAGGACACCGTGACGGGATTCCAGATGAACCGGCTGCTGCAGGGCGACGTGGGCAGCGGCAAGACCCTCGTGGCGCTGATGTCGATGCTGCTGGCCGTGGACAACGGCTACCAAGCCTGCATGATGGCCCCGACCGAGATCCTCGCCCGCCAGCATTTCGCCACCATTTGCAGGATGCTCGAAGGGATGGATGTGAAAACCGCGATCCTGACCGGGTCGTCGAAAGCCAAGGAGCGCAGGCTCGCCCTCGAAGGCATCGCCTCGGGCGAAGTGGACATTCTGATCGGCACCCACGCGCTGATCGAGGACCGCGTGCAGTTCGCCAACCTGGGATTCGTCGTCATCGACGAACAGCACCGCTTCGGCGTGGAGCAGCGCGCCCGGCTCTGGACCAAGAACGAACAGCCGCCCCATATCCTCGTGATGACCGCCACGCCGATTCCCCGCACGCTGGCGATGACCCTCTACGGCGACCTCGACGTATCGGTGATCGACGAACTGCCCCCGGGCCGCCGTCCGATCAAAACGTTTCACTACACGGATGCGGCGCGCCTGAAACTCTTCGGATTCATGCGGCAGGAGATTGCCAAAGGCCGGCAGGTCTATGTCGTCTACCCGCTCATCAAAGAGTCCGAAGCGATGGACTACAAGGACCTCACGGACGGTTACGAAGCCATCTCGCGGGATTTCCCGCTGCCGCAGTACGTCACGGCGATCTGCCACGGCAAGATGAAGCCCGCCGACAAGGAGGAGTCGATGCGCCAGTTCAAGTCGGGCGAAGCCGACATCATGGTCGCCACGTCGGTCATCGAGGTCGGCGTGGACGTGCCCAACGCCACGGTGATGGTCATCGAGTCGGCCGAGCGGTTCGGACTCTCGCAGCTGCACCAGCTGCGCGGACGCGTGGGCCGCGGCGGCGAACAGTCCTACTGCATCCTCATGTCGGGCGAAAAGCTCTCGAAGGAGTCGCGGGCGCGCCTACAGGCCATGTGCGAGACCAACGACGGCTTCCGGCTGGCGGAACTCGACCTCAAGCTGCGGGGCGCCGGAGACATCAACGGCACGCTCCAGAGCGGCATGGCATTTGATCTGAAAATCGCCAATCCCACGCTCGACGTGCAGATACTCACCGTCTCGCGCGAAGCGGCGGCGGCCATTCTGACCGCCGACCGCGATCTCTCGCTCCCGGAACACCGCGGACTGCGGGAGCTGAGGCGGAAGTATTCGGGACAAGAAGAGATTGATTTTTCAATGATTTCGTAATATTTCAAAACCACCGAACGTTTATCCTTAAAAACCCTGTCCATGAAACGATTGCTTATCACGATATTATTCCTCTCGTCCGTCCTGCCCCTCCCGGCCCAGCTCTACCATCCGGGCGAGCAGCTCTTCTACCGCGTGAGCTACAAGGCCAAGATGTTCCCCAACACCGAGGTCGGCGCCGTGGAGGTCAAGACCAGCGACAGCGAAATCGCCGGCCGCAAATACTACAAGGTCGAGGGCATCGGCCGCACGCTGCCCACCTACCGCTGGTTCTTCAACCTCGAAGACATCTACACGGTATGGATCGACCCGGAGACGAAGCGCCCCGTACGTTTCGAAAGCGACCTGCACGAAGGCGACTATACGTTCCAGAGCTACTACAACTACGACTGGGAGAACAATCAGGTCTTCACCCGCTGGCGCCGCCGCCAGAAACCCTATCAGGAGAAAACCATGCCGCTGACGCCCGAAAGCATGGACGCCATCGCGCTCTTCTTCACCATGCGCGGATCCGACGCCGACAGCTTCAAGCCCGGCGAGCCGGCGACGCTCCAGATGGTGCTTCAGGACACGATCCGGCACCTGAGCTACCGCTTCATCAACCGCGAGACGAAGAAAATCCGCAACATGGGCAAATTCAAGACCCTGAAGTTCGAATGCCAGCTGGGCACCACCGAAGGATTCTCGTTTACCGACGGCACGGTCTTCACGCTCTGGATCTCGGACGACGAGAACAAAATCCCGCTTTACATCGAATCGCCCGTGCGCGTGGGCAGCATCAACGCCTATATTTCGGGCTACAAAGGGCTTAAATACCCGATGACGAGCCTGATAAAATAAAAATTTTATATCTTTGCAGAAACGAAAGTTACCCCGGCGAACATCAAATTAATCCTATTTCCGAAAAACCAGCTTTTATGGAAGAAAATAAGCAAGGATACGACCCCTCGGAATTCGAGGACGACGACTACATGACTCCCCAGCCCGACGCGGGCAAATCCATCCGCGGCTACCGCATCGTCATCATCATCCTGTCAGTGATTCTGGTGGCCCTTTCGGCGCTCTATTTCAGCATCCACCGCCAGCAGATGATCGACAACCGGCTGCTGCAGAGCGACCGCGACTCGATCCAGAACGATCTGGGACGGCTGATGACCGACTTCGACAACCTGCAGGTCACCAACGACAGCATCTCGGCGGGGCTGACCATCGAACGCGACCGCGCCGACTCGCTGATGACGCGCCTCAAGAAGGAGCGTTCGTGGAACCTCGCCAAAATCAAGCAGTACGAGAAAGAGGTAGGTACGCTGCGTACGATCATGAAGGGCTACATCCGTCAGATCGACTCGCTGAATACGCTCAACAAAAAGCTCATCAGCGAAAACGTCGGCTACCGCAAGGAGATCTCATCGGCCAAACTGCGCGCCGAAATGGCCGAGGAGAAGGCTGCCGAACTGGACAACAAGGTACGTGTCGGCGCCGTGATCCGCGCCCGCGACATCACGCTGGCGGCGCTCAACGCCAACAGCAAACCGGTATCGCGCGTCAAGAACGCCGCCCGCCTGCGCGTGGACTTCGTGCTGACGGCCAACGAACTGGCGACGCCGGGCGAAAAGACGATCTACGTGCGCATCACCTCGCCCGACGGCTACGTGCTGACCACCGAAGCCATGCCGACCTTCGACTTCGAGGGCGAACGCCTGAGCTATTCGGCCATGCGCGAAGTGGACTACCAGAATCAGGACCTCGACGTGGGCATCTTCTACAACAGCACCGGATTCGCCGCAGGCACCTACACCGTGCAGCTCTTCTGCGAAGGCCGCCTGATCGGCACCTCGCAAATCGCCATGCGCTAACCGCGGCACCGATCTCCGGCAATCCGCCGGACCCCGGCTGCAACCCGCACGAACATATGAATTCCCGGTCTTCACCACGAGGACCGGGAATTTTGTTTTCGCCAGCACGTCACAGCCCGCCGGAAAGGAAAGAGCACGCCCAACGCAACGGACAGGAACGCAACAGAGGCGGAGGACAGCGGCGGAACGCGGGACAGCCACAAACAACGGCAAACCGGGAGAGCGGCAAAACGCGGGAGGAACAAAGCCCGAACAGCGGCAAAACTCAGGACAACGGCAAACCGGCACTGCCACAAGCCGGAGTTGCGGCAGCATGCAGACAAAGCGGAGGACAGCGGAAGACAGCGCCGAAACGAAATAAATAAAAGGGAGAAGTCCGCGGACTTCTCCCTCATACCCCGTAAACCGGCGGCCCGAATCGGAGCGAAACAGACCGGCCCGGCGAATACGGCTTAGAATACGGCTTATTTGTTCTCCTGCTGCCAGATCAGGGCCGAAGCGCCGAGAATGGCGGCGTTCTTGCCCTGAATACCGCTCGGAAGCAGTTTCACCTTGTTCTTGAATACGAAGAGCATGTTCTCTTCCATGTACCACTGCGTGGGTTCGAAAATCAGCTTGCCCGCCTTCGACAGACCTCCGAAGAGGAAAATCGCTTCGGGAGAGGTGACCGTCACCACGTCGGCCAATGCGCGGCCCAGCATCTCGCCCGTATAGCGGAAAGCCTCCAGCGCCACCGGGTCGCCCTGCTCCGCCGCGGCCGAAATCATCGACGCATCGAAGTCCGCGAAGGCGATGTCGCGCAGTTTGCTGGGCGCCGTCATCGTCGCCATCAGCTCGAAAGCCGTGCGCTTGATGCCCGTCGCCGAAACATAGGTCTCCAGACACCCCTTGCGGCCGCAGCCGCACTCGCGGCCGTTGCGCTCGACGATGATATGACCGAACTCGCCGGCAAAACCGTCGTGTCCGTAGATCATCTCGCCGTTGGAGACGAAGCCCGAACCGAGTCCCGTGCCGAGCGTGATCATCACGAAGTCGCGCATACCTTTGGCGTTGCCGTAAATCATCTCGCCGATCGTCGCGGCATTGGCGTCGTTGGTCACCAGCACCTTCACACCGCCGAAACATCTGCCGATATCGTCGGCCAGCGGAAAGAGACGGCGGCTCTCGTCGGGATTGGGGTCGCCCTCGCGGAATTTCCAGAGGTTGGCGGGATTCTCGACCGTACCCTTGTGGAAATTGGCGTTGGGGGCGCCGATGCCGATGCCCGTCAGCTCGTATTCGAACGAAAGACTGTCCGCCAGCGCGTGCATCGCCTGACACAAATCTTCGACGTAAGCCGGATAATCGTCTACATGAGGATATTTCTTGGTCGAAATGACCGATTCGGCATAGAGGTCGCCGTTCTCATCGACAAGGCCGAAGGCGGTGTTGATACCGCCGATATCCACGCCGATCGCGAGTTTTTTCATAATATGTCCGGTTTAAAAAAGTTAGCAATTATCAGGTCAAAGTTAATCCAAAATTCGGCTACTCCAAACTTTTTTCCTACTTTTGGGAC
>OGDN01003603.1_pt1 | contig 15852 bp, 14 predicted proteins | sample 1570271 | NCBI WGS metagenome assembly OGDN01 (sample SAMEA4384481, study PRJEB24528) | human gut metagenome | reverse complement strand
GCAATCCGGCCTTTTACCATTGGCCGTAAAAACTTCGTAATGATTGAATCTTCCAATGGTGCAAAGGCAAGTGCGATCCTCTACAGTCTGGTTGAAACAGCAAAAGCAAACATGATAAATACTTTCGAATATTTCAATCTGCTGCTTACTGAGATTCCTCAGCACATGGATGACAAAGATCTCAGATTTATTGATGATCTCCTTCCATGGTCACCCAGAGTCCAGAAAGAATGCCCAAGTCGATACAAAAAGTCTTGATTTTTCAATGTGCATATCTATTCTGTAAAATCTGCTCAATCCCCACTAGAATGCGGGGATTTTTGATACCCAGTACTCATGTTTGAGGATTTACCTGTTACTCATACGACACCCCTTCTTACAATAATTAAAAAGTTTGGCATAATTAAAAAGTTTATCGGATTATCATTCTGTTTTTGCTAAGGCCATGTAATAGCTACGTAATCTTCGTTTAAGTGCTACCGTATCTTCTTTTCGATCCAACACATGAATTCTTCTATGACAGTTTGGACATAATGCAACTACGTTCTCAATCACATCACTTCCACCTCTAGCTAGCCACTCCACATGATGGGCCTCCAAATATGGAGTTCCATCCTTTTTGTTAAACGGAGCCTCATTTCTACACAAGTCACATTTTCCATCAGCTCTTCTTATGGCATATTCTGCAATCTCCTGATCGCGAATATAGCTTGTAGAAATAACTGTTCTCTCTATATATAATGTGTTTTCTTTATTTTTTACTCGAATTAATAAATCAGTATCTGATAGGGCCTTTGCTTTTGTTCTTTCTCCATCGGCCTCGTTATCTACGACTGCTTTCTTGATTACGCCAATTTTCTGAGCTTCTAAATACCGTACATATCTTCTGTACAAATTAAGCGCTGCCGAGTGAGTGTGATTAAATCTCAAATTAAGCTCCCCAAACTTAGGATTTGTAAATATATCTATGTAAAGACTTTCAAATAGTTCTACATCATCGCATGAATACACACTTGCAAATCCATACTTCTCATCCAAATGTAATTTCCCTAAAATCGTGTTTAATGAACTATTATAATTACTGATGGATTTTTCTTTATACACAACTCCATCCTTATTATACTGCTGCAATGCCCACTCACGAAATTCCTTTGCTGATTCCTCCATCTTTATATAACTTCCTTTTCTATAATTCTTCCATTCCAGTACTTTTCAAATATTGAAAAGTACTATCATAATATTCCTTGTTTCTTGACGGATCTTCATCTGAACCTTCAGGAACATATATAATCAATCCTTGTCTTGCTCTTGTTAATAAAACTCTGTAAGCATTTTTTAGATATCTCTGCCTTTGTTCCTGATTAACATGGTTCCATTTCGTACCTCTGAACTTAAAATAATCAAAGCCATCTCTCGTATATCTAAAATCTGCATCCCAGGCTAATATTGCATAATCGACCTCTAAACCTTGCACTTTAAATTCAGACGCTACCACTTCTAAGTAATACGACGAGTCAACATTATCCTTTCCATTCAAAAACCAACCTACATGATTTATATCTGATAGAACCCATATACCTTCAGCTCGCAATCTTTTCCCTTCTGAGCTTGCTAAAAGCCCATACCTTTCTGTTCCACGAGCCTTATCGTTTACCCATTTTTTTGCGACTTCAAAATTTCTTGTTAAAAAAATCGGATATGATTGTTTAAGCTCATAATAAACACTTTTGGCATCATTTGCCCTTTCATCTAATAACAATTTCACGAATAGAGCTAATTTTTCGCTTCTGAATGAACGCAGTGAAACTCCTAAATGCAAATCAGAAATGCAATGGTACTCTCGTCCATTCAACAATGTTGAGATATCTGATTTTCCTACATATTCTGTATCTGTAATTTTATCCGACAGATAAATCTTCCAGTCTGGATAATTATCTGCTAAAGTTTCAAACCAGTCCTGAATTCCAGCTTCTCCGTTGTATATTTCTTGTCCACCACCTACAAGACAAACTATAACGGCCCAATCTTTATGTCGATCCATAATGCTAATCAAAAATTCAGGTTCTGACTGATTAAAATCAGGAATCCCTTTTTTTCGCTTCATAAAATCAGCGAGCGACTCTTGGTTCCATGCTCTTTGGGCCTCATCAAAAATAGTTACTTTCTCTACTGGTGCCTCATCTGTAGTCAAAGCCTCATCTCTAAACTTATGAATAATTTGAATAAAGGCTTTCGTTTCTCGAAGAGCATTTTTTTTAGTTATGCCTTCTCTCTCCGCATGATCTATTGCAAGCGCATTTTGCAAAACATCAACTAGTGGACCATTTCCTGAAAGAAAAACAGCATGTTCATCTTCATTAAAATAATGACGCGCGTTTGCTATGTTCAAACCTGCAAGAGTTTTTCCAGCACCAGGGACTCCTGTAACAAAACATATAGCTTTTTCACTGTTTTTCTTACACCGATCAATTATATTGGAAATTGCTTCTGTCGTTATTGTTAAATTCTTTGCACCAGCATCATTCCTAGAAATATCTTCGACACCATGTTTTCTATACAAAGCCTGCGCAGCTTCAATGATAGTCGGTGTCGGAGCGTATCTCGAATTTATCCATTCCAATGCAGATAACGACGCATCATTAATTCTCGAAATGATTTCTCGAATAGTACTGCCAATATTATTTTCATTGCAAAAAAGAGTGTTATGAATATTATCTTCCATACAATAATATTCATTCTGTTTCTCTGCCGCCTTAGTTGAAACATTAATAGGAACAAGATACCTAGTCCTACTTTTATCATGAAAGTATTTCAAATCCAACGCATAATCCATCACCTGATCAGTGGTAGATTTTTTGTACTCTTTATCTCCTACCTTAAACTCTAAGAGAAAAATAATTCCTTCTATTATGCATATCACATCGACCCTATGCCCCATCCTCGGGATAGTATATTCAAAAATAATATCACCTTGAGAAAACTCAATTAATTGTTCTTTTAAAATTTGAATCTCCGATCTCCAAGCCATCTTTTGGAGATCGGTAGTTTCAAACTCGTCATTAATCAATAATTGGCCGAGAACAAGATCATCATCCTCTAATATGAAGTTGTTTATAGAATTAAAATAGTATGCTCTTCGGCTCATATGTATCTCCTTATTTCTGCGATAATGCTTTATTAAGCTGACTAGCCAATTTCTTTGCTATAGCCTTTGCCATTATAGGTGGCACTGCATTTCCTACCTGCTGATATTGCTTGTCCTTTGTCCCACAAAAAACGAAGCTATCCGGAAAAGTTTGCAAACGAGCTGCTTCTCTTATACTTACTGCTCTGTCTTTTGTCGGATGTACCCACATTGATTTACGCACATTTACTACAGTACCAGACGGCTCATCATATTTTAAGCGAAGATAGATCGTATTCTGCGTTCTTGTAACATCTGTATACGTGTTTGTTTTCATTTCCTCAGATAAGGAATGAAAATTTTGTCCCTGATCTAATGCTTTAAAACGCGCCATAGCTGTTGGTGTCGTTTTAGTTATAATATGATTGTGCAATATCTCTGAGTCACGAAGTGTCAGCGCCAACTCACTCAAGCCAGTTTTAGCTTGTAGCTTTATGCCACTTTTATCATCAGATACATTATAGACCGGCTCAACATCTTCTAAATCTTTAATAGCGTCCTCAACTGTCCTATATGGACCGTCTTTATATTTTCCTTCTGGAAGTTTAACTACATCTGCAATATCTTTTCGAATACCCATTACTACAAAACGCATTCTTTTTTGTGGAGCTCCAAATTGTGTAGCAGATAGAACATCAGCCGAAATAGCATATCCGTCGTCATCTTTGTCCCCCTGGAGCTTTGCCTTTAAATAATCAAAAACGGCATATGAACGTATGTTGGCAATCAGCCCTTTATTGTCGGTATAGCTATCAACCACAATATCATTTTCAAATATCTCCTGTGCCTTACTTATCATTCTTTGGTACATAATTGCTGGTTCAATTAATGCCTTGATCTGGGATTCTTTTATTTTCCCAGCATAAAAATCTAGTATTGCATTAAACGCAATCCTATCAGCAACAATGATGGAATCATCCTCATCACCCTCTGTGTGCTTCTCTGATATTTTAATTAAGCGCGATCTGTGTTTTTCTAATACATCTTTAAACTTAGTTGCATTCTTAGATGCTTTATAGATAACGTTCAATTCGAGATAATCGAAATCATCCCATTTATGTTGTTCTAGTTCTTGCTCAGACTGCACAATATTAATTGCTCCATCAAACATAAACTCTGTATCAAGTAAAGCCAACTCTGTATTGGCAGTTTCAATCACATTGCTATCCACTAGTTCTCGATCATCTTCACATAAATAAAATCTATGAACATCTGATCTAAGCATACTCACATTTTCCATTACGAATGCTTTTGGTCTTAATTCCAAGATTGCTCTAATATACTGTTTCACTAGGGAATTATTCTGACTAATTGCATGATTCTTTTGCCTATTTGCATTAGAAAATCCCTGACAAGGCGGTCCTCCAATCACAACATCAATATCACCATATTTTTCTTTTATTTCTGCATAGTTAGCATCTCTAACATCACCAAATACAGCTACTCCCGGATGATTTTTCTTATAGGTTTCCTGCATTGCAGGATTAAATTCATATGCAACTTTTATATCGAATTTTTTTGTTTGCATAAATCCCAGGCTCAATCCCCCGGCACCTGCAAACAAATCTATTGTATTAAACATAGTTCCTCCATCTTACGCTTCAGTATTAAAGCCTTCTTCGGAGGCTTTGCGCAACAATGCAAGTAAGCGTTTGCATTGATATGTATTTGGTATTTTAGCAGGCATTTTACATGCAATCGCTAATGCAGACACATCTGTAGGTGTAACCATATGATTTCTAACAACAAACTCCGATAATCGCATCCACATTTCTACAGGACAATTAACAACCGTTGTCTGTGCCTGAATTTCATTTACAACCTTTTGCTCTTTCTTAGCGGATTTCTGTTCAGCCTTCTGTTCATCGATAGTAATTAAACAATTCTCAATATCTTCAGGAATATCAATATGTATCTTCTTTACATCTTCCCAACAATCATTTCTCTTACACCACTGAGTAACGTTTGCGACTTTTCTTGACGGATCAGTTATTCGCAGAAGAACCAACTCTGCCAATGCTATTAAAACTGTACCCACTTGTTCGGGCACACTCTGCCTATTCCATATCAACATCAAATCAAGTTCTTGTCCTTGATATTGGCTATGTAACAATCTTCTAAATTGTGCCAATGTGTAATATATGATATTTGCACGGTATCCACCCTCGTACCAAGGCTGTTTTGGTATAGTCTTCTCTAAATATTGGAACAAAAGAATCAAGGCTGCAGTAGTTTGGAAATATCTCTCATTAAACTGCTCCTCATTTGCATTCCATTGCTCATCAATGTACTCTGCAAACGAATTAAAATTGGTCTGCGCACCCTTACTTACAACCTGAGGGAATCCTCTCCATGTATTCTGAACCTTTGCAAGATCTGTTTTCTTAATTACCTTATTTTTAGGATGTTGCAACTCAAATTGTTTTTTCTTTGCAGGTGTCAAGCGCATTTGTTCTTGCAGATATTGTCCTCTTGCTCTTTCATAAAACCATTTCGTTTCATACTGTGCGCCTTCAGATGCCGGTGCAAATAAGTGTCTTGATATTTGTTCCATACGACGATGAAATGGATGAGATGCAAAAAAGTCTGCATCACTAACCTTATTCTGACTGTTTGATGATCTAGAAATATTTCTGATCAACTCGTCTGACTCTTCTGGTGTTGATTCATCAATTGAAGTCAATTTCATTTGCACAAAAATAGACGATAAATCTGCTTTGTCTTTATATCTTGCATTTGAAATAGAGGCCGTTGTCTGTCCACCATTAATAATCTGAAAATCTCTAACAAAGGTGATAAATCTTCCATGGTTTGTATCCTCAATCTCAACATCCATTGCTGTTGCTGATATACCGTTATTAAACGCAAAAAACATCTGCGGATTGTTCAAGATGGTCCCTCTTATTTTCTTATTGACCGCCACTTTAGTAGATAAGAATGATCTGACATTTCCCTCCAAAAGTTTACTTCCATACTTGTCATATATATCAGCCAAAACCGTTCCAGGAATTACTCCCAGATAGCTACTGTACTGTTCTGTAGACGCTGAGCTAGCTTCTATACACGGAATACCTTCACCACAATATTCTTTAAAGTCAATCTCAATAATCTGACGGCCTTGCTCTGAACAACAGACTCTGAACAAACGATCAATATCCCATATCTGACCTTCTACCGGAATAGAATTATAGTCATCAATTTCTACGGTCTTTATAGCAGCACTCATATCTGCATCGGTAAATACAAGAAAACGATATTTACGAATCGCCTTTTTGTTATACCTTAAAAGATCTACTAAGTCTGCACATGGTGTACTCATCTCTATTTCTTGATATAAATTAGTTGTCAATGCTGCATCAAGAAATTTCATAAGCAAGCCAAAATCCTTATTCGCAGCTGTTCCGGTAAGTCGGCGTTCCAAATCATTACCATCAAAATCCGCAATAATAAGATTCATCGTATTATCGAATTCATCGTATACATAACCGTCTACTCTATAATTACTACGCCCACTTTTGCCTTTATAAAAAGACGGTGTGAAATCTGATAACGCCTCAGCATCAATTAGATACTGCGCCATATTATCTACAAAGGATGCACATGACCCTTCTCCTGTAACTGCTGCAGCAGTTTTTATACTCTCTATAAAATCTTTTTTAAATTCGGTAGAATCCATGCTAACATCCTCCCATTTTCGTTACTTTTCCCAGCTTTTTATGCTAGGGATATCTATCTGATAAATAGCATTCGTTATTTCTGTCGGAACATCAACTCTCCGTATTCTCGGAAATGATTCATTTACAGTGTATACTTGCTTTGAGGACACACTAAAATGCTGTTTATCATATTCTTTCATGTCAATATAACCTGCGGCGCCAAGTTTTAATATTAGCTCATCTGGATTTTCGCCGTGTCGTAAAATCAACTCTATTACCTCATGAACCAATCCATATAACGTGAATGATTTTGGTTGATCCGGTGCACATTTATCGATACGATAAATAACCAATTCTCCTTCATCATTTCTATCTAATTGCTCAACAGAAGAAATTGATATTTCTGAAGATGAAGCACCTGTAGATTTAATCTCATGCCAACAATCTGCATATACAAAATCTTGATCTGCTCCTTCTGAACCAACCCAGCCTGCTAAAGCAACAGACGGTAGCATTCCATTTTCTATTTTTTCCTTCAGGAACAACAACTCTCCAATGAGACCTTTCTGTGTATTACTACCTAATACTGCATTGCTTTTATGGTCTAATAGTTTTAACCATGCGTTATATCTGCGCAATACTTTAAGCAATGCAATATCATCAGTTTCTACATTGGAATACTCGATAATATCTCCTGCCATTGTTATGAAAACATCTTCCTGTTTTCGATCCATCAATGTAAAGGAAATTGCATATTTTCCATCCTTCCTCTGATTACATGAAGCATCGATACATTTTGACGAATCTATTTTTTTAATTGCCTTTTGGCTCACTATTACGACAGACTTATGCTCCGGTGTTGCATATCGCACATACCACTCAAGCGGATGCTTTACAGATAATTTCAATGCTCCACCAGAATAGTAATTAATAGTATTCCACTTTTCTCTTAATTCATTTTCTTTACCACTCATTACATATCCTCATCGTCATCATAATTGTCATAAACATCCACCCAATTTCGCAACTCAATTAAGTTAACCTTATAATTTGCAGTTTCAGTGGAGCCACTAGTTTTAGGGAATCCCACTCCTAACGCGAATAAAAATTCAGGTAAATCTTTATTCTCAGACTTTGAATAATCGGCTTGTATTATATGTAGCATTAAAATAGGATTTCTGTTGGCTATCAAATACGCTTTGTCCGGAATATTTTTCTTATTCTCATTTCCTGGTATGTTTCTATATGCTTCTTCCGCATCTTGAATCTCTTTTTTCGTTAATCCAATTCGTGTGCATCCACCAGCTCCAACACGTAACTTAGTACCACTCACACTGATCATTTTCTTATCAGCTAAAATTTTTCTTTTTTCTGTCCCTTCGATCTCTAATATTTCTTCACCACACTGCAACGACTCATCGTATGGAATACCGGTTCCAGATTTTATCAATACTACATCCCATCCATTGCTCCAATGATGACTCTCTATAAATTCCGCAAGTGCCCTACCATTGAAACTCAAATGCCATGGATTTGTCTCGAAATCTAGCAATAATTGAGCAATATTATCCCCAGGAACATTTTTCCAGTAATAATGTCCTCTCGTACGCTCTTCATCAAAAAATCTATCTCCAATACTACTCAATGAATTTACAAAATTCTTGAATGCTGTCTCATTTGAAGCCAAAATGTTTTTTGATGCTTTTAATCTAGGTGTCTCAAGTAAATTACCAGAGACTGTAACAGGACACGTCAAATCAGTTGCTGTACGCATTTTGTTTCGCGCAGTCACGATTAATGCGCCAGGATCTTGTCGAACTTTCAGGCCAAAGTCTCTAGGAGTTTGATTCGCGTTTCTCATTTTCGAGATTTCTTCCTTAAGTTCAGCTGTTGCTCTAGTAATTTGTCCGTACCAATCGATTGCTTCTGGTGTCATCCATACCTTTGCAACATCCCCATAGTTTGGTCTATATCCGAACCAACGCCCCATCTGCAACAAAGTATCATACATCTTTGTATTACGATGGAAATATGTTACGCCAAGGCCCTCTAATGTCAAACCTCTAGACATACTATTTCCACCTACTGCAATCACTCGTAAACCATCATTCTTATGATTAAAATAGTCTAAGCTTGCAGCACCAGTTTTCATATTTACCGCACGAACTTCAATAGGGGAAATTGCCTTATGCAAATAATTTTTAAGCAAGTTTTCCCATTCTATTCCCACAATTCCGCTCAAATTATACTTGTCCCAAACAACATGCATTGCTTTTATGTTTCTGATTTTTTCACTTTGAGAAAGTGGTAATTTTGCATAATTTCTAACATCCGATTTTACCTGATCTAACCAAACATTCAGCATTTCTTGTATCTGATTTTGAACATTGGTATAAAGGCTTATATGTACCATCATAGATCTATGTTCTGTAAGATCACCTCTATAGTCACGAATTGCATTTAGCAACAAGAAATAATATGCGGCTTCATATAGATCCTCTGGTAAATCTTCTACCACAAAGTCTTTTTTATGTTTCGGAGGGAAGCACGTTTCTAACTCTTCTATATCAATCTCTTGGAGCATGTGATCGCTATCAGAATTTTCACCAAATATCCTATCCGCGCCAATATAATTAGTAGGAGCAGACAGCGCATAAATAAAATCAGCTGGAAAGAGATCATCGTCTTTTTCCGGATCAATAAAAATATTTGCAAAAGGCGTTGCTGTAATACCTAAATAAGTAGTTTTACTGAATAAATTCAATAAACGTCTGATACAGTCATTAATTGCAGCAGGCTGAGAATCTTCGTCTTTCGTATTAACTGATGCGTTGTCAGCCTCATCATCAATTAGCATAAGCGGAAGATCAATCTGTCCGGCGGCATTTTGCGTATTATTATCTGACAGCCACTTGATTAAGTTATTCAAAATCCTTTTATTCTTCTTCACCACTAAAATAACAGGACAATTAACATTTTCGATGCCCAAATTATTGTTTCTCAGAATACCGCTATCAAAATCTTTAGTTACAGAAGTAAACGCAACGATTTTTTTATCTGTTCCATATCTTCCTACTCCGACCGGCTGATTCTTTATACCTTGTTCAGCTTTAGGATCCAGATAATATTCGCTCTTTCTTCCGGTGCATTCGGCATCTAATCTTTCTTGTGTTTGCTTACGTAAGTTCTCCTGCATACCAGCTAAAACAATAATAATTCGATAACCAGTATCTGCTGCTTTATTACAAATAGCTGTGTAATTAGCCGTTTTACCAGACTGCACGTCACCAAGCACCAGCCCTTTTATTGCAAAATGATCTTCTGATGGATCGCCACATAAATCTAATATTTCATCAGAAACTTTTCCTAGATTTGTTGTAACTCTTGGATTCCAATGTTTAATTTCTTCCAGATACTTCTTGTATCTATTCCAAAAGAAGAAATCGAAATCTGCTCTCTTGGAAGGCAACCAGGACTGATGCCCGTTATTACGATCGTTAATATATACTCCTACATCCATCTGGATGACTAATGATTGCTTGAGTCTAGAAATTATCTCTGCGAATTCATCATCTGAAACCATCATAATAGGTGCATTTGTATTTCTTAACAAAGTTGCTTTCTCCAAAAATTCATCTTCTGTAGGTGGAACTTCCTTATAAAGATTGTTAACAACTGCGGAGATTAAACTTTCTAATTGTTCGACATTTGGATTAATCATTTTTCAAAATCTCCTCCTTAAGTTTCTCTACTATATCAAGATGTGACGAATATGGATCAATACAAGCAATGGCATCAAGCAGATTGCATTTTTCTTGCTTGTCAGCACACATCGTAATCATTTCCTGTAGTGATTTTACTATTTCTACATCTGACTGCTCATTATCATTGGTAATTTGCTCATCATTATTCAAATCCACATATAATTGATTAAGAGGTAATCCCATCTCAATCTGTTGCAACAATGCATTTAATGACACCTCTATATCGGGATGTGCTTTAATCATTTGTTGCACAAGTGGATGCTCGCGATTAACTTCATAATAAAATCCGCCTTGCTTATTTTTCATGCGGTTCCAAACGTGAGTTTCTGTATCACTTATTTCCTTTTTACCTCTGAAAGTCCACGTTCTTTTGCTCCGTTCAGCAATTTGATTAATAATTATCTCCAAATTCTTTCTAACTTCTGCTGGAGGCAATGCGGACGATTTCTTTATATCTAGAGTCCACAGATCATCTAATGTGTTTGGGATATCAACACGGATTCTGGCAAGCTTTGATAAGTCTCCTTGCCTCATCATTCTGAACCAAGTACCCCAAACCAACAATCTTTTGTTCCTGTATACATAAAACCCTTGTTGTTTTCGAAGTCCATCCTTCCCACCAAGCATTTTAATTTCATCTGATGTCAGCTTAGATATGTGAGGAAGAATATACGGTCTCACTAATATCTTATTGCCCTGAATAACTAATGTTTCATCATCCATGGCTTGAACACTTTTCTCCGTCAAAAATGGGTCAATTCCTTTAATTTTTTCTCCGTTAATTGACAGTTTAAGTTTTGTGATCCCTGATTCACCCGCTAAATATCTGTGATAAACAAGAGAAAGTTGATCTCTGACTCTATCAATTTTACGTCCTAACGATAGTTCAAAATTGATCTCGCCAGCCTTGAGACGATCTAATTTTTGCCAGACTACTAATGTGCCTGATTCGTATTTTATCAATTCATCAAACTGAGGTATTTGTTGGATATCTTCCTCATCAAGAACATTTAAGGACCAATCTCCTACTTCTGTAACATGATCTATATCCCATTGACGTCCTTCCAAATTATCTCCTTGCTTAGAAATAACGGTTAGACATCTACACTGAGATAAAGATGCAGTTTTTAGTCCTAATCCAAAACGTCCTAAATCTTTTTTATCCCTTTCTTCAGTTGGATTCTTACTTCCATATTGCATTGCAACATCAATTTCTTCCTCGGTCATTCCTTTTCCATTATCGAGAATTGCAATATATGCACCGTCTACCGGAAAAAAATAGATATCAACATTCTTTGCATTTGCTACGATACTGTTATCAATAATATCTGCCACTGCAGCCTCAAGAGAATATCCGATAGCCCTTGTTGACTCGATTAAAGTAGGCGCATAGGGTGGCAAGCTTTTTGTTTTCATTTGCAGATCCCCTCCTTAGTTAATTCCTAGTTGAACGGGAGTTTATTTACTTTCATCCGGTATGAATTCCATAATATCCCCGACATCACATTTGAGTTCGTTACAGATTTTTGCTAATACTTCTGTAGTAACATTTTCATCTTTACCTAGTTTTGCAAGTGAAGATGAACTGATTCCTGCATTCTTTCTCAAATCTGATTTTTTCATATTTTTATCAATCAGTAACTTCCACAATTTGTTATAACTCATCTTCATAGTGGTTTTACTCCTCTATATTCCATGACCTTCCATATAGTTCACAATTATTATTTGAAAGACGAAGAACACAATTCTCCTAAAGAATATTTCTACTCTCCGGTCTGCAATCACCCTGCTTGTCATACGCAATAAAGACTTCTTTCTTCGTGCTATTATAGATTTTTATAATTCAACAAAAAACCTCGAATACTTTTCAAAGACTCTTTTTATTTTTTTCTGTTGTATGATAAGAAATAAGATCACCAAAATCACAATCGAGTTTGTCACAGATTTTAGCCAGTATTTGTATAGAAACAGGCTCACCTCTGCTCATCTTTGCAAGTGTGCTTGTACTTATTCCTATTTCTTCAACCAAATCCATCTTTTTCATTTCGTGGTCAATCAATAGTTTCCAGAGTCCGTTATATGAAACTTTCATCTCCATACCTCACATCGTGGTTTTTAACAATAAACAGTACAAAAATTTTCTGTTCTCATTATACCTTACGCATGAGAATTTGTCATAAACAACTTTTGAATTTTCGAAAGTTTCTTTCTGATTTTTGCATTTTTTCACCGTAAAACAGAAAGTGGAATCTTCAGGCTAGTCAGTTGTAAGGCGTTAATTAATTACTGATGAATTGATTTAGACAATTTGTTCAAAATAGCTGAGACATTCATCCGCCTCAGCTATTTCCTCTTACTGCATTCATTTTAAAAATCAAACTCATCCGGATCCAATCCTGCATCTTCCAACACTTCTCTTCTTTCATCCGGATCCATAAATTCCAACTCATCATAATCAAGTCCTGCATCCGCAAATGCATCGATCTCATCGTCATCATCAAAAGAGCTTCTTTCATCGCTCCTGCTCATTTCGTCCATAAACTGAAACTGTACAGCACGCTCCCAGCTATCTAATTTCCCATCTCTGTTAAAATCAAACATCTTATCCAATCCAAACATGATTTTTCCTCCCTCTAATTTCCTTATTCCTCAATTTCCACTTCTGCTTTCTTAACCTTCTTCTGATTCTCCAGAAGGCTCTTCTTGCTGATGCTGCAGATTGTTCCGTGCTCTGTAACCAGCACCACTTTTGCTTTTGCCTTTTTTCCAATCTTGTCATACAAACGTCCGGCACTCATGGAATCTCCGATCACGGTATAAGAACTGTTCGCTACATATCCGATTTTTCCAAGGCCTTCGTAAGTTACTTTAATTGCTTCTTTGTCATACTCATTATCCGGTTCTTTTTCTAAACGGATCTTCGTTCCCTTTTTCAGAAATTCGTTTCCAAAATAATGTTTTGTTCCTGTCAGTATGAAATAAATCTTACTCATTGTCCTTCCTCCTTAATATTCCATAAACTCGTAATATTCCTGTTCACTGGCAAATAAAATGTATTTGCCTTCTACGTATCCCATGTATCCGTTGCTTGTGTCATAACCTTTCATCTGCCAGTCCTCCTATTTCTTTTTCTGATGTTATCAGTTTACATCAAATGGCTGTACAAAAATCCCGACATCCAAACAGTCTGCTAAAGCCACTCTGCTCGGCTCCCTCTGTTCTACTAAACTTTCCAGATCATTTTTGTATTTAATAGCTGAGAGATAGAGAATAGCAAGGACAGAAAGTGGTTACCCACTTTCCGGACATTCGTCTCAAAACAGGGACCCTCCCCAGTTTTGTTAAGCTCGCTTCGCTCGTAATATACAGAAAGGAGCTACTTATGGCTGAAAGAAAAAGAGAGATTCAAGTTAAATTCTGGGTTACACCAGAGGAGAAAAAGATGATCCGCAAGAAAATGATTTTATCAAAAACCGCAAACATGGGAGCCTATCTTCGTAAGATGGCAATCGACGGAATCATCGTAAATACTGATACGACGTACCTTGAGAAACAGTTTTTTGAAATGCATAAGATCGGTGTGAATGTAAACCAGCTGGCAAGACTTGCCAATGCTACCGGTTCCGTTACACCGGAAGAAATGAAAGAATTGAAGGGAATGATAAAAGAAATATGGCATATATTAAGATCTTCGGCATCAAATCTACAATAAAGAAAGCTGTAGATTATATCACCAATCCGGATAAGACCGACGAGCAGAATCTGGTTTCTTCTTATGGATGTTCACCGGAAACTGCGGATCTGGAATTTGCTATGACTGCAAAACTTGGAAAAGATAATGTGATGGAGAAGGGTGACAACCTGGCCTGGCATATGATTATTTCTTTTAAGCCAGGTGAGATTACAGATCCGCATATTGCACATGAAGTAGCAACTAAGATTGCGGATGCGACACTTAAAGGCAAGCATGAATATGTTCTTTCTACCCATGTAGATAAAGATCATGTACATTGCCATCTAATTTTTAATGCTACGAATTTTGTTGATTACCACAAATACGTTTCAAACAAACGTAATTATCATAAGATCTGCAAGCTCAGCAATCGTATCTGCCAGGAATATGGTCTGGAAGAATCTATGCCTACCGGACAGAAAGCAAAATCCTATAAAGAAAACATGGAATATAAACGGGGCAACAGCTGGAAGGCTAAACTGAAATATAACGTAGATCGTGCCATCTGGTCTCCCGTATCTTTTGATGAGTTTCTGATGAAGATGACAGAGTCCGGATATGAAATCAGAAAAGGAAAATACCTGGCCTTTCGTGCTCCCGAGCAAAAACATTTTACTAATGTCAAAACATTGGGAGCCTATTATGCTGAGGACAGTATCTTAAGATGTTTGGAAAAGAACCGCCACAAGGCCCGCATTCCACAGAACGCTTCTTTCAAGGTAAGGACATTTGTACAAATGACTTCCTATGTGGCTGACAGCAATCGAACTGGTTTTGATCAATGGGCAAAGAAAAATAATCTGAAGGAAGCTGCTAAAACTTTCAACTACCTTTCGCAACACAATCTTGTGAACTACGAAGAATTCCAAAATCATGTTGCAGATTTAGAGGCTTCCATTCATGCCGCCGATAATAAGATTCAGCAAACGAGGCTGGCAGTTCAAAATCAGAAAGTCATTCAGAAACACTGTGAAGTCTATCGAGCCTGTCGTGATGTCATTCTTGCTGATCCGGATAGATTGCTCTATCGAAAACAGCACAGAGCAGAATATCAGCTGCATGAAACCACTTTGAAAGAACTTGCAGAGTTTGGTATTCACAAACTGCCTTCAGCTGAAAAACTACAGCACCAACAGATGGAACTGGAAGAAGAGCTTGCCTCAGCAAAAAAAGAAAAGCAGGATCTCCAGAAGAAACAGAAGACCCTGCATATAATTGAAAATAATTTTGATGCTATGATCCGCGAAGCTGGTATCAAGGTTCCGGAGAAAGCGCCATCACTTCTGCATCAACCGGATCGATTAGAGCCTCTTTCTTAGCCTTAAAGTATTCCCGGTTGGTGCAGTCCTTAAGCTGAACTGCAAGATCTGTAAGAAACTCTAACATCTCTGGATCTTCACCGGTACTTTTCAGCTCTTCTATAGATCTTTGCACCTCGCGAATAACTTTTGTCTTTCCGCCTTCATAACAATTCAAGATCATTTTCTGTTCTTCTGTAAATCGTATCATGCTAAT
>OGDN01003599.1_pt1 | contig 15871 bp, 15 predicted proteins | sample 1570271 | NCBI WGS metagenome assembly OGDN01 (sample SAMEA4384481, study PRJEB24528) | human gut metagenome | reverse complement strand
CAACGGTCTGATTTTGTAAGTCCGTCAGGACGTTGAATCATTTTTTCACTTGTCATTTTTATACTCATTTCTATGCATTCTTTCTCCAAAAATCCAAGGTTTCCTGTATGGTCTGTTCCAGCGGGATTTCCGGCTTCCATCCCGTCAACTGATTGATTTTTGTAATATCTGCCTCAATAATCGGCACATCCACAGGTCTTAATTTATTGGGGTCTATCTCCACCTGAATTGCCGCCTCTGACATGGAAATAATCAAATCCAGAATTGCCCGAATCTCTCTTGCATTCCCGCTTCCCACATTATAGGTTTCCCCCGGTTCTCCCTTCTGTATCAAATCCACATAAGCCCGTACCACATCACGTACATCCGTAAAATCCCTTTTTGCCGCCAGATTTCCAACCTTTATCACAGGCTCCCTCAATCCCTTCTCTATCTCTGCTACCTGCCTGCAAAAATCAGAAACCACAAAGAGAGATGCCTGCCCAGGACCAATATGATTAAATGCCCGTACCATCATCAGTTCCATATCATATGCCTTCGCATAAATAGCTCCAATCATATTGGTACAAGCCTTTGTTGCCGCGTAAATATTGGCAGGTCGTAAGTTTGCCTCCTCGGAAATCGGCATTTTCCCAAGCTGTGAATTTCCATATTCCTCTCCGGAACCCACCAGCAAAATTCTTGGTTTGTAATACAACTCCCTCACTGCATCCAGTACATTGACACTTCCTTTTATATTCACATCAATTGTCAATATCGGGTTCTTCCACGCCAGTCCACCGGAACTCTGTGCAGCCAAATGAAATATATAATCCGGCTTTATTTCAAACAGCAAATCTGCAATGGCGTTTTTATCCATAATATCCAGATTATATATTTCACATGGCTCATATTCTATTTTCTTGTGGGGAAGCTTTGTAGCATAGCATGCTATTCCATTCTGCCCCAGCTCATGCAGCAGATAATTCCCAACAAACCCTGCTGCTCCGATGACAAGCGCTTTCTTCATTCCCTATATTCCTTAAAAGGGATTCTTATAAAAGAATCCCTTTTTCGCTATCTCCATATTTTCCGAACTATATCTTTCTATACCTCTGCTGCCTTTAAAGCGGCTTCTCTCTTTGCCAGTGCCCTGTCATGCTTCGCCATAATTTCTACTAACTGCGCATAGGATGTTTTCTGCGGATTCCAGCCCAGTACAGTCTTTGCCTTTGTCGGGTCGCCCCAGAGATTGTCCACATCAGTGGGTCTGAACCATGCGGGATTTACGCAAACCAACATCTTTCCGGTTGCCTTGTCATATCCCTTTTCGTCTACGCCAGTGCCTTCCCAGCGAAGCTCAATACCGTTTGCCAGAAATGCTCTCTCTGTAAAATCTCTGACGGTATGCTGCTCACCGGTTGCAATAACAAAATCTTCCGGTGTATCATGCTGCAGAATCATCCACATACATTCTACATAATCCTTTGCATAACCCCAGTCACGCAGAGAATCCATATTTCCAAGCTCCAGATGATCCTGAAGTCCCTCTGCAATACGTCCTGCTGCCAGAGTAATCTTACGGGTAACAAAATTCTCACCACGTCTTTCAGACTCATGATTAAAGAGAATACCATTTACTGCAAACATACCGTAAGCTTCCCGATATTCCTTTGTAATCCAGAAGCCATACTGCTTTGCAACAGCATAAGGGCTATAGGGATGAAAAGGAGTTGTTTCCTTCTGGGGAATTTCCTCTACCTTTCCATACAGTTCAGAGGTGGATGCCTGATAAATCTTTGTTTTCTTAGCCAGTCCCAAAATTCTGACTGCCTCAAGAATTCTCAATACACCAATTGCATCCACATCTCCGGAATACTCCGGTACATCAAAGGATACCTGCACATGGGACTGTGCTGCCAGATTGTAAATTTCATCCGGCTGAACCTGTGCAATAATATTTGTAATAGAAGATGTATCCGACAAATCCCCATCATGAAGCTTAATTGCATTCTTCGCAATCAAATGGTCAATTCTTGCTGTATTAGAGATAGAAGCGCGTCTTGTAATACCATGCACCTCATATCCTTTCTCTAAAAGGAACTCTGCCAAATAGGAGCCATCCTGTCCTGTAATACCTGTAATAAGTGCTTTTTTCATATTTTTAGAAATCCTCTCCATTTTTCTTAATTATAATATATATATTATCATATTTTGCATTTATATTCAATCAAAAGTCTTCCACTTTCAATACCCAATAACATTTTAATAACTATCCTCCAAACGAACTGACACTTTTCTGCTATCACCATTTCCTATTTTTCTTACCTTATCAGCTTGAATCAAAACAGTGTGCAGATTCCTTTCATTGCTTAAAGGTAATACTATTTTCCCGTTATTGATACTGTACGTTACTGCTTCCTCGTCATCGATACCAATCTTAATCTTTTTTAAACCAGGAGGTAACACCTCCTGTATTTCAATCACAAGCTGTTGATAATAACCCGGTATACAAAACTCATATTTTTTTCTCATCCATCCATCTTTATATTTCTCAGGAATTTGTTTTAGTAATCTATTATGCTTCCAGGTTAAATACCACCCAACTATTTTTTTAATTGGCCATATATCATTTTGATGTTTTGTATAAAACGTACTTGCTTTATAAGACCTAATTCCTAATGGCATCTGTTTTCCACTATATTTTCTGAGTAATTTTGATAATTCTTCTAAGCGTTCTTCTCCCCCTGTACTTGTTTTGGTAAGTGCATATTCTCTGGAACAGGCTAAAAGTTCCGGAACATATTTTACTTCACTTACAGAAGCCAGTTTTATCCACAAATCCCAGTCCATACAATAATTCAACTTTACATCCAAATAACCTACTTTCTCCAGAAACTCCTTTCTAAAAAAAGTAGTTGGCTGCATAATATAATCCCAAAAATTCACTAACTTCCAAAAATCAAATTCCTGCGTATTTTCAAATACACGAATTTTGCATCCCTGTTCATCCAGAATATATCCATCACCATATATCAGTCCCAATCTGCTGTTCTTCTCAAATTCCCTGACCGCCCTTTTAATACAGCCCGGTTCATAAACATCATCCGAATTTAACCATGCAACAATTTCTCCATGTGCCATCTTAAACCCCTTATTAATAGCGTCACTTTGTCCATTGTCCTTTTCTGATATATATGACAATTTTCCATTGTATTGTTTGATTATTTTCAACGTTTCATCTGTTGACTGCCCATCCACAATAATATATTCTATATTTTCATAATCCTGATTCAAGACACTCTCTATCGTTTCTCTGATAAATCTGCCTTGATTATAAGAGGGTGTAATAATTGTTACTAGGGGTTTCATGTTAAACCTCATTCTTAATATTGTTTTATATGCAAATAGGCTCATAGAGCCTATTTGCAGTATTTCACTAGTTTAAGAACTCTTCTATCTGCTTATTCATACATTCACAGATATCTTTTCCCGATAGGTACACATCTGTCCATTCTATTATTTTTTCCATCGTAGTTGCCATTCGCCATCTAGGTGTCCAACCGAATGTGGCCTTTATCTTTGAGCAATCCAGTTTCAAAAAATTAGCCTCATGCGGTCCGCCATCATAACGATTTATCCACTTAACTGCTCTGCCCGTTTTTTCTTTCCACGTTCTGCAAAATAGTTCAACCAGTTCTCCAGTAGACCAACAATCCACGTCATCCGGTCCAACATTATAACAACCAGCATATTTTTTGTCTTTATATTGTTTCTCAGCAATCATCAAATATGCCATAATTGGCTCTAATACATGTTGATACGGCCTGGTAGAAAAAGGATTTCTGACAACTATATCTTCTTCTTTTTCTATGGCTCTTACACAATCAGGAATGATTCTGTCCTCCGCAAAATCACCGCCCCCAATCACATTTCCAGCTCGTGCAGTAGATATTGCTACATCAGACTCATTAAAAAAAGAGTTCTTGTAACTGCTTGTAACCAATTCCGAACAAGATTTGGAATTAGAATACGGGTCATATCCATTTAATTCTTCATTTTCTCTGTATCCCCATTGCCATTCTCTATTTAAATATACTTTATCTGTTGTTACGTTTAAAAAGGATTTAACAGAACCTGTACATCTCACACATTCCAGCACATTAACCGTTCCCATAACATTTGTTTCATATGTATACACGGGATTGCGATAGGATTCTCTTACAAGCGGCTGTGCTGCCATATGAATAACTATCTCCGGTTGTGTTTCCTGAAATACCTTTTTCATTTTATCCAAATCCCGCACATCACCTGTTACAGAATTAATTTTTTTCTGCAATCCGCACATTTCAAAAAGACTTGGATTTGTAGGTGCCTCCAAAGCGTAACCTATAACCTCCGCTCCGGCAGAAACCAGCACTTGGCACATCCATGTTCCCTTAAATCCAGTGTGCCCTGTTATAAGAACTCTTTTTCCTTTATAAAATGATAAATCCATTTTTTCTCCCAATCTTCTTATTCAGCTAAAGCTTCTTTTATTGTTTGCACCATAAAATCAATCATCTCATCGGTCATTCCCGGATACACTCCAATCCAGAATGTATCTCTCATAATCCTGTCTGTATTTTCCAAATTTCCAATTACTCTGTAACCTTTTCCTGACTTTCGCATCTGGTCAAAGCAAGGATGTTTAATCAGATTGCCGGCAAACAGCATTCTGGTCTGTATTCCTTTACCCTCAATATAAGAAACAATTTTTCCTCTTTCCACACCCTCACGACAGGTAATCAAAAATCCGAACCAGCTGGGAAATGCATTATCACAAGGTTCAGGTAAAATCAATTTATCCTCGCAATCTTTTAACCCCGCCAGCAAACGGTCAAAGTTATGTCTTCGTCTTTCAACAAATTCAGGGAACTTTTTCAATTGAGCACATCCAATCGATGCCTGCATATCAGTTGCCTTTAAATTGTACCCAAAATGAGAATAAACATATTTATGGTCATATCCCAAAGGCAATTCTCCATACTGTTTATCAAATCTATGTCCACACAAATTATCCCTGCCAGAAGGGCATACACAATCCCTTCCCCAATCCCTGAATGAACGGATACATTTATTCAGCAAAGGATTATTAGTGTATACCGCACCGCCCTCACCCATAGTCATATGATGCGGCGGGTAAAAGGACGAAGTTCCTATATCTCCTATTGTTCCCGTGAATTTTTCTTCTCCGTTAATCACATACTTTGTTCCAAGTGCATCACAATTGTCTTCAATCAGCCAAAGATTATGTTTATCGCAAAACTCCTTTACTGCACTTAAATCAAATGGATTACCTAATGTATGTGCTGCCATAACAACTTTTGTTTTCTCAGACAAAGCTGCTTCCAGCTGTGTTACATCCATATTATACTGTGGAATTGTAACATCAATAAAAACAGGAACAACTCCATATTGAATTGCAGGAGTTACTGTTGTCGGGAATCCTGCTGCCACCGTTATCATCTCATCTCCCGGTTTTACCTGCCTGTCCCCTAACAAAGGAGATGTCAATGCCATAAATGCATTTAAATTCGCTGATGAGCCGGAATTTACCAGGGAACAATACTTTACGCCTAAATATTCTGCAAATTTCTTTTCAAATTCTTCTGTATATCTCCCCGATGTAAGCCAAAACTCCAATGCAGAATCAACCAGATTACACATTTCTTCATGGTCATAGACCCGAGATGCATATGGAATTCTATCTCCCGGTTTGAAATCCCCCTTCTTATTATGAAAGGTATCACAATACTCCTTTACCAATTCTAAAATTTGCTGTTTTGCCTGTCCTTCATTCATTTCTTCAAACATAAATATTAATCCTCCCATACTTTCCATGGTGCTCTTCCACTATTCCAAAGTTCATCCAATTTATCTTTTTCCCGCTTTGTATCCATGCATTGCCAATAACCATCATGTTTATATGCCATCAGTTGGTTCATCTGTGCCGCTTTTTCCAAAGGTTCACGCTCAAACACTGTGCTATCTCCGTCAATCAGATTAAAAATTTCCGGCTCACACACCATATATCCCGCATTGATTCTGCTTCCATCGCTCGAACTTTTCTCTCTGAAAGATTTAATTTCGCTGTTTTCACCAATATCCAATACACCAAAACGCTGCTCGACATTGATTGCAGTTAAAGTAACCATCTTCTTATTAGTCTTATGAAATTCTAACAATTGAGCTATATTGACATCAGATACACCATCTCCATACGTCAACATAAATGTTTCATTTCCGATATATGGCTGTATACGCTTCACGCGTCCCCCGGTCATTGTATTCAATCCTGTATCCACCAATGTTACCTTCCAGGGTTCTGCAATGCTATTATGTACTTCCATCCTATTTTCTTTTGAAAAGTCAAACGTAACATCACAATTATATAAATAATAATCAGCAAACCATTGCTTAATAATATGTTGCTTATATCCACAACATATTACAAACTCGTTAAATCCATAATGTGAATATTCCTTCATTATGTGCCAAAGAATAGGTTTTTCTCCAATTTCAATCATTGGTTTCGGTTTTAAATGGCTTTCTTCACTAATTCGTGTTCCATATCCTCCTGCTAAAATTACAACTTTCATTCCTTTATTGCCTCCTTTTTGTAACTTCTATGCTTTCTCATCAAGTCAATAATCGCTATTGCAAGCACACTTATTATAAGCAAAACAACTGACATCCAAATGATTACTACACTTATCTTTCCTATCTGATTTTCATATTTCACTTCTATTATGTGTTCCCCCGCTTCTACCCTGAAAATTACATGTGTATCATATATTTCCGGCTGAATTTTCATCCCATCAACATAATATACATAATTTCTATTGGCATAAGGCAAAAACATAATCACCGATGACTCTTGTGCTGATATCTGCATTTTATAAAAAGAATTTCCATCTGTATTAAATTCTTTTATATTCTCATCTGTAAGATTATACGAATAAAAATATCCATTATCCAATGACTCTCTGTCATCATATACATATTTTTCACCCGCTATAACTGACGGAATGTATTTATTCAATGCACATATGTATCGTCCATTTCCAACATATTCTATCCCCCTTTCTGTATCAATTATTTTTTGAAGTGTTTCATTTTTCCTCAGGGTATCCAAATCAAACATTGCGAAATCTGCTCTTGTATCTACTGCATACTCCCAGTCAATCTGATTAAACCATGGCATCCTTTGCCTATATTCTAACGGAACACCAAGGTGCATTTCATACCCGGAATAATTACAGATATTATAATTTGAATATCCATACCATTCATAATTCCCCAATAAATAAACGGGAACATCCTCTGCTGAATCATATGCTACAAATCTATATATCTCTTTTTCGTCCAACATGGCAATATAATTATCTATATTATCCATAGCACTTTCATCATATATAATACTTCTCTGTTCAATCTCCTCTTTAGTTAAATAAGTTTCTGTTGCCTGATATAATCCTGCAACACTTGGCACAAACACTGCAATACACCATACTGCCATCGTTGCAAATTTTTTAATTCCCTTACGTAATAATTGGTATAAAAAGCCAATAAATAATAACACCTCAAATATAAACATGTCACTATTTACAGTGTTCGTAATGGAATCTTCTTGCACCCCTATCCGTTTATATTGTATCAGATAAATACCTAACATTCCGGCTACAATCACACCGATAATTTTCAATACTTTTCGATATTTAGAATAATCGGTATACTTACTCACCAATAAAATGGATATATACACAAACGGCATTATTATCATTAAATATCTTAAAGGAATATGCATCCCTCCCAAAATTGGCACCAGCGAAAAGAACCATGCAGAAAAGGGCAAAGAGGACTCACAGGCCCATAAAAGAACGAGGGTATATAATCCAAAGCTGGTGTAGCATATCCATTTTTCATGTCTTTGCATCTTATCAAAGACTTTATCCCACACCCCTATCGCCAAAATCAGGCAGGAAATAGCCCCCAATACAATTAATTCTAATTGTTCGATTGTGGAATCCGCTTTCAAAGAATTACATGCTATATTTAAAATATCAGATAATGCCATCTTATAATAGACAGCAGATGCAAAATTCATCGGACTCTGAACAACTTTTTTAATATATTCAAAAACCTGTAAATAATAAATCAGACATATACTCCCACCAATAGCAGGATAAATCAAAAAATGTATACTTTTTTTAATATTAAGTTTGCCTTCTTTTACATTATAAAAAATCAAAACAAACAAAACATCTATAGCCACCAATGCCAGAGAAAGCGTCATATAGCCACTTGTAAGTGACAAAATCACACAAAGCACACACAACAACTGATTTTTTAAACTTCTGTTATAAATAGATTCCAGCGAAAAGAAAAGCAAAATTGGTACTAATGCTACAATAATATAAAAACTAATGTACCATACTTCAATCCGCAAAGCCGATGAAAAAAGCGCAACAATCACAAAACCTGCATTACGGTTTAAATTAAAATATTTTTTTGCTACTCTTTGTATAAACGCCAAGGCAATCAGCATATGCAATGCGTAAAACATAAGATACATAGCACGCATAGGAAATATCTTCGACAACCATGCAAACAAATATAAAGGTATATAGAGATTTGGCAAATTAGGCCGCAAAAAAAACTCTGAAGCCCCATTTGCACTTCCATTATCTATACCTATTAAGTTAAAATCCCCCGTAAACATCTGGCATAACTTTGCAAATGCTGCGAAACATAGTTTATCCTGATCGCCGTTTTTAGCAAATGTAACTACATCTGAAAAAAGATATTGTCCCAGATAAATTGAAAAGAAAAGCACTGTGCAGATAGTTGCAAATAACATCTCTATTCCTATTTCTTTTCTGTTTTTATTTTTTTCTAATACTTTGTCCATTTCTTGTCTTGCCCTCACGGAAATTTGAATTGCTTGATTTTCTTCAAAAATCTTATACAACATACTCTGATTTAAAAGTTGATTCTCTTCTCCTCAATTACAATCGGATGATGCATAGTTCTCACATTAATATTTACTATGTATTCTCCAATTAGCCCGACAAAAAACAAAATAACAGAGCCGAAAAAGAACACACCTATCGAAATTGCTGCAATTCCAACCGAAAATCTATCCCACCAAATCAGTTTTATAACCAATGTAATCAACGCAATTAATATACTGAGTATAGAGATACAAAAGCCAGAAATTGTAGCCACTCTCGTCAACACCTTTGAATAAGATGTTATTCCCAGCATTGCTGTATCGTACAACTTCATAAAATTAAAACTCGTTTTTCCATATTGTCGCTTCTGTTGCTCATAATAAACTTTGGTGCAATCCCCTCCTAATTCAGCAACTATTCCGCGTAAATATGGCAACGGGTCGTCCAGTTCTCTCAATACTTTTATAAAGCTTGCATCATACAATCCAAATCCGGTAAACTGCTCAATATGCTCCACATCACCAATTATCCTGATAAATGTATAATACATCTGCCGAATTTTGTACATCAATTTGTTCTCTTTACTCTTATTTTTTATTCCTACAACAATTTTATTTCCCAACTCCCATTGTTTTACAAAATCTACTATGAGTTCCGGAGGATCCTGCATATCTGCAAATAATAAAACAGCGCAATCTCCCTGTGCCTGAGAAAGTCCATAAAAAGTAGAACGATTAAACCCAAAATTTCTTGTATAAAATATGGACTTAATATGATTATCATGTTCAGCATACTTCTCTATTATAGTTCTTGTTCCATCAATTGATTTATTATCAACAAATACAATTTCATAATTGTACATTTGCAAATTTTCTTCAAAAACTTTCTTCACTCTTTCTATAATCCGAGGCACGTTCTCTTCTTCATTATACGTCGGTATTACTATGCTTACTGTTTTCATCAACCTCTGTACTCCTTATCCACTCTATCGTCTTTTTAATCCCATCTGTAAACGAATACTCATTTTGAAACTGGAAATCTGTATAACATGTGCCTGTGTCCACTTCTGTATAATCTAAACTTACACCCACATATTCCTTACTTTCACCAATGCCTAATTTGATTTGAGTATCAACACAATCTCTCATTTCATATATAAACTCAATTAATTTCCTCGGTTTTTCATTTCCAATATAATAACTTCTGTTGGCTACTCCCTTCTCACCTATTAGCTGTAGCATCCTTACTGCATCTTCTATATAGATAAAATCATACATTTGCTGTGCTGCAGTAAAAGATGCATGTTCACCTCTAATAAATTTTCTCAGTGTTGTATTAATAAAACGATTAGAAATTTCTCCTACGCCATATACATTCGATATAATTGCCGAATTGTACAGAATATTTGCATTATTTGCCTCTATTCTCGTCATATAAGTAGCTGCAATCTTAGCCGTTCTATATATATTTCTTCTTTGAGCATTCAGTTCCGTTTTCATCAATTTAGCAACTTCATACTCCATAATACTGGAAGGGAAAACAAACCTTTTACATTTCAATTCGTTTGCTGCAAACACTGCATCACAGGAATATTTTACATTTGCTAATTGAACTTCCAAATTTTGCGAATCTTCATTCGCCACCCCCTGCCATGCTAAATGGTAAAAACAGTCAAACTGCCTTTCTTGTATTTTAGCCGGAAGTTCCTCCATATCTGCCAGATTGCACCCGATTACTGTAACATCAGGCAATTGAATTAATTTAGAAATCTCCCTGCTTTGCTCCCGTACAACCGCATATACCTTAATTCCACTTTCTACTAATCTTTTAACAAGTGCAAATCCAATAAAACCAGTTGCCCCAGTTACAATAGCCTTTTCCAACTTGTGCTTCCTCTCATACTCTCTTATTGGTCATCAACCAAAAAACTAATTTTCCCATTCACAATGTATTCGGCATATCCCCTGTTCCTGTTGTGAGCCCGTTATGGTAAAAATAATTACTCTCTGTAAATCGTCATAAATCTCGTTCTCAAAAGATGTCAGTGCGACATTTAACATATATACTCCGGGTAGCAGTTCACAATCCTTTATTCCTACTGTAATACACCCTTGTTTTCCTAATTGTACTGGTGGTTTTTCGCCAATAATATTATTTGTCGCATAACACAATATTTCATCCTGCCGGGTAAAAGCAAGGCTCATAATTCCCTCAATCTCATTTTTCAAATCACTGACATATTCTGCTTTTATTACCATATCACTGCCAATTCCAAATACATCCTGCTGCTTACCATTTATATCTTCCAGCCATACTTTTGTAAACCTGACTTTCCTGTTTCCATTCCGTATAGTTAATTTATTAAATTGTTCTTCCTCTTTTTCCTGATTGCAGACCGCATCCTCCCGCTGCGCCTGCCGTACTTTTTCCACACGCTTTTCTTCCATATATTCACGATAGTGGTCATCTACTTCCTTGGATGCTCCAATCTCTTTTACTCTTCCCTGTTCAAGCCAGATTACTTTCTCACAAACACTTTCAATCTGCCCCATAGAATGGGACACCAGAATAATTGTTGTACCAGAAGCCTTAATTTCTTTAATTTTATCCATACATTTTTTTTGAAAACTGACATCGCCCACAGCCAATATCTCATCAATCAGCAGGATATCTGCATTCACGTTAATTGCAACAGAAAAAGCCAGACGCATATACATCCCGGAAGAATATGTTCTTACCGGACTGTCAATAAAATCCTCCAATTCCGAAAACTCAATTATATCATCGATTCGTTCATCAATTTCTTTTCTTTTTAGCCCAAAAATAGCAGCATTGGTATAAATATTTTCTCTTCCACTCATATCCGGATGAAATCCAGCGCCTAACTCCAGTAGACTTGACACCCGCCCACAAGTTTCTATTGTACCGGAATCAGGGAAAATAATCTTTGTGAGCAGTTTTAATGTTGTGCTCTTGCCGCAACCGTTTTCTCCTATTAATCCAACAGATTCTCCCTTTTGGATTTCAAAACTTATACCATCTAAAACTGTTCGTGTTTCATACTTTCCCCGTCTTTTCTGCAGAACACGTTCTTTAATAGTACTACCTTTATCAAAATATAACTTATATGATTTTCTGACATTCTTTACACGAATAGCATACTCATTACTCATTTACAATTCCTCTGCAAACTTTTTCTGCGCTTTTTCAAATATAACATTTCCAATTATCAGGAATATTATAGAAAGTAAAAGTGAAATTCCTAAATCAGTTAGTTCAGGAGCTTCTCTATAATACAAAACCGTACGATAACTTCTTATAATAGGAGTTATCGGATTCATATTGAACAATACCTGATATCTCTCGGGCACAATCGTTTCCGGGTACATGATTGGTGTAATATACATCCATGCCATAGTGACAATTCCCAAAATATATTCCAAATCTCGGAAGAACACTGTCAATGCAGATGTTATCATTGTAATTCCAAGCGAGAACAAATATTCTACGGCCATTATCGGTATAAGGAATCCCAGTTTTTCCCACGCAATTCCCCGTCCCGAAACCAATAATGCCAGAAATACAATCACGAAGCTCAAAAGCATATTTACAAAATTACTTGTTACAAAGGCAATCGGTAAGACCTGACGTGGAAAATATATTTTTTTCACCAAATCCTTTCGGTTCATCACCGCTCGTGCCCCACCGGCTACTGAGGAACTAAAAAAAAGCCATGGGATAAAAGCCACAAATAAAAAGAGATAAAAATCTTCAATATCCTGACGCATAATCGCGGAGAATACAAATGTATAGACTATCAGTTGTAACAATGGATTCAGAAATGTCCAAAAAAAGCCCAATACCGACCCTTTGTATCTTCCACGCAAATCCTGACGTACCAGGCTGTAAATCATTTCTCTGTACTCAAACAGTTCTTTTACAATTTTCAAAACCATATACCTCTATTAAAATTGAAGTTTTAGTTCTTCTATTCCCAATGCTTCCTTTACTGCTGTGTTATCAAGCAATGTGCAATTAGCTCTTTTCTCTGTAAATATTTTGGTATCATTCTGCATGGATATCGGAACAATTAAGTCCCTTGAGCATCCGTACTTATCTGCTATTTTAATTCCTATATCATACTTAGACAGGACTTCATCCCCTGCAATATTTAACACTTTGGGCATTTCTTCTGTATACTTTTCCATCAGCGCTATCAAAGTCTGTACTGCTGTTGCAAAGTCCAATGCTGTTTTAAAATTATCCTCAAACATTTCTATCGTTTTTCCGTTCTGAATGGTTTCTACAATCACATCATAAAAATGTTTTTTCCCCGGCAAAATGCTCGGTCCTATCATAAAAGGAAAACGAACAACATTATAACCATATCCCATTACCAATTGCTCTGCAACCATCTTATGTCTGCCATATGCATTAATCGGTTTCTTTTCGGTATCCTCTTTAAAGAAAACGTTCATTTCTCCTGGTTTATAAACCATTTCTGTTGAAGAATAAAATAAACACTTTACGTTCTCCACTGTATTAAGGAAATCTGACAATGCGGTGATATTAATATTCCACGCAATATGAGGATTCGCCAGTACCAAATCCGGATTATGATATGCTGCCAAATATACAATCTTCACCGGCTCTTCCTTTTTCAAACGTTCATTCAATTTGCACAAATCCTCATGAACTGTAATATCGCAGGGAATCCATTCAATACGCTCTGTATTTTTCTGTCCCTCTATATTCTTATCAGTTGCCAATATCCTGTCTGTAGTTTTTTCAAGGATTTCCCGAATAGCATATGACCCTACAAAGCCGCTTGCTCCAACAATCAGATACATTTTTAATCCTCCCTTAACACAGTCATTAATTCATTATATTTTTTAAGCTGTTTCTGATATTTATTATATACTGCTTTTCCTAAACCAGTTTTTTTATTAAACCGGCTGGAAATTTTTCTCCATAATCTTACATTTATAGATTGCATCAAAGGCATTGTAAGCAAAAATTCCCGTCTGCTTCTTGTTGACTCAGCGTTACCTGTTTCTGCTGCAATTCCTGTACTAGGCAAATCATATCTGACCAAGCCTCTTATGAAACGAATCTGGCGTGTGGCATCCATCACTGAACAGGTTAAGGATTTTCGCTCATATTCCCATACGCAGGTCATACGCTTTGAAAATGCTAATTGTTTATGGTATCGAATCCATAACAGCGCACTATATGCCACATGTTCCTCTCCATCAAGACATCCCAGCATATATTCCGGCACGTACTCTTCTGCTTCTGCGCAAAACATTATCTGCCCTGGCACTGGAGTATTTTTAGGATGATTCTGATAGTATATCTGTCCCTGTGTCAAACGGTCAAATAAATAAGTTCTCCGCATTTTCTCTGCATCTTCAGAAAGTAAGCCTGCATATGCTCCAATACTTTGTTCATCTTCTATGCTTCGAATAAGAGTTGTTATATGGTCATAAAACCAAAATTCATTTTCATGAGTATTTATGAAAAGTTTTTCTGGAATAAGCATAGTCTATCATAATTATATTAACATTCGCTTAACTTGTTGATTTAAGTGTCTAATTATTTGATGGTAGTCCACCAGCTTGCACCTTAATAGTTGTGAGCTGGTTTTTTAGTTTATTCTAAAACTTATTAATATATCTATAAATCGTTGTTCTTGACACTCCCCAAGAATCCGCAATCGACTTAATCGGCGTACCACTTTCTACCAAGGTTTTAAGAAGCTTTACGTCTTGCTCCGAAAATTTCTCAGGTCTTCCTCCAAGTCGTCCTCTTGCACGTGCAGCTTCTCTACCAGCGGCAGAACGCTCCAAAATAAGATTTCTCTCAAATTCCGCAAAAGCCGCAAACAAATGAAACATCAATTGTCCAGTCGAACTTGATTTGTCCATTGTAATATTTTCTTGTAGACTATGAAAACTTACCCCTTTATTATTAAGAGAATTAACAATATTAATGAGATCTTCCATATTTCTACCTAGTCGATCCAATCGCCAAACAACAATCGTATCACCAGGACGAGAAAATTCGATGGCGGATTTTAATCCAGGTCTTTCTCTTTTACTTCCTGACATATGGTCAGTAAATATTTTTTCACAGTTATATTTTTTGAGACTATCTTTTTGTAAATCTAAATTTTGAAGTCCAGTTGAAACTCGTGCGTATCCTATATTCATTTTTTTCTCCTTCATTTTAATTTATTGTATCATAACTTAGAAAGACATGTATAAATGAACATAGAATAAATCACGGGTTTATGAACAATAAAAGTAAATGATTTTAAGAATTTTAATAAGAAAAGAAGAGTGTCCAGAAAATGACCATTTTCTGAACACTCAAATATTGAAAAAATATAGCTCATTTTATTTCTTATTATTTGATAGTGGTCCATTACCCAATAGATTAATATCAAATGGTGAAAATCAACGAAAAAAGGAGATCTATCAAGCAATCTCCTTCCCAATAAATCTCCTCTTATATAAAGTTATTTATGAACACTGATTTAAGCTAAGCTGCCGATATCACAATCTCAGCATCCACTAAATCAGCCTTCAAGTTTTTGACATCTAAGTGGTCAAGGTAGAAATCCGTTACCTTATCACGAATTTGTTGTTCAATTACTCGCCGTAATGGCCGCGCACCCATTGCTTCATCATAGCCTTGTTCCATCAGCCAATCTTTGGCCGCTTTAGTTACCTCAAGTTTGATGGATTTTTTGGCTAAAGTTTTTTGTACATCCGCCAACATCAAATCGACAATTTGACTTAAGTCTTGCTTAGTCAGATGTGAAAATTCCACGATTCCATTAAAACGGTTCAGAAATTCTGGGCGGAAAAATGGTGCTAACTTATCCATTAATG
>OGDN01003598.1_pt1 | contig 15871 bp, 24 predicted proteins | sample 1570271 | NCBI WGS metagenome assembly OGDN01 (sample SAMEA4384481, study PRJEB24528) | human gut metagenome | reverse complement strand
ACGACGCTCTTCCGATCTCGTTTTCATAGCCTGCAAAGAGCTCCATCCATTTTTGCGACATTTTCATACGCGTACCTTTCCGATACCCGCCGTAGGCTCCGGTTTCGCCAGTGATGATGGCATGGCAGACGGTCTTGTTTTTGTCGGTCGGATGCTGCAACGTATCAATCTTTCCCGCAATTTCCTTTGACAAAACCGGGAACCCAAATTCCTGCAAGATCGCGGCCTTCGTCCACGGCCTACCATCCTTACGCGCGACGGGCGGAATGCTGATTACGCCCAATTGCTTATGTACGGCCTGTATGCTCTTGTCCTCCAGATGAGACACAGAGATCGCTGGGACGTGGATCCCTATGCTACGCAAAAACAGCAGCAGCGTTATGCTGTCCAGCCCGCCAACTGATACATGGCATTCAAGGCCGCGTTTGCAGCACTCAGAGTAAAATTCCCGGGCACGGATTTCGGCGTAGCGGGTCTTAAATTGGTAGTCCTGCTTCTGCTTGACGATAAAAGACGCGATTTTTTGATCGGTATTTTCTGCTTCCATGCGTTCCATGACATTCAACGGTCATCATCCTCCTTCCTCTATCAATTCAATCTCGCTTTCCTCCACGCCCAGCATTGCACCTTCCTCTCGCGGGTATAGCCGGTGCTCTACGATCTGGATTAGCACCTGCCCATCCTCCCAAACGTCAAGTACAACGGCGTCAATCAGGTCTGGTCCCGTAAACATATTGGCGCTGCCTGCGGTCCCGCGGACATGGTCGCCTATCTTGATTTTCTTCATTTGCCTGGCCTCCCTGCGCGTTTTACTCGCTTTTGGTTTGCCCGGTTGCGTGGCTGTTTATCCTTCCCTTAGGCGCTATCAGCGCTACGGCGGAAAGGCTGAGCGGGGCAGTTAACCAGATGGCCATCCATCCGCCTCCTCAAGCACGGTGATCGAGTAAACGCTGCACAGGTGTTTGCTCATATCGCCTCTGCGCATCTTTACAAGGAGATCCATCAGTTCATCTTGATGAAGAGTGATGCAGGAGGGCGCACGGCGTGCAAAGGTGCATAGGCACTCATATGCATCCGCGATTGTGTCACAGGTGTAGGATAATGGGTAATCGCCGTTGGCGATTGTTACTTTATATTGTTTCATAGGTACCTCTTATCGCTTCTGCGCAAAGATCGCGCGTTCTTTGTTTCCACATAGCAGGGCTTTGATTTTGCCTTTGGTTTGCGGCTATTGATGGTAATACTGATTGATCTCACATCCTTTAAAGCTTGTCCACCGGATAGGGCTTAGGGCAGCGGGTCGCTGATCCCGTACCCCTCCGGCTTTTCATCCGGCCAATCTACTGTCACCTTCGTCGGGTATCCGTTGATCTCGCTGTACATACGGGATAGCGCCCGCTCGAAATCGGCGCGCGTTCTCGCTACGGATTCCGGCGTGGCCGGGAGATAAACCTTCCTCACTTTGGGGGTTCCAATATCACGCCCACGGGCGTCTAACATATGTATCACCTCGATTTACAGTATTCGGGTGGTGGATTGTCCTATGCGTTGCTTCTGCTTCTAGGAAGATGGAGGGGGAATACTATTTACAGTAGATACTTTTCCCATCTTTTCATAGCCTCCGAAGTCCCGCAAACCCGCATGGTTGCGGGCTTTTTCTTTACCAGCTGGTAAATGAATCTTCCGAAATCCCGCCCAATTCCCGCCCTACTGTACAAATTGGCTTGTGAGTGGTTACGGGAAGTTATGAGGGCTTATGTACTACACAGAACGGTTTTCAGGCGGTTTACGGGGCTGCTCGTATTTGAGGGCGTTAAGCCCAAGTGAGATAAGGTATCTGAACATCTCGGCTTGAGTATCGTTGTAAAACTGCTCTTTTTTCAGCCGATCAAGTTCAGGCTCCCATTCCGGGCGTAATGTAACCATTGCTCTTTTTGAATAGGTCGCCATAATGTCACCCCCTTATGGTGTATTGGTGTATCACTCATTCACTAACTTGATTATAGAGTATCAGTGATACACTTGTCAATAGGTTTGGTAAAATTTCTTTTGAGGTCTTTACATCAGTGTATCACCGTGCTATGATATACACTAAGGAGGCGATAACATGGCGACTAAAAGACCTCGATACATGATTTCGGTTGATGATGATATGTTTAGTGCTATAGAGGATTTTCGTTTTGAAAAGCGTTTTCAGACGCGCTCTGAAGCAACAGCCGAGCTTATTCGTTTAGGGCTGGAAGCTCTGAAAAGAGAGCAACAGGAAGCCGAAGCGACAAGCAAGGATAAGGGAGAAACGGACACCGAAAAATGACCGTTTCAATAGTGGCAAGCAGGGCACAACGGTACACACCCTTGTGCTATTGCTTGTTGGGGTACACGCCCCAAGCCCCTATGAACGCCCCGTTCCGGGGCGGCTACGCTCCTTACAGGAGCTAAAACAACAGCGGTCTACCCGTGGCCTTACTGCCGACGATTAGACCGCCCGGAATGGAGTGTATATCCCGCTTGTGGCGGCTTAAATGTATGCAGATGATACTTTATACTGCACCCCCGAAAACGCGCTTCTAAGGCGTGACAGCGTACCAGATGTACCCGCTGGAGAAGAAAGCAAAATCCCGCCCAATTCCCGCCCAACTTGCAAAAATATCTTGTGGGAAGCTGTAAAGCAAAAAATGCTGGATATAAGAAAAGCCCCATTTCATGCGGGTTTGCAGGTATCAGGTAAGAAGCTATAAAACCATTTTTTAGGAAGATAGAGGGAGAATACTATTTACAGTAGATACTTTTCCCATCTTTTCATAGCCTCCGAAGTCCCGCAAACCCGCATGGTTGCGGGCTTTTTGCTTTCCAGCTGGTAATAAAAACTGCTGAAATGGTGCCCGATTGGTGCCCAACTTCCGAAACTATCCAGTGAGGGCTTACGGGAAGTTATGAGGGCCTATGTACTACGCCGGGCGGTTTTCTGACTGACATTCAGTAAATAGATAATCAGCGTTGTACTCTGGCAAAAGCAAACTGCAAGTTTTTTTGAACTCCGGGTAAGTAAAATCCGTCATACCTTTCATCTTGTTTTGTACGGTTTTTTCGCCTACCCCTAAAAATTCGGCATACTGTTTCATGGATATGCCTTTCTGAAATAAAGCTGTCCGTAAATTTGTAAACATTCAATCATCTCCTTTCTACCCTTAGGGGTAACTTATAGTTCTAATATATACCCCTAATCGTAATTTGTCAAGCTATTTTTTACGTTTAGGGGTAATTTTTTTCTTGCCTTTTCGCTTTGCTCATGTTAGAATTGATGTATTGGAGGTGAACATCTTTGGATTTTCTTGAAAAGTTGAATTATTTAATGGAGAGAGACAACTTAAATAAAAGCACCTTGTCCAAAGCGTGTGATATACCTTACACAACAATAGATGGCTGGTATAAAAAAGGATATGAAGGACTAAAGCTAACCACCCTGAGGAAGTTAGCAAAATTCTTCGGCACTTCACTCGATTTCTGGGCAAGCGATCAGCCTTTTGACAGCACGGATATTGATGATGAGGTCAGGCAGCTCGCAAAGCAATATAGTTTATTAAGCGACAAAGACAGGGAGCTGGTGAAAAATATGATTAACTCCCTATCTGAAAAAATCGAAGGGCAACAGCCTAATGGTGCTGGGAAATAGCCCGATTCAATAGTGGCAAGCAGGGCATGAGTGTACACACCTTTGTGCTTTTGCTTGTTGGGGTACACACCCCAAGCCCCTTTGAACACCCCGTTCCGGGGCGGCTACACTCCTTACAGGAGCTACAACAACGGGCGGCCTACCCGTGGCCTCAATGCCGACGATTAGGCCGCCCGGAATGGAGCGTATATCCCTGTTTCAGAGGCCGGGAAGGGTATAGCCGATACTTTACCTGACCCCCTGAAAATGGCCTCCTAACGTCTCGTGTGTGTACCAATTTACCAGCTGGAAAAGAAAGCGCCGTGGTGCCCAAATGGTGCCCAACTTTACAAAACTACCTTATGAGAAGCCATGACACAAAAAATGCTGGATATGCAAAAATCCTTATGTCATGCGGGTTTGCGGGGAATCTTACGAGAAGCTATGTAACCATTTTCTGGGAAGGTAGAGGGAGAATACTATTTTAGGTCAGCTCGCAGCAGACTTGATTCATGACGCTATTGAATCAATTGACTGGTCAGCAATCGTGCTCCAAATTGTGGAGTTATCCGAAATAATTTTAGCCATTGACCGAAGGCACAGAAACAATAGGAATCCGCGAAGTATCAGTTCGATGGTTCCTATTCTTTTTTCATGACCGTCGATTATATCGACTGCTGGCGTGTTACCGTTGATTTTCATATTGATTTCTCCTTTCTGATAGGTCCGCTCGCGGGCGGGTTATTGCGTTTTATTTGGGAATGTGATATCTTTAAATAGTCTTAGTTCCGGCCTGATTGCCGTCAGGCTCTTTTGTGTTGTCCGGGGTTGCCGCCCCAAATAACTCGCGGGGGTCATTATAATTGAATACACCAAGAAGTTTGACGAGAATCGCATAGGATGGTTTGCGCTGACCGGTTTCGATATTCCTGTATGCTGCTTTACTAATGCCAATTTGGCGCGCTACGAAATCAAGTGTCCATCCATTTTTCTTGCGTTCTTGCCGAATTTTCAAGAACATGTATCCTCCTTTCTCTTGAAAGTATTCTGTTTGAATACCCGCAACATCATTATAGTATTCTATTTGAATACTTGTCAAGGGGGGTTGATTGATTTCTTTTTTTTATTTCGATTTAAAGAGGAAGCTTTTGCTGAAAGGTTAAAAGAACTTCGTACTTCTCGAGGGCTCACTCTAGAGGCTTTAGCAAAAAAAGTAAACGCGACTAAAGCGGCTATCGGAAATTTTGAAAATGGGAACAAGAAACCCAGTCTTGATGCTCTAGTAGCTTTGGCTGACTATTTTGAAGTTTCTCTGGATTATTTGACTGGCCGCACCGACTGCCCTCGCATACTGGTTCTACATGATGGTAAGCCGGTTATTGTTGACCAAATCGTCAGGTTAGACGAAAAGGATATCGGTACAGAAAACGAGGAAAGTTAAATGCTATTTAATTTTTATGAGACACTTGCCGGGTGAGTGTCTTGTTATTCTCAGTAGATACTTTTTCCTCTTTTCCATAGCTTCCGAAGTCTCGCAAACCCGCATGAATACGGGCTTTTTCTTTACCAGCTGGTAATAAAAACTGCTGAAATGGTGCCCGATTGGTGCCCAATTTCCGAAACTACCGTGCGAGGGCTTGCAGGAAGTTATGAGGGCTTATGTACTACGCCGGGCGATTTGCTACGTTTTCGCACCCTTGTCCGCTATTGAGAGGAAACGCGGGTCTAACCTCGTGCCCTACCAAATAATCCAGAGAGCAACCAAACAAGCAGGCTATGCGTTCAATTTCGGAAAGAGTGAACTCTCTTTTGCCATTTAGCTTGAAACTTACGCTATTTGTCGAAAGGCCGAGGTTTGTGGCAAGCTCCTTAATCGTAAGATCATGCCTCCCCATTTCGGCCTTGATATTTGGGTACATCATACTGCTACCTCCTTTCTTCGCTCACTCTTGTGAGTGCCTATGCTTTTATTATACTCACTAAAGTTAATTTGTCAATAGGGTTATTGACTTCTTTACTCACAAATGTTATCATCATCGTGGAGGTGAAAACATGGGCTTTAACGACAATCTCAAACTGCTGCTTAAAGACAGGAATTTGAAGCAGGCCGATCTATGCCGAATGACCGGTATACAAACCTCCCTGATGTCTGATTACCTTGGCGGGAAAAAAAGTCCTACGATTGGAAACGCCATTCTCATAGCAGACGCGCTCAATATCTCTCTTGACACCCTCGTTGGCAAGGACACATATTCCAGTCCTGAAGAACAGCAAAGCTCTAAAGTGTTGGCCGAACTCTACGAAGTAGCTAAGGGCCTTTCAGAAGAAGAACAGCTTTACTTGTTGGACACTGTAAAGGCATTGAAGCAGCGATTGAGCAGGGAGCCAAAATAGCCCGTTTCAATAGTGGCAAGCAGGGCAAGTGTATATACACATTGCATTTTTGCTTGCTGGAGGGTACACCCCCAGTCCCCCATAAACGCCCCGTTCCGGGGCGGCTACGCTCCCTCTGGGAGCTACAACAACGGGCGGCCTACCCGTGGCCTTACCGCCGACGTTTAGACCGCCCGGAATGGAGTGTATATCCCGCTTGTGGCGGCTTGAACGTGGGCAGATGATACTTTATACCTGAACCCCTGAAAACGGCCTCCTAGCGTTCCGTATGTGTACCAGTTTACCAGCTGAAAAAGAAAGCGCCGTGGTGCCCAACTTTACAAAACCACCTTACGAGAAGCCATGACACAAAAAAAGCTGGATATGAAAAAAGCCTTATGTCATGCGGGTTTGCGGGGAATCTTGCGAGAAGCTATGTAACCATTTTCTAGGAAGATAGAGGAAGATTACTATTCATGATTAATCGTTCTTTGTATTCTCCTCGCCGCTCTTGTACCGCTACAAGAGCGGCAATTTCATTTGGCGTTGCTTCGATAGTAAGTTTCAATGTGTTTCAATGTTTTTACCTCTTGTTTTAAGACACTTTTGATTCGCAATTTTCAAACGCTTCTGAAAAAATAAATTCAATGGGGCAATCGGGAAAAAATGTGTTTGCGATTTTAAATGCCTCATCTAAATTTAGAGGGGCTTTTCTAGCTAACTTTCTCGCTAAGGTATCTCTATTCATTCTGATTTTTCTTGAAATATCCAGAATTGTAATGCCTCTCGCCCCCATTTCAGAACGCAAATTTTTGAACGCGACTCCATTTTGAAAAGCCATTCGTAAGCCTCCTTTCCACGCATTGCGTGATCCGTTGATTTAATTATAGCGCATTGCGCGAAATAGTCAAGTGATTCATTAAAAAAATCTTGCATTGCGCGATTTTGATGATATAATAATTTATGGAGGTGTTCTAATGACGAAACCAATTTACGAGATTCTTCAAAACATAATGGACAATAAAAAAATAACCGTGGCTGAAACGGCGAAAATGTGTAATCTCCCCGACTCAACTGTGAGAGCAATCATTACAAGAAAACAAAAAAGCGTAGCACTTGAAGTGGCATTCAAGCTATCCCAAGGATTGGATGTTCCCCTTGAAGTACTCAATGGAGAGTCATCTGATACGAATTTACCGTCTAAAGGTATAGACCCATCGATCTTCGCAGTAAAACGAAAAGAAATGGGATTAAGTCAAAACGATGTTTCAAGGCGTTTGATTGAAAGAGGCATAGATCTTGATAAGAATGCCGTACAAATGCTTGAGCATGGTCAGCGTAAGATCGAAGCCATTACCTTTTTACATCTTTGTGATATATACGGGATTGATATAAACAAAGCATTCTGCAACAAAATAAAAGAATCCCCCGAACCGACTGCCACCGATTCAGGGGATGAAAAAGAAAAAGATGAAATTGTAAAGGTTTTGACCGAAGGGTTATCTCGACTTGGTTTTTTGGACAAGGACGGCATGATCAGCGACAGCGACTTCAAATTTCTTCGCGCTCTCGTTGACCTGCTGTTTACCCACTTCAAGCAGGGAAACTAAGCCTTCTGCTTGCCGTGCGCTGCCCCCTTGGGCTTGTATGTATTCAGCTAACTCGTATACGCTATGCTTCACTATAGCATCCCCTTCCTTATGCCTGTCCCCTCCCATAAGGGGGGCATCTGTTATCCGTCGTCCGCAAAATCTCCAACGGTTATCCCAAGTGCCTGCGCGATCCGCAGCAGTGTTGTATAGTGTGGGTCTGATTGCCCGCTCTCAATGCGCACGATCTGGCTTTTGTTGATTCCGGCCAACTCGGCCAAATAGCGAACATTTGTTCTATATCTATGGTATCACTCCTCTCTCTGTGCTGTCAAGGCTCACTTATTGGTAATCCATACGTTATCAGCTCCTCCGGGCGAACGCCCAGCGCTCCCGCTAGTTTGCAAATTGTGGCGATCCTCAAATTCGGATTGTCCTGCTTTTCGATTCGCTCAATCCATTCACGGGTGATGCCAGACCGGGCCGCTAGGGCCCGGATCGTATATCCCTTAATGAGCCTGATTTCCTTCAAGTGAGATCTTGCAATATACACGCCATAACACCTCATGGCTATTATTGCAATAGTTCGTCATCTTATGTTAAAAATGTGAAACATCACCACTCAAAAATTATTTTAGCACACTTTATTTGAGTTTTGGGAGAAGTATAGTTCTCCTTAATGAAAAAAGGTGCGAGAAGTAAAGGTCGAATTTTTGTACAAAAAGTGAAAATGATTGGCGTTTTGAACAAAACAAACGTTCAAGTGCAACATTTGACGATTTTTTTCGTTATATAGAGTAGAGGGGTTTTTTTAATATTTAAAATTAGAAATAAACAGAAGCTGTTTCAATAGCAACAGAACACTTTTTAAATAAAAAAATTGACAAGGAAGGATGATATCATTGGAATTTTCAGATCAGTTAAAGCAATTTTCAAAACGTGTTGCATCCATGAAGGATTCAATCCAAACCGAAGAGGCAACTAAAACATCGCTCATTATGCCCTTCTTCTCTTTGCTGGGATATGATGTTTTCGACCCAAACGAATTCGTGCCAGAATATACCGCAGATGTAGGCATTAAGAAGGGCGAGAAAGTAGACTATGCGATTGTCAATGAAGGGCAACCGGTCATTTTAATTGAGGCAAAATGGGCTGGTGAGAAACTAGACCGGCATGATTCGCAGCTCTTCCGTTATTTCGGGACTACCTGTGCCAAATTTGCAATTTTGACAAACGGAATCATCTATCGTTTTTATACCGACCTCGACGAACAGAACAAAATGGATGAAAAGCCCTTCCTGGAAATCAATATGCTGAACATTAAAGGCAGTCAGGTGAGCGAACTAGCCAAGTTCCAGAAGTCTAACTTTAATGTTGAAGCAATCGTAGATACCGCATCTGAACTGAAATATACGAATGAAATCCAAGCTCTTTTCGCCCAAGAGCTGCAAGAACCTTCCGATGAATTGCTTCGTTTTTTCCTTAATTCGGTTTATTCTGGCGTAAAAACGCAATCCGTCATGGAGCGATTTCGCCCCATCTTAAAAAAAGCTTTAAACGACTATATTAACGAGCTGATGAACGACAAGATTAAAAATGCATTGAACGTGGATGCTCCGCAGCCAGAAGTCTCAAAACTCTCCGAAGAACCGAGCGAGCCTAATGAGGAAGATAAGAAGCCTGTCCATGAAGATAAAATCGTTACAACCGCAGAGGAACTGGGCGCATATTTCATCATCAAAATGATTTTGAAAGACATTGTGCCAACCCAGGAGGTTACATACAAAGACACTGTAAATTATATCGGTATCTTATATCAGAATAAGGTAACCAAGTGGATATGCCGTCTTATCTTAAATGCATCAAGGAAAATATTAATTATTCCTGATGAAAACAAAAAAGAGGTTAAATATTCCCTTGAATCTATCTACGATATTGAAAATTACAGGGATCAGTTAATCGAAGTAGCGAAGAGATTTTTATAGGATGGGAACGAGGCTTAACTTAACATAAGGCGAATAGAGGTGGATTTATGGCCTACGCCGAATATCTCCGAAAAAGCCGGTACGACAATCCGGATGAAACGCTGGAAGAAACACTGGCGCGGCATCGCAAACTGCTGGCGGAATATATGGTGCGCAATAACATCAGCGTACTTCCCGAGGATATATATGAAGAGGTCGTGTCCGGCGATAGCCTATATGCCCGCCCGCAAATGCTCCGACTGCTGGAAGCAGTGGAAGCAGGTAAATATGAGGGCGTTGTCTGTATGGACATCCAGCGCCTCGGACGCGGTTCCATGACAGATCAAGGGGCCATTTTGGACGCCTTCAAATATAGCCATACAAAAATTTTGACGCCGACAAAAACCTATGATCTCGACGATGATACCGACGAAACCTATACCGAATTTGAAACCTTCATGGGCCGCCAAGAGCTCAAAATGATTAAAAAGCGTTTACAACGCGGTATCAAGGCCACTGTGGAGGCTGGGGGATACATCTCGAACGCCCCCTATGGCTACGAACAGACCCGTGTTGGCAAAATGCCTACGTTGCGGATCAAAGAGGATGAGGCTAGTTTTGTCCGGATGATGTTCGATATGTACGCTAACCAGGGCATGGGCTGCCAGCGTATTGCCGATACAATCTCCGCAATGGGCGCCCGGCCGCACCGTGGTGAGGCCTTTTCTCGCAACACAATTCGGCGTATTTTAAAAAGCCCAGTATACATTGGAAAGGTTGTCTGGAATCAAAAAAGCTGCATCCAACCGGGTAAACAGGGAAATAATAAACACATGGTGATTTACCACCCGCCAGAAAAATGGATTGTGGTCGATGGAATCCATCCGGCTATTGTGGATGAGGATATTTTTTACCGCGTACAAAAAATGTTTGATGGGCACTCTCACTCCCCTACCTTTACGGGCGTAATTGAGAATCCGCTTTCCGGCATCGTCATCTGCGGTAACTGCGGTGGGCGTATGCAGCGCCAGATGCACGAGCGCGGCGGGCCGTATCTAATGTGCCAGCGGCGAGGGTGCATTGTATCCAGTCAGTTGCCGTTGGTCGAGGAGGCAATTCTCAACCATTTGCGCGAGGAGATGATCGCATTGCCTGCAAACCAAGAGCCTCATGATTCTGACAATCAAAAAGATCTAACAGAGGCTTTGCGCACTATCGACCGGGATATCCGCACGGCTAGGCAGCAAGATAATAAGCTCCACGACCTGCTGGAACAGGGCGTGTATGATATTGATACGTTTATGGAGCGCCATGCAATGCTGACAGATCGTATTGCAAAACTCTCCTTAGCCAAAGAGCGGCTGCGACCACAGGAAAAGCAGCTGCTAGATATTGAGGGGATGCAACAGCGCATTCGTGCTGTACTGGATGCGTATCATGGGGCCACTCCGCAGGCGCGCAGTGATCTGTTAAAGTCGGTGATTGAACGGGTGGTCTACCACAAAGAGCCCGGAGCAAAACCGGCCGGCTTTGAGTTAGAAATGTATCTGAAGCCTATGTATTTATAAGGAAAGCTGTTTTGTACTTGCACTCTCTCAATGAAAGGCCATATAATAGAAGCGGAACTAAAAATGTACTATCATAAAGGAACTGCGGGTCGAATATATATAAGCAGTATCCATAAAATGTAAATAAAGTTATGCTTGAACATTTCAGTTTATTGAGGTATAATAGTTAATATCAAAGGGTACATATTGGTCTGCACAAAAAGGAGCAACCCAGTTGGGTTGCTCCGCGAGTAAGGTTGATAGCCCCGTCAAATAGCGCAATAGGATTCCGTGTAGCGCACGACTCTTGTTGCCTATACAAGATTGATTGCTGCAACAATCAATCTTGTTTTTTTATGTATAGAGAAGTATCCACAATAGAAAAAGGAAGAATTCAAGAAGCAGCTGGATTAATTTGATAAAATCCTTGCCTATGTTTACTGATTTTCCACCCCACAGGGTCGAAATGATCCACATAACCAATACGGACACGAAATGAACCGTTAAGCATAATACGATACAAACGAACATTTCCATATCAGCGCCTCCTTCGAGTTTGAAGACGCGTGCGCACCGGATAATCAACCTCATTGTAATTTTAACAAGGGCGTTCTGAGTAAAATGTCGTTTTATTGGAGCGAAAAAAATAAAATTTTGCGGACAAGCCTTTTGATATATAGAGCGCATATTCTTATTCCGCACACGAATCGTATACGCGGTTGGTATCGATGCATACAGCCTCACGAATGCCGCCGCTGACGACATCCGCAGTGTTGCAGCAGGATCTGTTGTCCGCCATAGTGTTTCCTCCTATGAATAGATTGAAATTTTGTAAAAACTTCAATACCATACTATGACGCGCACGGATTCTGGTGCAGGAAAAACGCGGAATAAGCGGAAAAGATTTGCGCAGAGCCCCTTGTTTCTTTGTAAGCCGCGTGCAGCTCTGCAAATCGCCGCCACTGTTTGCCTGATAAAAAATAGCCGCCGGCCAAGTGTGTGCGGCAAGCCGATTGCATCTCTTTGATCCCGTGGGGCCAATTGGCTTTGCTTTGTTACTCGCTTCGCTCGTAATAAAAAATAAAATAAAAAAACTGAAAAAATTTACATTCTTCATTTGTATTGATGCTGAAAGGAGTTGAAAGGCCCGTGAACAAGCCATCTGAGCTCAATGGCTCCCTACAGGACGCTGTCGCAAACTATTCAAAATCAATCGCCCGCGCGGCCTTCACGTATCTGAAAAACACTGCGGACGCAGAAGATATCACACAGGAGGTCTTTTTAGCGCTTCTGGAAAAACAGCCCCATTTTGAGAGTGAAGAGCATCTGAAAGCCTGGCTCCTCCGGGTTGCCATCAACAAAAGCAAAAATGCGCTCAAAAGCGGCTGGTTTACAAGGACGCAGCCTCTATTTGAGGCGCTGCCAGCACTTTCTCCGCAGGAGAATGAAGTGTTATCCTGCGTCCTTTCTCTGGATGAAAAATACCGGATACCAATCCACCTTTTTTATTATGAAGGGTATTCCATAGAAGAGATCGGGAAAATCCTCCGGCTCAACCCCGCAACCGTTGGCACACGCCTTGCGCGTGGGCGTGCACTGCTAAAAAAAATGATTGGAAACATCGATTGAAAGAACAACTTTTGCACTGCTCTCAAAAGAATTTCGTGCTTTTCTCACACAGGCAGAAATTTCAGTTTCACCGAAACCGAAAAAATTACCTATCTATTTAGAAAGGAATGGTCATTGATATGAAAACTGAACAAATGAAAACCATATATCATCATGCAATGGAACAGCTTCCGTTGGATGGGCTGGAAGGCCGTACACTAGAGAAGCTCTCATCCGCTAAAGATAAAAAGCGCGGCTTTCCGGCAAAGCGGATTGCCGCCGCGGCTGTCGCAGTGATGCTGCTCTGCGCCACGGGCGCTTTGATTCTATCGCATACCACTCAAATTGAGCTCACAAACACACAGGGCAGGGTTTCTGCACATTATACGCCGTTCTTTCCAAAAGAGGTAAACAGAGCGAATTGCCTGGTGAATCGAACTGAGGAAGAGCTGTTCCACACAAAAAATCTCGCTCCATTTTTAGGAACGGTTGAACGGATTCGAAATATCCGGGTAGATCTCAACGGCGCGGTTTCTTACCGGGCAATTGCCGATGTGAGCGTAAACAAGGCCTATCTGGGCAACGTGGAGCCTGGCAGTACCGTATCTATCCTGCTTCCCTGCTCTATCGGGCGGGGCGAATGGGCGACAGGTTCGGAGCTTGCCGCTTCCCTGCGGGAAGGCACGACCGGCATCTTTATGCCCATTGCCTACACGGTGGACTCCTATTGGGAGGAGAATGGCGCACGCATTGATTTGAGCGAGCTGGCACCCTATGGATTAATGGATGGAGAGCGCTACCTTTTCCTGCAAGGGAAGGATGGCAAGATGCAGTTTGCGCAGTACGCTTATCCATCACTCCAAGCGGATGCATCTCTAGGGGATATCGAGGCATTTGCGGAAAGTTTTTGGAAATAACGAAATTGTGCAAGGGGCTGTTGCAAAATGAAATGTTTTGCACAGCCCCTCTAATTCTGCGTTTATTCATGCATGACGCAACGCGCCCTTCCCCTAACAACCTGTAGGCCGGGTCTTCAACGATAGAACGGGGCCGCCTGCACACTAAAAGCAACCTTTATTTCCCAATAATTAATCCAATCATAATCATGGAGTAAATCACAAAAAAGACTATCGTGGCCGCTCCATACTTTTGCAGGTCAGAATCACCATAGCGCAGAGCACAGATTGTTTTATATGCGTATACTAGACCAAGGGCAAGAAAAAGAGATATAAATGAAGAAACAACCAGCCAAGCGCCAGGAGATACTGACATACTAATCCATCTCATTGACAAATCAAGTCACCTCCATGCCTTACAGGTTCCAAAGATGTTCCTCTGTTAGCTGCACATAAGACCAATCTCCCCAGTCAATTGAAAATCCCATGCCGAACGGAAGGCTGAAATCAATATGGTTTAAGAAGTATCCAATGCATTTATGGGCATATGTAGCAAAATGATTGACCGACGTCGTGCTGGAGTTATTGACTTTCCCTTCAAAAAATACAAACCCCGTCGCGGAAAGATAATGCGTGCTCGTTCCATGGGGCTGAGAAGAAATGGAACTCACAGGAATCCCGAACTCCATCGCATACCCATAGCCGCTGCCATCTTGCTTTAATTCATTATATGGCACATCATAAACATCCTCTCTGCTCTCCGTGACATACTGTAGCTTTTCATTTGTATAGCTTATGTTATACGTATAGGAATAGCAGCCCGACGCCGACTGAGGGATTACGCTTGTCGTCGTATCTCTGGATAGGCCAAAGGCATCTGTCGCTCTAAAAATCGGCAGTGTCTCCCACTGAAAAATGCCCGCAACACCATATTCCCTGCCCGCCGAGATCAAAAGGATCACCAGATGCAGGGTTCCTCCATTCAGTTTTCCGCTATTTCCCGGAGAAGGGATAACGATGTCGGACAATGGTGCGCGCGCGGCCTGAACCTGTTCCTGCACCGTTTCAAACGTTTCTTGCTGCGCAAGCTTTCGCTCCTTGACCGCTTGCGCATATGCGTTCTCATCCACTGTATCCATTTGGCCGGGAAACAAAGAGGATTCCACATAATAAGTAGATTTCGCCGTGATCTGCGTTGCGTTTTGAATCAACTCCAATTTATCCGCAGAGAGCTGCCGAATCATCTCGCTTGAAAGCGCAAGGGACGCCAGCTTTTTTTCGGCGGTTTCTATGGCAGATAATCCCCGGTAGTCGGCGTTTTGATAGGTAACCGTCTCTGTGCTTTCCTGCGGCTTCCCTCCTGCTTCCACAGCCTGAGCAGGCAGCAAAAAGGTGCATAAAAGCAGAATTGCGATCCATCCAGTCATCCATCTTTTGGTTTTCATTGATTCCCCTTCTTTCTTTATATTTATGGTCAACGAAAATGCACAGCCTAAAAATTTACAGTTTGAACCGAATCGTTCATTTCGTTGCATAAAACTGATCATTTTCAATTCATGACAGAATTATCTTCCCCTTATTTATATCACTCTTCCATAAATTAGTCAATTATTGTTTTAAAATAATATACAAATAGATCGGAAATTCATTTATGATAGTAGGAACCATGCATTAGAAAAGCAGCCTGTGAATTTGGCAATTCACAGGCTGCTTGTGTTACGACGATTCTCAACGCTTTTAAAAATCGCTCATGTATCTTTTACGTTTTCTTTTCATCATCATGGATCATGATATTGCTTGGTTTCTGCGACATTCCTTTTTACAAAATATTACATTTGAGCACGACCGCCAGTTCAACCTCTGAGAGCGGTTGTGGCCCGTCCTGTAAATCTTTCAGCGTAATTTTTTGCAATGCATCTTTGTTGCCGTTGCCATAGAGCAGCGCCATTACGACCGTATCCTGATTCGGGATGAGCTCCAAGGCTTTTTCGGCTATAACGGGCACAGTAAAAGCAAAGTCTTTTTCCAGCGGATCGTTTTGCGTTGTCTTGCCGCCCGCAAAACCGTTTTCACTCCCCTCGTCTATGAGATTGATTGCCCACCAGAGCGATCCCTCCCCATGGGCGGAAAAGAGCAGCACGCCCGTATCGCCGACGGCATTGGTGTTGGACGTTTCCCCTTTTTCAGTCATCTTGCCGTTCTCATAAATCTCAAACCATGCAAAAATAGATTGAGGCGTGCC
>OGDN01003582.1_pt1 | contig 15937 bp, 13 predicted proteins | sample 1570271 | NCBI WGS metagenome assembly OGDN01 (sample SAMEA4384481, study PRJEB24528) | human gut metagenome | reverse complement strand
GCAAGGCTGCGGCACAGATCTTCGCCGTAAGAGCCAACGCCCTTGCGGCATGCAGCGGGACGCTGAACGTCGGGGCCGAAACGGCCCTGACGGACAACTGGTCGCTGGAGTTGTCCGGCTACTGGAATCCGGTGAAAACCGCATCCCTTTCGATGAACTTCCACGCTGTGCAGCTCGGCGGCCGCTACTGGTTCTACGAATCCTTCGTCGGGCATTTTATCGGTCAGCACTTCACCTATGTCGGCTACGACCTCGGAAGCCGCACAAAACGCTATAAAGGTCATGCCTACGGTCTTGGCGTCAGCTACGGGTATGCATGGATGCTCTCGAAACGCTGGAACGTGGCCTTAGAAGCCGGCATCGGACTGTTCCATACCGAAGACATACGCCGTGACCCGACCGTCTCGGACTGGGAGGATGAATACATCTACCGTTACCGACGCTGGACGCTGGCGCCCTCTAAAATGGAATTGTCGTTTTCCTATATTTTCTAACCATTATGAGCATACGGAAAATTATATCGGCAGGAATCCTCACCGGCGTATTGTATGCGATGTTCGGCTGCTCGGTGGCCGGGCGGCTGGAACGGCGGCATGCCGCGGCTTCGCTCTCGCAGCTTACCCGCGCCGAACGGCAGCAGCAGGACTGCCGCCCGCAGGTTGTAAAACTTCAGCGCGACAGCAATACGTTCTATCTCGCCCCGGTCGATACGCTTGCCGACGGAGAGCGCGTCATGGCCCTTCAGATCGAGCAGGTAACGGTCACCTCACGCATGCGGTCGATTCCGGAACGCAACGGGCGTGTCGTACTGGATTTCATCGTGACGCTTCCGAAACAGTTGTTGGGCAAGAGCCGCAGCATCGTAATCACACCGATACTTCACAAACCCGACGAATCCGTACCGCTCGAAGATCTGGTGATCCGCGGCGGCCGCTTCTCGCTGTTGCAAGAGCGTGACTACTGGCAGTACGAGACCTACGTCGAACGATTCCGTCCCGATACCGTGGGGCGCGAGGCGGCTTTCAACCGTTTCGTGAAGTTTCCTTATCCGGAAGACGCCCGGCTCGATTCGCTGATCGAAGGGCGGAGCACCGTCACGTGTTACTATTCCCAAGCGATTAAGACCGATGAGACCTCGAAGAAGATGCTGGTAACGCTTCAGGGGCAGGTCTTGGCCGTGGACGACAGCGCCTACAGCCTGCCGCCGTCGGATACATTGAGCTATGTCGTATCCTCGATGCTCTCCTTTGTCGATACTATGCCGCGTTACCGTATCAAGGTCATCGACAAATTCGTGACCGTAGAGGATCGTAACTACATTCAGTTCTTCGTGGGCGATACCCGTGTGGTCGATACGCTGGGCGACAACCGACGGCAACTGGACAAGATCACCGGTTTGATGCGGCAGATCGTCGAGCAGCAGGAGTTTTACGTCGATACCATCACGCTGACGGCAGCATCGTCTCCGGAGGGCGATTACCGCTTCAACGACAGGCTCTCGCAAGGACGGGCCGAGGCATTGAAACGCTACCTCGTCCGTCGATACGGCAGAAGCATTGACACGATGCTCACCGTGCGTTGGGTGGCCGAGGACTGGACGGAACTGACAAACCGCATCCGAACTGACCGGGAGATCGTAAACCGCGAGGCCATTCTGGAACTGATCGCTGCGGAGAAAAATCCCGACCGCAGGGAACAAATCATCCGGCTGCGGTTTCCCCAAGAGTATGCCTATGTCCGTTCGGTGATCTATCCGCAGCTGCGGGCCGTGAATTTCCGCTACAGCCTGCGCCGTAAAGGAATGGTCAAGGATACGATTCATACTACGGAGCTGGATACGGCTTATACCCGCGGTGTGGAGCTGTTGCGGAAACGCAAATATGCCAAAGCCTTGTACGTTCTCAACGATTACAACGACCGTAATACGGTCGTAGCGCATTTGTCGCTGGGACATGACGAGCGGGCGATGGAGCTGCTCGCCACGATGCCCAAAGATGCCGTGACGGAGTACCTGCGGGCCATCGCCTGCTCGCGGCTGGGGCGCAAGGAGGAAGGCCTCCGCCATTTCCTCGAAGCATGCCGCTTGGACGGACGTATGGAGTACCGCGGGAACCTCGATCCCGAAATTGCAGAACTCTTAAAACAATAACAACATGAAGAAACGAAAAATAGCAAACATACTCTTATATTGCATCCTCGCTGCGATCTGGGGTATACTCATGGCATCTTTATTCGTCAGTTGCAACGTTTACGAAAAAGAAGAGATAGAAATTATTCGGTGTCCCGAAATCGAAACCGATACGATCGAAATTCCCGGCTGGGATAAGTATTTCGAATCATAGCATTATGGACTGCGAATTTAATCACACGGTCCGGCCTTTACGGCTTGGGCTGCGCTAACGCTTCAATCCCGATCCGGAGGATTGCTCTAACCTGAACCATTGAACGAACGGCTGTGACTTTTAATCACAGCCGTTCGTTTTTCGGGTAGTTTCCGACGCATCACATTCTCTCGTATTGCCGGTGCAAGTGACTTTCCGTGCGATATTCGGGCGGCGACAGGAAACGACTGGGTAATGTATCGCGTCATCCATGAATAAAATGGAAGACGGCTTGAATGGCCTGATAATTGATATTTTGAAATTATTTTATTTGCATAATTCGTATTAAATAATTACTTTTGTGAAAATTGATCATCATATGGCGAAAGTAGTAAACCCGTTTATCGTGACAGGTAAGATAGAACCGGAGTATTTCTGTGATCGTGTGACGGAATCCGCACGGCTCATCAAATCCGTTACCAATGGTAACAATCTGGTGATTATTTCTCCGCGCCGCATGGGTAAAACGGGATTGATTCAATTCTGCTACGACAAATCCGAAATAGCCGACGAATATTATACGTTTTTCATCGATATTCTCCATACTTCGAGTTTACGGGAGTTCACATACCTGTTAGGGCGCGAGATATACGAAACCCTTTTGCCCCGCAGTCGCAAGATGGCCGACCTGTTTATTCAGACCATCAAATCCATCAGCGGAAAATTCGGCTTCGATCCTATTACGGGCATGCCGACTTTCAACGTGGAATTGGGCGATATCGACCGGCCGGAATATACGCTGGATGAAATTTTCCAGTATCTAGGTCATGCAGATAAGCCATGCATCGTGGCGATCGACGAGTTCCAGCAAATCGCCAAGTACCCGGAGAAAAATATCGAGGCGCAGCTGCGAACACACATTCAAAAGTTGCGTAACTGCAACTTCATCTTCGCCGGAAGCGAGCGCCACATGATGCAGGAGATGTTCACGTCGGCGGTACGTCCGTTCTACCATAGCGCGGATATGCTGGAATTGAAAGCGATTGTTCCGGAAATTTATATTCCGTTCATCGTCGGCCATTTTGAGAAACGTAACCGACGAATTGCTTCCGACGATGCAGAGCGAATTTACAATCTGTACAAAGGCCATACCTATTACGTTCAGAAGACGTTCAACGAGGCATTCGCTGACACTCCCGAAGGCGAGGTGTGTACGCTCGAAACTCTTCGAGCGGCGATCGACAACATGGTTGCCTCGAACGATACGATTTTTCGAGAAATACTGTCGAACATCCCCGAAAAACAGAAAGAGTTGCTCTATGCCATCGCCAAAGACGGTGAAGCGGAGCGGATTACCTCGGCAGCATTCATCAAACGGCATAGCCTGACATCGGCGAGTTCCGTTCAGTCGGCAATGAAAAAACTGCTCGAAAAAGACATTATTACAGAAATCAATAAGGTCTTTTCCGTGACGGACAAGTTGTTTGCCATGTGGATGAACCGATTGTATGGAAATAATGATTATTTGAGTTGATTATCAATCCTTGTTGTCAATACAGCGACATCAGCCGGAACCATATCCATCAATATTTATTTGCCAGAGAACCTAAATTAGGAATCATAATTGCAAACACGCCATATTATATTGCTCCGTTTAGACAAGAGGCAACTAAGGCAAAGTCTCTGTTTTTGCATGATTTTCCATATGCAAGGAGGTAATGTGCTGTTGGATTAAAACTCAAATAGACAGAATTGACTGAAAAATCATTACTTTTGCAGAATAATTATATCCGGAAGCAAATATTGAGAAATAATTGTTAATTTCGTAACGTAAATTTACGGGTAATATTCGCTAAAAGCTGGTCAGTTGGCACAATGATGACGGAAGAAGAGAAAAAGAGATATGCATGGGAGCACGCCCGTAAAATCGAGGGTTACGATAACACCATGTTCCGGCAGGATGCTTGTGGCGCTTGGATCATTTGGAACCAATACGGCAATCGCGACAACGGCTTCGGTTGGGAGATTGATCATATCCTACCGATAAGCAAAGGAGGGCCTGATACAGCAGATAATCTGCGCGCACTGCAGCATCAAAACAACGCCAGCAAAGGTGATGACTATCCATCTTATACGGCGGTTGTTATTGCAGATGGTGCAAAAAATATTCAATCAGTCAGAAGACTTACAGTCAATAATGAGATACGTGAACGGCTGAGAAAATACGAAATCAAATAGAGTTATGCTGAAAACACTGACAGTAAAATCCCTGTTTGGTTTGTATACCTATGAATTGGATTTTACAAACCGGGACGGCAGCACCATAAAATTCATTACTGGACCGAATGGTTACGGTAAAACTACCGTATTATCATTGATATATGCGCTTTATACATGTGATTTCAAGGCGTTTATGGATATTCCATTCGGAGAGTTGTTGTTCGACTTCGAAAGCGAATCCGTACATATCCAACGGCAGCCATCTTTTCTTCCGCAGGATGCGGGATCTGACGAAACAAAGTTGACGGATGTCGAGTTAACATTCGTATTCCTGCGTAATTTGAACGTTTCGGAAGCAGGGAATGAGGAGATCGAGCGTTTCACATTGAATGCTAACAATCCAGCTGAATGGGAACAGAAAGGTCAGAATTTGAGGTTATATCTTCATGGATTGCCATGTTATTACATTCGGGATCAGCGGTTGCTCCATAAAGGTACCCGCCCTGGAGAGAGTGCAGGTACGATTCAAATGACAGTTTCAGCAGTTCAAGACAATGCGGATGATCTTGCGAAAAGAATGGGACAACAAGACGAATTATTATCCGAGCCTCATTCTCTTTTGGAAGAGTTTGATAAGATGGGGTACTTTAATAAAGATAAATACGAGCAGAAAAGGCGCCAACTTCAGCCGCTTTTTGATGACTTGCATCATTATGGATTTAGCAAGCAATACCAGATTCCCGACTATAATTCAGGGAAAAACATTCCCCAATTGATTTATTTTATGCTTATGGAAGACAAAGCCACGGTTTACCGTCCGCTTCTACATAAGTTAAGAATTTTCGAAAAGATCATTAAACGGTGCCAATTTGCTCATAAGCATGTGGAGATCGGTCCTGAGTTCGGTTATCGGTTCGTGATAAGCGATGATAAAGCTACAATTCTTCCTCTTGATAAACTCTCCTCTGGAGAGCAACATATCCTAATACAGACTTATGAATTGCTTTTCCGGGCGGAGGATAAATCATTGGTACTCATGGATGAGCCCGAATTATCATTTCATCTGGCATGGCAAATAGATTTTCTCCGCAATATGCAGACGATCGTGGAGGAGCGGCAGATTCAAAGTATCATTGGAACACATTCACCCCAGGTATTTAATAACGATTGGGACTTGTCCGTTGATTTGTATACACAGTCAAAATCGTTCTCTTGATCGATATGGGACCGGCATCGTTACAAACTACAACTGCTCGATTGCAGCCAACCTATACGAAAGGAATAATCGAATCGGCTTTGCGTTCGCCGCTAGAAGCTGAACGCGTATGGGTGCTTGTCGAGGATACGGACGACATGAATGTTTATAAGCGTTTCTTCGATACGGATATCGTCAATGTATTACCTGCGGAGGACGAGGAAGGACGTAAAGGTTTTGAGCACGTGGAAACAATTGTTACGGATATACTGCGTCAAGGACTGACTACCCGGATTTTTGGAATACGGGATACGGATTACACACGATATGAAGATACGGTACACCAGTTTCCTCCTGCAATATTTCATACGGATTTCCGAGATGTGGAAATGATGCTCTTTTCGGCACCGTCCGTTACAACTGCTTTAGTGAATTGGAATCCCGAATTTCCAGCAAAACTTATAGAATGTCTGCCTATCGCTCGTTATATGGGCTATCTCCGTATCTGTAATCATATTTACAAGTTGGGATGTCGTTTTAAAAGAAAGGTTAAGATAAGCGTGTGCTGGCAGGATTGTGAACACGCTCCGGCGCCCGATTGGGAGGAGATATTAGTACGAAAATTTCTGGAACATTGTCATACCCAATTCACACGGGAGCAGTTCGAGCAGACAGTACGGGATAAAGGTCTGGTATCGGAAGATTATCTACATGTCTGTCAAGGACATGATCTACTGGATTTGTTGCAACGCTCAATGTTTAAGCTGGACTTTAACAAAAATAATATCATGACATGTATGACAAATGCCTACTCTTCAGACGATTTCCGTATGACACAGTTGTATTATAACATTTCGGCATGGGCTGTAACGCACGGCGTCTGTATTTTTGTCGCATAGCGTTTTAGAAACAGAAGCAGGATAATCTTTATCTTCATCTCTTTTCTACCTCATTGAGCGCATACTTGCGACTTTGGCTTATGTTGGAAAATGGTATAAATGGAAAATGTAGCGAAAAAATATACAGTGGCTTTATCTTCTATTTGGACTGTATATTTTGCGAATAGTCAGATAGTGAAAATACGTTGAAAATTCAGTTTAGTTTGTGCATTAGCCTAATATATGTTAAATCAGAGTAACCTATATTTGGTTAGGTATATTTTTCTTTCTATATGCCTTTTGTTTTTATAAAAACAGCTACCTTTGCGGAGAACACAAGTTTCAATGAAGATGTGAGTCAAATACTGAAATCTCTTTTTAATTCATCGCCATTAACATAATCTATGACACGGCTGGCAGTACGACTTATAACCATTACGATACAATATATGGGCTAGACTCATTTTAACGGAAAATTTTGCTGGTGGCTAGCGTTCGCCATGCCTTTCCAAATTACGATATTGAAAGTCGTAAATGGAAGGGTAGATGACTTGAATATGAAAGGCTGATAATGGTATTTCTGGGAATTCTTTTTTACTGCAAGACTATTATCAGTGGAACGGGCAGGAGGTTATTTCTCCTGCCCGTTTCATCATCTCAGAGCTCTGACGTAGCGGCTCTCCAACAATTTATAAATTGCCGATTGGGGATATAGAATCTTGCCGCCGATGGAAGTGTAGGGTATCTGGCGGTTGTCGCGGTAGTTTTGCAAAGATCGCTTACTCAAACCGAAGATACTGCGAACCTCCTCGCTGGTGAGGTAGACCTCCTTCCCGATGGACGGACGGTGTGTGTCGATCAATATATCTACGGCTTGAATAGCCCGAACGATGTTACGGCGCAGCTCTTTGAATTCGCTGCTGTCACGTGTGATGATGTCTTCGTACATGGCTCTATTCAGTTTTTATCAGATTCTTTTCCAGCAAGCAGCGGATATCTTCTTCCCGGAATACTACTTTGTTGCCGATGGCAGTGTAGGGTATTATGCCGCAGGAACGATAATATTGCAGGGCTCGTTTGGTTATGCTTAAAGCCTTGCAAACATCGTCTGTCGTCAGCCAGCGGGCGTTTTGTGATTTTTCAGACAGCGCGTGCAAATTGGAGATACGTTCCAATAGCCGTTGTATATGCGCTTGAAGATCGTTATAAGCGCTCGTTTCAATAAGCATGCAATCCATAATGATATATTTAAGCGGGTGATTATGAAAGCCGCAAGTTAATATCACATGGAATTTTCCGATATCGATGTCCGTCCTTGACCGCTCCAGTCCGCTTAATAAATATGGATACAAAAAATTTGATTTTTTGCGATAAATTTTGTATTTTTACCTAACCAAGTGCAACACAGAATAAAACGATGTAAATAAGCTGTGGGCTATTCGGTGTACTCAAATTGAAGCTGTGTGTAATAGCTTGATATATTGTGTGATATAAGAGAGGTTCGAATCCCTCACTTTCCGCCAAGGAAGAGTGCGACAATTTAGGTTGCACTCTTTTTTATATGTTTCAATTCGGAGGGGGGGGATGAACAAGCCCCGGATTCCGGGGCTTGTTCTATTGCGGTTATTTGCGTTTCTTGCCTTTGGCGGCGATTCGCTGGGCGGCCGTGACGGTCCGTTTGGGTGTCTTGCGGACGCTTTTGGTGCCCTTCCCTTTGCCGTTCTCGTCGCGGCCCCATGCCGTGCCGTCGTCGAATTTCATGAAGGCCGACCAGTCGAAACCTTCGTTCGACATTTTGCTGAAATCGGGGATTTCCGGACGGGGTTCGGTTTGGACCTTGGTTTTCAGCTTGCGGCGCGGTGCGGCGGATTCGTCGCCGGCAGCCGGGGCGGTTTGTGCCGGGGCGGCCGGTTTCTCCCTGCGGACGGATTTTTTCGGAGCCGGGGCGTATTCCTCTCCGCCGGCGTCGGCCGTTTTCGCGCGCCGGGGTTTGCGGGCTGCGGCTTCCTCGCCGTCACGGGCGATTTCGGCTATCGGCCGGCGGCCCCGGTTCAGGCGGTTGAGCTTGCGGACGATCTCTTCGGCATCGTGGAACGGCACGCTCACGAACGAGAAGTTGTCCGAGATCTGGACGTCGTTGATGTATTTGTCGCGCAGGCCGCACTTGAACTTGAGCATATCGACCAGCTTGCGCGCCGTGTAGCCGTCGCGTCTGCCCACGGCGAGGAACAGCCGCGCCGTGCCTTTGCGGTCCACCGAGAACGAACGGATTTCGGGGTAGTTGCTCTGGTCGAGTTCGCTGCGGAACGCCAGACGCAATAGGGCGCCCAGCGCCACGTCGGGCGTGTATTCGGCCAGCAGTTCTTCGGCGAACTCCCGGTAGCCGTCGTAACTTTCGTTTTCGACGATCTCCTGCATCTCATCCTTGATCTTCAGCCGTTTCATCTCGACGATGTCCTGCGGCGAGGGGAGGGTTTCGCGCTTGATCTCGACCTTGATGTCGCGCATCAGGTTGTTCAGTCCCCGGAATTCGGAGGGCGAGACGAAGGTGATGGCCGTGCCCTGCTTGCCGGCGCGGCCCGTGCGGCCGATGCGGTGCACGTAGCTCTCGGAGTCCTGCGGCAGCGAGTAGTTGATGACGTGGGTCAGATTGCCCACGTCGATGCCGCGCGCCGCCACGTCGGTGGCGACGAGGATATTGACCGAGCGGTCGCGGAACTTGCGGAGTATCTTTTCACGCTGGGCCTGCGAGACGTCGCCGTGCAGCACCTCGGCGGCATAGCCGCGGGCGGCGAGCCGCGATGCGGTTTCGTCGGCCCCGATCTTGGTGCGGGCGAAGATGATGCCGTAGAATTCGGGCTCGACGTCGATGATCCGGGTCAGGGCGTCGAACTTGTCGGCTTCGCGCACCTCGAAGTAGATCTGCTCGGTGAGGTCGGTCGTGAGCTGCTTGTTCTCGACGCGCACGATCTCCGTGTCGCGCATGTAGGTTTTCGAGAGCCGGATGATGCGTTCGGGCATCGTCGCCGAGAAGAGCAGCACGCGCCGCTCCTCGCTGGTGTGGCTCATGATCTCCTCGACGTCCTCCACGAAGCCCATGTTGAGCATTTCGTCGGCTTCGTCCAGTACGAGGTAACGGACGTTTTCGAGTTTCAGCGTGCCGCGGCGGATGTGGTCCAGCACGCGGCCCGGCGTGCCGACGACGATATCGACGCCTTTGGCGAGCCGGCGCAGCTGTTCGCTCATCGCGGCGCCGCCGTAGATGGCAGTGATCGAGAGCCGTTTTTCGCGGTTGTAGGAGAGCAGCTCCTCGGCGGCCTGCAGCGCCAGCTCGCGCGTCGGTACGAGGATGATGGCCTGTACGGGGCCGTGCGCCGGTTCGAGCGACTGGAGTATCGGCAGGCCGTAGGCTGCGGTTTTACCCGTGCCGGTCTGCGATTGGGCGATGATGTCGTTGGTTTTGGTAAGCAGGTGGGGGATTGTGAGCTTCTGGATTGCGGTGGGCGTCTCGAATCCCTTGGCGCGGACTGCGGTGAGCATCTGCTCGGAAAGCCCCAGTGCGCTGAAATCGTCTGTAATGGTCATGTGCATATTTTAATCGGGGGCAAAGGTACGATAAATAAAGCAGATAGATACTGCGGTGCGCGAAAAAAGATGAAAGTCCGGCGGCGGGCGTTTGCCGGGATACAGCCGATTTATACCCGATCCGGGCGGTCGGCGCGGTCGATTGAAATATTTTTGTTATATTTGCCCGAATTTTTAATCTAAATAGGATGGCATACAATTTATTGAAAGGCAAGAAGGGCCTTATTTTCGGAGCACTCAACGAGCAGTCGATCGCATGGAAAGTGGCGGAACGCGCCGTTGAAGAGGGAGCCGAAATCGTCCTTACGAATACTGCCGTATCTATTCGCATGGGTACAATCGGCCGGCTGGCTGAAAAATGCAATACGATCGTCGTTCCGGCCGACGCCACGAGCGTCGAGGATCTGGAGAATCTGATCGACAAGACGATGGAACATTTCGGGGGCAAGTTCGACTTCATGCTCCACTCGATCGGCATGTCGCCCAACGTCCGCAAGGGCCGCACGTACGACGATCTGGATTACGATTATCTCTCGAAGACGCTCGATATTTCGGCCATTTCGTTCCACAAGGCGATTCAGGTGGCACGCCGCAAGGACGCCATCAACGACTGGGGTTCGATCGTGGCGCTGAGCTATATCGCCGCGCAGCGTACGCTTTACGGCTACAACGACATGGCGGACGCCAAGGCGTTGCTGGAGTCGATCGCGCGCAGTTTCGGCTATATCTACGGCCGTGAGAAGCACGTGCGCATCAACACCGTATCGCAGTCTCCGACCCCGACGACCGCCGGAAGCGGCGTGTTGGGACTGGGCGACCTGATGGAGTTCGCCGAGAACATGTCGCCGCTGGGCAACGCTTCGGCGGAGGACTGCGCCGACTATGTGCTGACGCTCTTCTCGGACCTCACGCGCAAGGTGACGATGCAGAACCTCTACCACGACGGCGGTTTCTCGTCGATGGGTATGAGCCGCCGCGCCATGAAGACCTACGAGAAGGGACTTCGTTTCGACGACGTGCACCAGAATCAGTATCCGTTCGGCGAAGGCGAAAAATAGCCGGCGGAAAAGGTTGGAATAAAAGAGGGGGAAAGTCCGAGACTTTCCCCCTCTTTCGTGTCAATACATATGGTCGTTCCCGCGTATCTCTTCGCGGGTGATCGGCTTGCGGTTCATGGCCCGCCATGCGTACCAGATATAGGCTGCGACGAACGGGATCATCAGCGAGACGACGCTCATCACTTTGAGCGTGAATTCGCTCGACGACGAGTTGTAGATCGTCAGCGACGACTGCATCTCCGCCAGCGACGGGTAGTAGGCCGTGTTGTTCCATCCGGCGCACAGCAGCAGGGCCAGTACCGTCAGCACGGTGCCCGCGCCGCCGAACCAGACGGCATTGCGTTTTCCGCGCCAGCCCGAATAGATGCTCCACAGCACCGATACCACGCCGATCAGCAGCGCTGCGGCCACATAGGGCATTTCGAGCATGTTGTGCAGGTATTTGTAAGGCTCGGCCGAAATGCGGCCTGCGGCATCGACCGCCAAACCGTCGGAAAAGAGCAGCCAGACGAAGAACGTCAGGAAGAAGACGAGGAACGGGGCGGCGAGCGTCAGCATGCGCCTGCGGGCGCGGGCGAAGAGCGTCTCGTCGGCGATGTTGTTCATGAAATACTGGCAGGCCAGCATCCCGGCGAGGAACATCACGGCCAGCCCCAGCGCCACGTTGCGCATGTCTCCGAGCGCTTCGAGACCGTGCCACGGCGTGGTCCACTGCGAGATGACCGTTGCGCTGCCGCTGCCTGCGCCGTTGGCCAAGTTGAGGCGGTCCACCGTGAAGTTTGCACCCGTGAAGAGCGTCCCGACGGCCGTGCCCAGCAGCAGGGGACCTGCTATGCCGTTGATCGTCAGGAAGACGTCGAACGTCTTTTCGCCGAAAACGTTGCCTGCCTTGCGGCGGAACTGGTAGGCGACGGGCTGTATGACGAAACTCAGCAGAATGGTCATCCAGACATAATAGGCGCCGCCGAACGAGGTGGAGTAGAAGAGCGGGAACGAGGCGAAGAACGCGCCGCCGAACGTCACGAGCGTCGTGAAGGTGAACTCCCATTTGCGGCCCAGCGAATTGACCAGCATGTTGCATTCCTCCTCGGTTCTGCCGAGGCAGTAAAGCAGGCCCTGTCCGCCCTGCACGAAGAGCAGGAAGACCAGCAGCGCTCCCAGCAGGGAGATGATCAGCCACCAATAATGTTGCAAGAGTGTTATAGTTTCCATAGTAGTTTATTCTTTTTCTTGTTCGGGACCGATTTTAATCTGACGGAACAGAATGCTCAGTTCGGCGATCAGCAGCGCCGTGAAGAGCGCGAGGAAGATGAAGAAGGTCGCCGTGACCGACGTGCTGCCGATCTTCGACGCGGCGATGCCCACGGGCATCAGGTCCTGAATGGCCCACGGCTGCCGGCCGACTTCGGCCAGCACCCAGCCCGCCTGCGACGCGAGGTAGGCCAGCGGTACGGACCATACGGCGATCCACAGCAGCCAGCGTTTGTCCGCCAGCCGGTCCTTGCGGTTTAACCACCAGACGAGCCCCAGCAGCAGGATGAAGAAGCATCCGGCGCCCACCATCACACGGAACGAGTAGAACAGCAGCGGCACGTCGGGAACGATGTCCTGCGGTGCGTCGAGGTAGCCGTAGCCGAAGTAGGCGAAGTATTCGCGCAGGAACTCCTCGCCTTGGGGCGTTGCGGGATCGAATTTGGCGGTGACTTCGTCGATCGTGGCTTGGTCGCCCTCGTCGAGCGCCTTGCGGTAGCGGGCCAGCTCGCCGACGGCCACGCGGCCGCGTTCGATTTTCTCGCCCGCCGACATGACGCCGTACCACTCGTTGCCGTTCACCAGATCGTTGATGCCCGCCACATAGGCGTCCGCATCGCGGAAACTCATGATGGAGAGCAGTTTCGGAATGTCGATTTTGAAGTAGAACGCGTCTTCGTTCGACGTGCGCTCGGCTTCGGGCTTCACGATGCCGATCGCTGTCAGGGGGGCGCCTTGCGAACCGTCGTAGAGGGCCTCCATGGCCGCGAGTTTCATCGGCTGCACGCGGGCGATGACTGCGCCGGACCGGTCGCCGGTCGTGGCCGTGACCAGCGCGAAGATGAAGCCGAAGGCCGAAGCGATGGCGATGCTCTTGCGGGCCATCTTCTGCTCGCGCCGCCTGAGCAGGTACCATGCGCTGACGCCCACGACGAACAGCGACGCCAGCACGAACGACGAGGTGACGGTGTGGAAGAACTTGTTCATCGCCACGGGCGAAAAGAGCACGTCCCAGAACGAGGTCATTTCGTTGCGCACCGTTTCGAGGTTGAACGTACAGCCTACGGGATACTGCATCCATGCGTTGGCGACCAGAATCCACAGGGCCGAGAGGTTGGCCCCGATGGCCGTGAGCCATGTCGCCGTGAGGTGAAAGCCCTTCGAGACCTTGTTCCAGCCGAAGAACATGATGGCGATGAAGGTGCTCTCCATGAAGAAGGCCATGATGCCCTCGACAGCCAGCGGGGCGCCGAAGATGTCGCCCACGAAATGCGAGTAGTTGGACCAGTTGGTGCCGAATTCGAATTCTAGGATGATGCCCGTCGCCACGCCGATGGCGAAGTTGATGCCGAACAGGCGCATCCAGAATTTGGTGGTCCGTTTCCAGAATTCGTCGCCCGTGCGGACGTAGAGGGTTTCCATGATGGCGAGGATGAAGCCCAGTCCCAGCGTGAGCGGCACGAAAAGCCAGTGGTAGATGGCCGTCATGGCGAACTGCGCACGCGACCAATCGACTGTTTGCAAGTAATCGGATAGCATAGATACGGAGTTATTTTTCGGGGGTTAGTTCCTTCATCACCGAGCGGCTGCGCTCTTCGGGGCTTTGGCCGGCCAGAAAATCGGGAAAGAAAAAGAGTTTGAGGACGGCGAACATGATGAACAGTTTGACCAGAATGATGGCCCAGAGCGTCTTGCCTACAGTCATGCTGCGGAAGCCGTCCACATAGAACCGAAACACTTTTTTGAGAGTCTGAACTGCCATTGTGTCTGCATGTTTAATCAAAGTTAGACAAAAAATCGGAAATAAAAAAGAATGCCGCCCCGAAAAGCCGCACCCGTATATTATCCGGCCGGAAATGCTTATCGCCGGTTATATTGCCGGCGCAGAAGCTCTTTAGCCCGTCTGCGGGGGCGGGCGTATCGGCATTACGCCCGAATTGATTCTGGAAAACGATAAATATTTTCTATATCTTCGGTTGAAAGAAAATTTATTTACTAAGCGTTTTGGGCTTGCGTTTTTGATTAATACTCTGACAGTCATGTTATTTATGTGATTTCACTCTGTAAAAATATTTTATTTGGATTAATTTTAAAGTAAAAAATATTATTATAAAAGTTTTGTATAATAATTTTAATTATTACATTTGTTGGCGAACATACAATAAATCTGTTCAGAATATATATAAGGTATCCGAACCGAACCAAAACCCAATGCTGACTGAAATATGAAACTAAAATTTCTTGGCTTCGCCCTGCTTGCTGTCTGTGTCTGCGCCGTGTGCTGTATGTGCGGCAGCGATTCGAAAACGCCCGACTATGAATTTCCCGACGGACCTGATCCCGATCCCGACCCTCAGCCGGGCGATTATCCTGCCGGCCTGACCGTAACCGAGTTTACGGACGATCTGGGCGGCGGAAAACAATGTCTCGGATTCGTGGCCGTGGCCGACCTGAAAGCCAATCCCAAACTGCGCTTCAACGCCGTGCATCTGCCGCAGCAGAAAACCCCGTCGCGCATTCATGCCGAATTCGCTTCGGCCAACCGGGGAACGGCTTGTGTGACGATCAATGCCGGGTATTGGTGGGCCGGGAACTCGCTGAGCCTGCTTGTTACCGGCGGTGCCGTCAAGTCGATCGAGAATCAGACGGTGACACGTAACAATCAGACGGTTTATCCCGTGCGCTCCTCGTTCGGGCAGATGGCGTCCGGAGGGTTCGAGACGCACTGGATTTACTGCGTTCTCGACGACGGCAACAAGCCTTATGCCTTCCCGTCCGCACTCGACAACGACGAACGTACGAATACGTATATGTCCGCGCCGCCGACTTCGAAGACGCCCGGCGCCGTGCTCTGGACGCCGCAGGAGGCGGTCGGAGGCGGTCCGATGCTGGTCAAGGAGGGGAAGAACGTCGCCGTGGAGAATTATTGGAAAGAGGTGTTCGACGGCGGCGGCATCGCCGGGACCTCGCGTCAGCCGCGTACGGCGGTCGGCGCCACGGCCGACGGAAAACTGATCCTGCTGGTGTGCGACGGACGCAATATGCGGGGTAGCGCCGGGTTTACGCTGGCCGAACTGGCCGACAAACTGATCGAGCTGGGTGCCGTCGATGCGGTCAATCTCGACGGCGGCGGATCTTCGACAATGGTCGGCAGCGACGGCAAGGTGCTCAACCGTCCCAGCGACACGGGCAGCGCCGAAGTGATTGTCGAGCGCAAAATTTCGACGGCGGTCGTCATCTCCGAAGTGAACTAATCCATAAAGAATCATATGAAGAAACTTCTCCTTATCTGTCTCGCGGCCTTTGCAGCCGCCTCCTGTACGCAGGAAAAGCAGCAGTCGAAACCGCTTTACATGTGGTTCGACTGCGAAGGCAATTACGCTACGCTGAGTCATCCCGATTCGATCCGTTACTACGTGTCCAAAATCC
>OGDN01003578.1_pt1 | contig 15962 bp, 12 predicted proteins | sample 1570271 | NCBI WGS metagenome assembly OGDN01 (sample SAMEA4384481, study PRJEB24528) | human gut metagenome | reverse complement strand
GAGCGGCTGCATGGTTACCATCCATGGTTTTCATCTTTCTTGCCATAGTTTGTTTTCCTCCTTAAAGGTATGATGAAAATTTTTATTTATTTCAGACCACTGAAACGGTCTAAAAGTCCATTGGTTATTATATCATACACTATTGCGATTGTCCAATCGGGATTACGCATTTTCTGTATCTATTTACATACAAAAAAGTTAGCCATTTATAAGTTTTTTCAGGGATTTTCGCTTCAGCATCCTGCACAGTTCTTCCTGAATTTCCGCGAGTTCACAGTGAACAGAACAGTTCTGTCCGTCTGCGCTGTTCCTGGCACAGTCATAGCCAGGTTCCAGGCAGTCAATGATAAACATTCCCGGATCGATCGTTGTATAAACATCATAAAGTGTTATCTGATCAAGATCACAGTTCAGAGAATATCCCCCATGAACACCACGATACCCTCTGACCATTCCTGATTTCTGCAGCTTTTTCAGGATTTTGTATGCAAAAGGTGCTGTGATCAGTTCTTTTTCACAGATTTCATTTACGCTGACTCTCTTTTCCTCTGCCATTGCGCGGAGCACCCGCACAGCATAATCGCATTCTCTGGTTATCAACATACTCCATTTCCTCTTTCTGTTACCCGTAACTCTCCAGCAAACTTTCTTAAATTATAGCAATTCCTCTGTGTAAATTCAATGTTTTTATGATTTAAGGCTTGCAAAATCTCCACTTTACTGTAAAATGGGAATGAATGGCCAAAAACAGGCCAGTTACTGTTCAATGATCGAAAACTTAATTCGAAACCATAATGAAGAAAAGAGGTACCTTATGATTTCAGCAAATAATATCACTTTACGTGTTGGCAAAAAAGCCCTCTTTGAGGATGTCAACATCAAATTTACCGAAGGCAACTGCTACGGTCTGATCGGAGCAAACGGTGCCGGTAAATCTACTTTCCTTAAAATCCTTTCCGGGCAGCTCGAACCGACCAATGGAGATATTGTGATCACTCCTGGCCAGCGACTCTCCTTCCTGCAGCAGGACCACTTCAAATATGATTCCTTCAACGTACTGGATACCGTTATCATGGGAAATGCCAGACTTTATGAAATCATGAAGGAAAAAGAGGCGATCTATGCAAAGGAAGATTTTACAGATGAAGACGGTATCCGTGCCAGCGAACTTGAGGGTGAATTCGCAGAGATGAACGGATGGGAGGCAGAGTCTGATGCTGCTACTCTTCTGAACGGACTTGGCATCGAATCCGAGCTCCACTATACACAGATGGCTGACCTGACCGGCAGCCAGAAAGTCAAAGTTCTTCTTGCACAGGCTCTGTTCGGCAATCCGGACATTCTTCTTCTCGATGAGCCTACCAACCATCTGGATCTTCCGGCAATCGAATGGCTCGAAGAATTTCTGATCAACTTTGACAATACTGTCATCGTTGTATCCCATGACCGTTATTTTCTTAATAAGGTCTGCACACATACTGCCGATATTGACTATGGCAAGATCCAGTTGTATGCCGGAAACTATGATTTCTGGTTTGAATCCAGCCAGCTTCTTATCAAACAGATGAAAGAAGCCAACAAAAAGAAAGAGGAAAAAATCAAAGAGCTGCAGGAATTTATTTCCCGATTCAGTGCCAACGCTTCCAAATCCAAACAGGCAACCTCCCGTAAGCGTGCACTGGAAAAAATCCAGCTGGATGATATGCGTCCTTCCAGTCGTAAGTATCCATACATCGACTTCCGTCCAAACCGCGAGATCGGCAATGAAGTGCTTATGGTCGAAAACCTCTCCAAGACTATTGATGGCGTAAAAGTTCTGGACAATATCAGCTTTACTCTCGGTCATGACGATAAAGTTGCATTTGTTGGTGCCAATGAACAGGCCATTACTACTTTTTTCCGTATCCTTGTCGGTGAACTGGAGCCAGACGAAGGAAGTTACAAATGGGGTGTCACCACTTCTCAGGCATATTTTCCAAAAGACAATACACAGGAATTTGACAATGATCTCACGATCACAGACTGGCTGACACAGTATTCTGAAATCAAAGATGCTACTTATGTCCGCGGTTTCCTTGGCAGAATGCTCTTTCCTGGTGAAGACGGCGTAAAAAAAGTACGTGTTCTTTCCGGTGGTGAAAAAGTCCGCTGCCTGTTGTCCAAAATGATGATTTCCGGTGCTAATATCCTGATTCTTGATGAACCTACCAACCATCTGGACATGGAATCTATTACTGCATTGAACAATGGACTGATCAAATTCCCGGGAGTTATCCTTTTTACTTCCCATGACCATCAGTTCGTGCAGACAACCGCCAACCGTATCATGGAAATCCTTCCTGACGGTAAGCTGATTGACAAGATCACCACCTATGACGAATATCTGGCAAGCGACGAAATGGCGAAGAAACGTCACGTCTTCCAGGTTAACGAAGAAGATGCTGCCGATAACTAGAATTTCATACTGCAGTTTTACTGCATGACAAAAGCTCCCGTTTTTAATGATCGGGAGCTTTTGCAGCTTACTGTTTACAGTATTTTTTATTTCATTGTGATATCCGCCAGTTTTCCATTTGTCACTTTCAAAAGTGCAGCAAGCGGAACTTTCAGCGTCAGTCCGACGCGGCCTCCACTTACATATATTTCTTCAAACCCACCCGCGGATGCATCAAACACGACCGGATATGGTTTTTTCATTCCAAGCGGACTGCAGCCGCCTCTTACATAGCCTGTAATTTTCAGAATATCTTTAACATGGATCATATCCACAGCCTTCTCTCCAACTGCTTTCGCAGCCGCCTTACGATCCACTTCTTTTTCGATCGGTACTACAAATACATAGTATCCGCCGCTTTTCCCTTCCATAACCAGTGTTTTAAAAGACTGTTCATATGGTGCCCCAATCAGATCTGCACTGTGAAGTCCATCAATAAACTCATCACATTCATATGGAAATGCTTCATATTTCACTTTCTGACGATCCAGCATTCTCATCGCATTTGTCTTAGCTTCTTTTGCCATGTTGTCCTTCTTTCCTGCCTTCTACCCGGCATCTTTACTATTACTTTCTTTTTTTATGTGTATCATCACGTCTGGATATCTTTTTCCAGAGTTCTTCTCCCTCCCGGTCGTCTTCGTCCATCATTTCTCTCAGCACTTCCTCATCCAGTTCATCCTCATCAATTACAACCGGTTCTTCATAGTCATCATTCATTGGATGATAGGAATCTTCTGTATCAAAAGATCCCAGCGGAAGATCAATTTCTTTCTGTCTGCTCTTTCTCGGTCGGTACGGAATTGTTTTTTCTGATTCAGGTGCCACCGCATCCTTTTTATGTTTTCTTCCTTTATTTTTTTCAAGTCTGAAATCTACCTGCTGCGCACTCCGAGATGCTTTATGAGAACTGTTCTGCGCTCTTCCCGGCGTATGCTTCACATTTTGTCTCTGTGCCGATGTTCTTCTGACTTCTTTCTGCGCCTTTCTTTCTGATTTCTGTGGCATATAATCCCTGAAATCCACATAATCAGAACTGTCCTGTCCATCGTTATACGCATCCTCTTCGTACTCTTCTTCCTCGTCATCATCTTTGCGCCTGTTTGTCGCAAACTGAATCAGCATTCCAAGAAGTGCAAATCCTGCACTCAGTCCCAGACCATACGGAATATCCGCCAGTCCGCCTAATTTTGCAGCAGAAAAACCTGCCATCGCACCTCCCAGAAGGCTTGTCCCAATGATCAGAACTTCTCTCGCCTGCTTCATAGCCAGCACACCAAGGCCCACTCCCAGAAGGAGACAGAAAAAGAATACCAACGAAGTAGTTGGATGAAAAACATAAATACCAAGTCCAATTCCAATGCCTGCTCCCAGAATAAAAATTCCAATCTTATAGCTCACAAATGCGATCACGGCCAGTAGTACACCCGCTCCAACCATAAAAACCGCATACATATATTTCTCTGTCACACCACCGGTATACGCTGCACCAAATCCAATTCCAGCTCCAATGACAAAACCACAGAGCATCATCCAGAAACGCAGAAGCCGATATCCCAGAATACAGTTGATCACTCCAAAAATCAGCAGTACTGTAAAACCGATCATCGAAAAACTGGATATAGACGGTACTGTCCGCGTATTCTCAATCATATTCATAATCTGCTGCAAAATATCATTCATAAAAATATCTCCTCTAAAACATAAAATATATCGTTTTCAGATTATCCAGAATACCATAATGATACTCTACTGTACTGAGCCCATACATTTTCAGATAGTATTCAGCAACTTTCTGAACATATCCTTCCTGTATCCACTGCTGACATGCTTCGTCAAAAGCTTCCTGCGAAGTAAATTTGAAACGTACTACCGCAGCTCCGTTCTCAAGACGCATACAGCAGAAATCATAAATCTGCTGTTCATCATATGTATCAAAACATGCCTGATTCAGCACATAAAAATTAAGATCCGTCGCAGTACACTCCGGAACCGGAAATTCATCGGATGCTGTATATAATTGCTCATATTCCTGTGGAAAAGGACACAGATAATCATAAATTGTTGTCTTATGTTCTTCCAGAGAAACCGCACCGCCTTCCAGAAATGCCGGCTGATCCCCGTTTGTAGCATCTACATAATATTGCTCACCGTTAATTTCTACGATATTCCAGGCATGTCCTTCATCACTGTCCCTCGCATTTCCCTCTACATAAATACACGGAACTCCAAGCTGTTCCAAAAGATACTGTACCGCCCTCGCATATCCGGCACACACAGCTTTCTTTTTCCAGAAAATGCCTGCAATATTCTGGTCATCCCCCGATGCTTCATACTCTGCATGATCTATCAGATACGTATAAACTGTTTTGACCTTATCATAAGCAGACATATCCTGTGTAATCTGCTCTTTCACTTCTTCCAGCGCATGTTCCATGAATGCCATAATTTCCTGAATTTCCTGATCTGTATACGTATATCCAGGTGAAAATCTGCAATAATCAGTTCCTTTATACGCAGTCGTATATACTTCCTCACGATTATGCACCCAGAAAAGTTCCGGATGATCCTTCAGCAATGCATGGTAAACTTTGCTGATCAGCTGTTCATTCGAAGATGTCAGATAAAACTCATCTTGTCTCTCCTGTATTCCACTCAGCATTTCACGATATATTTTCTTCTCATCTTCTGTCAGCAATCCAAAATAATATTCCCTGTAATTGTCATCGGTCTGCAGGATCTCCTGTTTTCTTAATGACCTGACTTCAGCAGGTTCCTGAGAAAGAAGATCACTCTGCCAGATGACACCCATAAACAGGACAATCAAAACGCAGAAAACTCTGCGTCCAAATCTTCTTTTTTTCTTCATCTGTCACTCCCTTATCTTCTGTACAGTCTTATATTATCAGACTTCTGCCATCAATAAAAGAGCTTGCTGTAAAAAACCGAACGACTCTTTCGAATCGTCCGGCCTTGTTTATCATCAATCTTCAAAAGTAACCTGAATATCACTGTTATCCGGTTTTTGCGGAAGAATTTCCGCAGAACTTCCGGAAACCGAAACATTCTGATTCAGGATTTCATCCAGCGTATCTGTCACTTCCACACTACCCGTCGCATAATTGGAAGTCGTCTGATTTTCGGATTCATCACTCATATCCTCAAATGTTATCTCAACATCCTCAGCCGCATCAGCAGGTGCTGTAATTGTTTCCGCTGTATCATGTGTTGCTGTATCCTTCACATTCAATCCATCACTGAGAGAGTTTGTTGTTTCTGCCACAAGTGTTGCTGACGTTGTTATATTATCCGTTATCAGATCTGTTTCTGCATTGTCTGCACTTGCACCCTGGTTTTCCATCTCTGCAACTTCCGTCTGTGTAGGATAGAAGGAAGGCTGACGGATATAACGGAAACTTGCACCATAAGCTTCTCCAACTGTTACTCCATTCTTACTAGAAGAACAGTGTACTGCGATCCAGTCGCCTGCATCTGTCTTGCCACAGATAATACCTACATGGTTATTACTGCCTGCTTCCGGTCCATTCTGGAATACAAGATCACCCGGCTGTGCATCCTGTTCACTGACAACATTGGCATTCTCCCACTGTTCAGAAGTACCGTCTCCCACACTGCTCTGCATACCCTGATTCAGATATCCATTGATCACTGACCATGTAACAAATCCACTGCAGTCAAGACCATATGCACGGACAGTTCCACTGCTGGCACTGCCTGCTGCAGATACTTTTTCGGCAGAACCCCAACTGGAGTCTTTACCTATCTGCGTTGATTTGCCGCCCCAGAAATATCCAACTTCACCTACCAGTGAATATGCTGCAGTAATGACATTTACACGTTCTTCAGAAACATCATCCCCGACACTCTGACGTACAAATCCTTTCGCATCTGTAACAATCGCACAGAGCAGCTTGCAATCTGTTTCTACATATTTCTTAAGTACTGTCCTGTTTTCCTGTGAAATATTATTCTGTTTAATATAATGGTTAATGTGATAGTTTCCATAAGAAACATGTGTAATGCTTTCTTTATCACGGACAACCGGATTCATCTCAGCAAAGATCTTTGCCAGTTCATCCTTCGCTGATGAATCAAGAGTGAACTCCGTGTTTCCTTCCTGGCTCTGCTCATAAACATAGATTGCCAGGATATCCTGCCAGTTACGCACGAGCAGAGAATCTGCTGAAGTCGTCAGGCCGTCAGCCCTGCTGTCGCTAACGTCTGTCAGTTTGTTTTTTTCTTTATATTCTTTTTCAATTTCATCCATCACAGAAGAAAAATCATCAGAAAAAGAAAGCTGATAATTATTTTTCAGACTGTCCAGATAAAATTCTTTGCCTGCATGAAGGTTCGACACATAATAAACCGGTGTTCCTGTCTTGCCTGTAACATTTCCACTTCCATCAGAAATATCTGTTGCATTCCCCGCATCCTTCTGATTCTTCTGCAATTCTGCAATCTTGCTTTCAAAACCAACAAGAAGATCGTAATTTGTAACAAACTTCTTCTGGTCTTCCGGCAGGCTGTCATATTCTGCTCTGAGTTCTTTTACCCTTGCCGCATGATTTACTGTAAGTGTCTCCTTCGCAAGTGCATTGATCTTTGCTACCAGATTCTTTGCAGCTTCAGATTCTGTTACATTTGTCGGTGCCGGACTCGGTGTTGCAGTTGGATCCGATGGTGTCACAGTCGGCTCCGGTGTTGCAGTTGGATTCGATGGCGTCACAGTCGGTTCCGGTGTTGCAGTTGGATCCGATGGCGTCACAGTCGGCTCCGGTGTCGGCGTATCTGGTTCCGGTGTTGGTGTATCCGGTTCTGGCGTCGGCGTATCTGGCTCCGGTGCCGGTGTGTCCGGTTCTGGTGCCGGTGTGTTCGGTTCCGGTGCCGGTGTGTCCGGTGTATCACTTCCATCAGAGATTACCTCACCACTTCCATCGCCCAAATCGCTTGCAGTTTCTATATGCTCATCCGCAGCCATGACTGACATCGGACTGGATAAAACCATTGCAGATAAAATTGTTACACATAAACTTCTGGTCAGATATTTGTTCTTCATTCTGGTAAAATTGCTCCCTTCTGTCAAGAACATATCTTTATTCCCCTTATAAAGGTATGTTTCTCACTGCTAACTCACTTACACAATAACTGTGGTTAGTTTAGCATAAACTTCCATAAAAATCAACCGCCGGGATAAATACCCCGACGGTTTCTGGATAAAATTCACATTCTTTTCATATTTACATAACTGCATAAGCATAATCTGCTATGCCATTCTTCCTGCATAACTGAAACAGTCCCTGAAATACCTGATAGCACACAGTGAGGATATAATGAATATCATCATCTATATTTCTCTTACAGTTCAGATATCTCCTGTGATGTTCCTTAATGTACTGTAGAAGCTGATTCAGCGTCTCAAAATGGATTTTCTTCTCCGTATACACATCAGCCTTACCTTCCAGAACAAATGCTTTCAGCTCGTTCTTCAGATGCTTTTCATAGGTGTTGTGCTGATAAAATGTACCATCAAACGTCTTATTATGTGGAAAAGTAAAATAATCTGCTATATAATGCATGACCTCTCCGGATCTCCGCCAGAATACCCTGTCATTATACCCGGCCCCTGACTGAACCAGTCGTCGTATCTTACCCTGAACCTCATCAAAAGTACCGAAATACTCATGTCTCTTGGTTACAAATGAAGGCTGGATGTCCGGCAGGATATTGCCAAGACAAAATGCTTTTCTATGTGACTGTAAACTTTCATTAGCCGGCATCTGATCTGCCAGATACCTTGCCAATAATATGTGTGATTTCTTACGCACAATAAACACTTCTTTCTCTAATAAAAAACAGTTTACCGTAACCATATCTACTATAGCAGATTTACTTTTTTAATTCAAATAAAGTTTTTATAAAATCCTGACACTTTTTGGTACAAAATCATCTTTTCAAGACACCAAGCGCCATACTGTGCTGCGCAGCATGTCTTTTTTCAACCAGTGTTCTTGGATATCCAACTACTCCATTGTTATCATACGGATCATTAAAATAATACTTTTCTTCATCATATCCCACCAGCAGCATACAATGTTCGTTTGAGGTCCAGCAAAATCGTTCTCCTGTATCCAGAAGTTTCCACTCCGGTCCCGGAATTTCCTTACGCATGTTGATACATGCCCAGAATACCACCGGCATATCCTGATCGATATACTTTTTCAGAAGTGTCTCTGTCGATGTTCCCGTCTCATCCAGAAATTCATAATGATCCCCTGCGGCTTTTGCAAGCGCTTTCTGAAGTCCTCTCGCATAAATCCCATAAGATTCTTCATCATAAGGACTTCCACAGAAAAATTTGTTCGGATCCGGACCGTACAGAACACCATCCCGTATTTCCATCTCCCGGCACTCAAGACAGTTCTGAATAAACTCATCTACCGTAATCTCATAGCCAAGATACTTCAATAGCATAACTGCCGAAACGCTCTCGCATCCGGTTGGATATTTTATGCTCTGGTCAATATATGGTACCTGAATCTTACGCACCTGCTTTTGTCTCCTCTTCTTTGGAAGATGTGATTTTTTTGATCACTGTAAGCGTAAGCAGAAGCAGGATCAGGCTGATTCCAAGAACCACCCACCAGATATGTACAAATCCGGCAATGATATACCCGATAAAGGAGATCACTGCAACTACTGCTGCATACTGCATCTGCGTAGTTACGTGATTGATATGATTTGACTGTGCCCCTGCTGAAGACATAACTGTAGTATCAGAAATCGGAGAAACATGGTCACCACAGACTGCTCCTGCCAGAACTGCTGATACAGAAATGATCATCATCTGAAGATTTTCAGAACCCGGAAACATTGCGATCGCGATCGGAACCAGGATTGCAAAGGTTCCCCAGCTTGTTCCTGTTGAAAAAGAAAGGAACACAGCAACTACAAACAAGATTGCCGGAAGGATCACACTTGCAGATGTATTACTTCCAACGATATTTTTGACAAAAGTACTGATTTCCAGTGCATCGCCCATGCCTTTCAGTGACCATGCAAAGATCAGAATTGCAATTGCAGGAATCATCATCTTGAATCCCTCTACAAAGCTGTCCATAAATCCCTTAAAGGTAACCACTTTGCGTGGAAGATAAAGAATCAGCATAAAAAATACCGTGATCATCGTAGCAAAGATCAAGCTGGTCTCTGCATCGCAACCAGAAAAAGCAGTCACGATATCTGTTGCTCCACCAAGGAATCCTGTATAGATCATTGCCCCGATTGCAGATACGATAAGTACCAGTACCGGCAGCACAAGATCGATGACTTTTCCATTTGCTGAGATTTCTTCGTCTTTAACCTGATCAAATTCCTTTCCACCTGAAGTAAAAAGATCTCCTCTGGCCGCATTGCGTTCATGTACCTTCATCAGACCAAAATCCAGTCCGGTCATGATGATGAAAACTACCATCACAAGTGTCAGGAGCGCATACAGATTATACGGAATCGTTGACAGGAACAGCTGAAATCCTGTAATACCAGCATCATCCGGCACATAAGAATTGACAGCTGCCGCCCAGCTGGAAATTGGTGCGATAATACATACCGGTGCAGCTGTTGCATCAATAATATATGCCAGTTTGGCTCTGGATACCTTGTAACGGTCTGTGACAGGTCTCATAACAGAACCAACTGTCAGGCAGTTAAAATAATCATCAACAAAGATCAGTACGCCAAGACCTGTCGTTGCCAGCATTGCACTTTTCTTAGTCTTGATCTTACTTCCCGCCCATTTGCCATAAGCTGCCGATCCGCCTGATTTTGACATCAGTACGATGATCATTCCAAGCAGTACATCAAAGATCAAAATATTCAGATTCATACTGTTCTTCATGATATCAAAGAATGCCACAAATGCATTCCACGGATGAAAGCCGGTATACAGCAGTGCCCCTGCTGCCACCCCGATAAAAAGCGAACTGTACACTTCCTTGGTTACTAATGCCAGCACGATTGCCAGCAATGGCGGCACCAGTGACCACCATGTTCCGATAAATATCGAACCATCCATTTCATTTCCCCCCTGCATATTATATTTTCAATGCTTTAAATCTATTATACACTACCATATTTGTCCTGTACACCAAAAAAGTGCAAAGTCCGGTGGAAATATTCTCCAGGTTTCGCACTTTCTTTATAATATTCTTTAATCCATCAAACTACTCGGCCTTTTTACTCAAACGAAATACTGTCAAAATCCGGTGTTCCCATCAGGTCAAACGGAGTACTCTGGTATACGTAATAATTCAGCCAGTTTGTATACAGATTATTGGCATGAGCTCTCCAGAGAAGCAGCGGTCTGTTTTCCGGATCATTATCTTTGTAATAATTCTTCGGAAGATCGATTTGAAGTCCCTTTCCTACATCTCTCTTATATTCTCCATCCAGTGTCACACGGTCATATTCCGGATGTCCCATGACAAAAATCTTACGTCCCCCCTGCGCCATTGCAAGAAAAAGCCCCGCCTCCTCAGATTCTGCAAGAATCGTGATATCTTTACATGCACGGATATCTTCGATTGGAACCTCTGTATGTCTGGAATGTGGTGCAAGAAAAGCATCATCAAATCCTCTGACCAGCGGGATCTTACGATTCAGAACTTTGTGCCAGAAGAGACCAAACATTTTGTGATCGAGCTGACGTTTCTGAAGTCCGTAAAAATGATACAGACTTGCCTGTGCCGCCCAGCACAGAAAAATCGTAGATGTCACATGACTTTCTGTCCAGTCCATGATCTCTGTCAGCTCGTTCCAGTAATCCACTTCTTCAAACTCCATCTGTTCTACCGGTGCTCCTGTCACGATCATTCCATCAAACTTCATATCTTTGAGTTCCGAAAAAATCTGATAAAATTTATTCAGATGATTGGCAGACGTATTTTTTGCCTGATGGCTCTCAACTGCCATAAAAGTCACGTCCACCTGTAACGGTGTGTTTGACAGAGACCGCAGAAGCTGCAGTTCTGTTTCTTCTTTCAGAGGCATCAGATTCAGGATCAGAATCTGAAGTGGGCGAATGTCCTGGTGTACCGCTCTTCCCTCATCCATGACAAATATATTTTCTCTTTCAAGAATTTCTTTTACCGGTAAATCTCCCTGTATCTTAATCGGCATTTTCTGTTCCTCCTTTTGTCCAATTACAAATTTTTCAAGAATCCCGCCACTGATATAATTTTGTTGCTCACCACCTGCAGAGGTGGAGTCATCTCATATCTGATATAATCTTTTATCTTTCTGCCAGTTTCAGGAAATCTTCCTCTGACAGAATCGGAATTCCAAGTTCCCGGGCTTTTTTATTTTTTGATGAATTCGAAGTCACATCATTATTGATCAGATAATTTGTCTTACCCGTCACCGAACCGGTTACTTTGCCGCCCAGTGATTCGATCAGATTTTTGGCTTCTCCTCTGTTACTGAAATGTTCCAGACTTCCGGTAATGACAAAGTTCATTCCTGCAAAGATCTGCTCACCGGAAATTTCTTCCTTATTAATATGAAGATATTTCAGCAGATGATCTACTTTTTGATTATTCTCCGGATTACTGAAATACTTTGTCAGACTCTTTGCTATGACCGGTCCGATTCCATCGATCGCACTGATTTCTTCTTCATCTGCTGAACGGATCTTGTCCAGATCATCATCAAAATGCCGACAGATTACTTTTGCATTGGAAAGTCCGATATTTGCGATTCCAAGACTGTAGATTACTTTTGCAAGTGTTGTTTCTTCTGCCTTCTCAATGCTGTTCATCAGGTTTTCATAGGACTTTTCTCCAAAGCCTTCCATCGTTACGATCTCATCACGAAACTTTTCTATCTCAAAGATATCTCCGAAGTTGTGTATAAAACCTTTTGCAATAAATTTTTCCAGCGTTGCCTCTGACAGTCCGTCAATATTCATGGCATCTCTGCTTACAAACAAAGTAAATGCCTTGATCTTTTTTGCCGCACAGTCCGGATTCATACAGTAAAGTGCCTCTACATCATTTTCCCTGATCACTCTGGCTTCCTGACCGCACGCCGGACAGATTTCCGGTATTTCCAGATTACTACTTCGTGTCAGATTCTCAGCAATCTGTGGAATGATCATATTTGCTTTATATACCTGGATCGTATCCCCAATTCCCAGCTGCAGATCTTTCACGATACTCACATTATGCACGCTGGCACGGCTGACTGTCGTTCCCTCCAGTTCGACCGGATCAAATACGGCAACCGGATTAATGAGACCTGTCCTTGAAGGACTCCATTCAATTTCACGAAGTGTCGTCTCCCTCACTTCATCGGCCCATTTAAAAGCAAACGCATTCCGGGGAAATTTCGCAGTACTTCCGAGTGATTCTCCATAGGCAATATCATCATATAATGCAACGAGCCCATCTGATGGAAAATCATTTTTCTCGATCGCATGTGCAAAGTAATCCATTGCTTCGTCCAGATTCTCTCCTGTGACCATACGATATTCTACTACTTCAAATCCCTGTCTTCTAAGCCATTCCATCTGATATTTTCTGGAATTATGCATATCTACATCCTGTGCAGAAACCAGAGCAAATGCATAAAAGCGTACATTTCTTTCTGCCGTGATCTGATTATTCAGCTGTCGAACCGAACCACTGCAGAGATTTCGAGGATTTTTGTACTTTGCATCTACATCTTCGATCGTATCATTGATCTTTTCAAAATCAGAATAAGTAATGATGGCTTCCCCTCTCAGGACCAGTCTGCCCCGGTACGCAATTTTCAGCGGAATGTTCTTAAATACTTTTGCATTATTTGTAATTACCTCTCCCACGGTACCATTTCCTCTGGTAACGGCTTTAAGCAATTCTCCATTTTCATATGTGAGAACGATCGTAAGCCCATCCATCTTCCAGGAAAGCAAAGTTGGATGTGTCCCAATAAACGCTCTTAAAACGTCTCTGTCCTTAGTCTTATCCAACGAAAGCATTGGAGACTCATGCGTTTCCTTTGGCAGTACATCGACTGCCTCATACCCCACATTAACAGTTGGGCTGTCTGCCAGAACGATTCCTGTTTCCTTTTCCATTTTTTCCAGTTGATCGTACAGTGCGTCGTACTCTCTGTTGCTCATGATCTCCCGGTCTTCCTGATAGTATGCCTTTGCCGCTTCGTTCAGCTTCTGCACCAGTTCTTTTATTTGTTCTGCCGCTGATGTTTCCATGCTGTCCTCCTGTTCTGATTACTGTCTCACTGGAAGAATCCCGTATCAGTTCATTCAGTTTCTTCCATTCATCTCCACATATTTCCCGATATTCTCCACATTTCAGGCCGTCCAGTGTAAGATTCATGATACGGATACGTTTCAATGTACATACATGATATCCCAGATATTCACACATTCTTCTGATCTGGCGATTCAATCCCTGTGTTAATATGATAGAAAAGCTTTTATCACCGGTCTTATATACCGTACATGGTCGTGTCACAGTCCCCAGAATCGGGACACCACTGCTCATCTTTCTGATAAAAGTTTCTGTAATTTTTTTGTCCACGGTTACTTCATATTCTTTCTCATGGTAGTTACCTGCACGCATGATACGATTAACCAAGTCACCCTGATTCGTCAGTAAAAGCAGTCCCTCTGAATCTTTGTCCAGACGTCCTACCGGATATACTCTCACCGGATAATCCAGGAACTCTGTTACTGTCGTTTCCTGTCGCTGCTTTTTTGTACTGCACACAATACCCCTTGGCTTATAAAAAAGCAGAAGTACCTGCCTGGTCTCTGCCTTCACCGGTCTGCCATCCAAAAAAACCTCGGCATCTGCTGGAATCCTTTCTCCAGTACCGATTTCTTTTCCTGCAACCGTAACCCGTCCGGCATCTGTCAGCTGGTCTGCTTCTCTTCTTGAACATACTCCTGCCGCACTCAGGTATTTATTTATTCTTATTGTAGTCTGATCTGTTGTTATCCTTTTTTCGTCCATTATTCTATTATATAGTTTTTTCTTTTTGTCCGCAACCGAGACCTTGTTTTTTTTTACCACATATTGTATGATAAAATTATTGTTTTATCATTTCAGATACACAAAGGAGGGAAATTATGTCTGATAAGAAACGACACCTGAATCCCCTGCTGCTTCTGATTGCGATTTTATTGTGTCTGTCTGCAGGATTTTTATTCCGTCGAACTTCTTTTGATGCGAATTACAAAATTCCTGCCAGACATTCCTCTGTAATAAAAAAATCCAAGGTCACACCAACGCCTGTTCTTACCCAGAAACCAAAGGCAAACGTCAGCATTTCTGCTACACCGACCATTACGGTCGAGCCTTCTGTCTCTCCTTCTGAATCCATATCACAAGATGAGACATCCCCGGAGGCAAGCCTTGGAGTCTGGACTTCAAGCGGTAGCAACTGGATGTTTATGGTTGACGGTGTTCCTTACACAGGCTGGCTGATCGATACTGACGGCAAACATTATTTCTTTGATAAAGATGGTATCATGCAGACCGGATGGGTGGATGATAATGGCAAACGTTATTACATGGATCTGGATGGCATCATGCAGACCGGAACGATCACAGTAGATGATCAAAATTATGAACTACAGGCAGACGGTTCTCTAAAAAATAAGCATTGAAAAAGACACAGGATCCATCCCGTGTCTTTTATTCTGTCTAAATATTTTACTGAAGCAATCCACTGTATACATATCCGGTCTGACCATCATATTCAATCTGGATCCAGTCACCTTCCTGTCCCATTTTCTGAACCTGATCCCCTTCGTCAAGACCACCAATAATTTCACTGTCACTATTTGCTTCAGCTCTGACATTACACCCTTCTGTAACTGTCAGCATTGTGCCGTCTGCACTCGTCTCAGAAGAAGAAGTATCTGCTTCTTCACCCAGTCCGTCAAGGAACTGTGCAAGAGCTGTGTCATCCTTCTGTGCCTGCTCATATTCTGCCTGCACCTCAGCTGTAAGCTTCTTTACATCTTCATCAGATTTCAGCGAATCCATATAAGTGGAAACTGTTGTGTTCTGTTCAAGGTCACCCAAAATTCTATAGGTACCATCGCTGTCTTTTACAACATAAGAACTCCAAAGAGACGGTGCCGGTGTATCAATCCCCTTACAGATGAAACTTCCTTTCGTATATACAACATACGAATTGTCGTCCATCCCTTTCTTCATATACACTTTGCTGACTTGATATCCTTCAATATAATCCTTTGCATTTGTGATTCTGGATTCATCAGAAGGTGTCAGATTATTTACCAGTGTTCTTAATGTCGTAATATCTTTTTCCCCTAAAGCCTTGTAGTAGCTGTTCATAAGTGCAGTAACTTCTTCACTGCCATCCTCCAAGGGATTCGTGTCTTCTTCTTTCTTCCCGTCGTTTGTCTCCCCATCATCTT
>OGDN01003575.1_pt1 | contig 15973 bp, 16 predicted proteins | sample 1570271 | NCBI WGS metagenome assembly OGDN01 (sample SAMEA4384481, study PRJEB24528) | human gut metagenome | reverse complement strand
TCGCAAATTCTATTTTATGCGTGCTGCCGCACGAAGCGTAAAAATTAAAATAATATTTTTTTGACAAACTGAAAAGAGGTCTGCATTGCAGACCTCTTTTGCTGTATGGTTTTCTATTAGGTACGCTGTTCCAATCCACGCCGAATCCTTCGCCAAACCACGCACGACAGCGCAATCGTGACATAATCCGTGATGGACTGTCCGAGAACTGCGCCATTCAGACCGAAAACCGCATTCAGCAGATACAGCAGGGGAATGAGCAGCAGACCCTGCCGCAGCACGGACAGCACGGTAGCCGGAAGGGCGCGTCCGACCGACTGCATACAGTTCATATTGACGAACAGAAAACCGATGAACGGGCCGGACAGCATGTAGGCGATCAGCATCTGCACGCCGTATGTAATAACGCCGCTGTCGTCCACGAACAGGCCGATGATCGGCTTGCGCAGGAAGAAATAGAGCGCGGTTGCCGCCAATCCGACAACAAAGCAGCACAGCTTGGTAAAACGCTCGGTATCGGTAAAACGCTTGATATCACCCGCACCGTAGCTGTAACCGAAAATCGGCTGTACACCGTTTGCAAGGCCCATTTGCAGGAAGGTGATGAACATATTCGCTTTGAATACGATGCCGATCGCCGCAACGGGCGCGTTGCCGTAGGCGACCAGAATCAGGTTGAGCACAATGGTTGAAACACACATCAGCGCGGAGAAAATGGCGGTCGGGAAGCCGGCAGAGCACACACGCACGGCAATGTGCGTGCCGCAGAGCGCGTCCTTCGGCGCAAGCGAAAACCGCCGCGACTTTTTGAGAAAATACCACAGGTAGTACAGCGCCGCAAGCATATTGCCGATGGTGGTTGCAATGGCTGCGCCTGCCGCGCCCTGTCCCAGACCGGAGACGAAAACCGGGTCGAGTACGATGTTTGCAATCGTGCCGATCATGCTGCCGATCATGGCCTCCTTGCTCGCGCCTTCTGCACGCACAACGAAGCTGGCTGCAGCCGACCAGATGACGAACGGTGCGCCGAACGCGATGTAAACCGTGTAGCCGCGGGCAAACTCAAATGTGCTTGCGTCCGCGCCGAACAGGTGCAGAATGGGCGCGGTGAAGCACAGCAGTACGGCGGCAAACGCTGCGCCGACGACCAAGCTCGCCCATGAGATGGACGAGGAGATTTTCTTCACGCTTTGGTGATTGTTCTCGCCGAGCGCGACCGAGATCATCGCACTGCCGCCCATGCCGAACATGTTGGCGAACGCCATCAGCAGGATAAAGATCGGGTTGGTCAGGCTGACGGCGGCTACCTGCAGGGCATCGCCGGTCTGTCCGACGAAAAAGGTGTCCGCCATGTTGTACACCACGGTGACAAGGCTGCTGATGACGCTCGGAATCGCCATTGCGGCTACTGCACGAGGTATCGGCGCTTTGCCGAGGAGAGTATCATTATCCAAATTGTTCACGTTCCTTCCTCTGAAAATTTAACGATTGTTTCCATCGAAGCGGCAGGGCAGCCCGCTCTGCGGTAAGGGTTAATCGTTCTTTTCAAAATTTGAAAGCATTTTCAGCCCGATCCGCATAAATGTGTACCGCTCCTCGGGCGAGATGCCGCGGAGCAGCATGGCTTCGGTCTCCGTAATCTCCTGCAGGCAGGCGGGACGGAAGGCTTCGGCTTTTTCAGTGCAGACAATGCACTTGCGCCGTGCGTCCGAAGGATCGGGTTCGCGGCGGATAAGATCGGCAGCTTGCAGGGCCTGCAGCATTTCGGTTGCGGTGGAAGGCCGCAGGCCGAATTCCTGCTCGACGTCGCGCTGTACAAGCGGTCGCTTTTGGCTTTCTATTAAAATATAGTTGAGTATCTGACCTTTGGTGCCGCTGATGTGAATGCGCTTTTGCGTTTCCGCCGACCGGCGGCGCAGGCAGTTGGATAGCTTGTTGATAAGCCGCCCGGTATCCATGAAATCACCTCGCCTAATTACTTCGTTTCCTAAGTAATATTGTAGTCGGTGATTGCAGAATGTCAAGAGGGAATTTTACTGCTTGTCCGGGGAGATGGGAGCCGTCCGGACGGCTCCTTTTTCCTGCACCGGATGACTGGGGAACATGAACTGCCGTAGGCGGGTTTGCCCCTAACGGGCGGGAGGTATTCGCTTGAAATCAAGCGGAGAGTTGCGCTCTGCGGAGCGCGGGGATTCGCCGCGCTCCGCGGCAGGGCAAGAGGGTAGACACCAAGGTTTCTACCCTCTTAACTCCCACTTCCTTTTATTTCTTAGTCTGGCGCAGATCGGAGACCGGCGACCGCTTCGAAAATAGGGGAACGGCAGTCGGGTTACCGCAGCGTGTTTTTCTCCGCCTTTTCGCAGTTCACAGACAGCGTACTGCTACACATGCGATTTCATCTAAGCAGGCGCAACATACCCGTGTTGCGCAATTCGTGAGCGCGTTATTATAGACAGCACCTACGAGGATAAATTGCACCAAACGCCTAAATTCGCAGGCGCCTTCCGGTATAACGGGAAAAAATCGCGCGACACTGTTATCCCCCAGGGGACCTTCTCTTGCCCTACGGGCAATTCACCTTGTGCCGCGCCTGCGCAGAGTAGCCCGTATGTGTAGCGGTAATCTCCGGAATTTCCCTATTGACACAGGCTGACTCTGCTTTGTACAATAAAACAAAACAACGAAACGAGGTGCCTGCTATGCACATCCACCATTTAGCGCTCCGCGTGCGCGATTTCGAGAAGTCGCTGCATTTTTACCAGACGCTCACCGAGCTCAAGATCCACACGCAGTTCTCTGCGAACGGCGGCAGCATTGCCTACCTGCAGAACGCCTCCGGCGAAACCCAGCTGGAGCTGATCGGCATGCCGGGGGGCGAGACCGTCAAGGCGTCCGGTATGTTTCTCTGCTTCGGTACGGAGGATATTGCCGAGGCACATGAGCGTGCCGTCCTGCACGGCATGAATCCGTCCGATATCCGTCAGCCGGAGCCGGATGCGCGCTATTTCTACGTTTACGATCCGGACGGTCTGTCCGTGCAGGTGCGTGAATACCGTTAAAACAGATTTTTAAGCGTCGGACGCTGCACATCCGGCAAATGTCTCAGCTGAGCGAGCAGCTCCGCACGGTCGAGCGCCAATTCGTCCGTCAAGCCGTTTTGCTGCGCGGCAAGCACGCGGTCAAACAGCCGGTCAGCCTGATCAATCTCGCTGTGCAGCAGCAGAGCGCCGAGCAGGGTCTGTGCTGCGTCCCATGTCTCCCGCGCTTCGTTCAGGCGGTCGTTCTCTACGTCGAGGGCGACCGCCTGTGCCGTGTTGTCCACGGCTCTTATGCTCCACACACTGCCGAGGATGAGCACGGCACACAGCACGGCAGCCGTCAGCAATCGCTTCATGCGCGGCCCTCCTTTTTCTGCAGGAACGTGTTGCCGCAGTCGTCGAGCGTCATCAGGAACACGTCCTCGACCGCGATACTCTGGTTTTTCAGCCGCCGCTCGATATCTGCAGGGGAGAGGTGCAGCAGCTCGAGCGAGCGCGGAACCACCTTGCCGTCCGACACGACTACAAGCGGCAGACCGGTATCCTTGGGCGTAATGCCGAGCATTTCCGCCGTGACCGGCTGCTGCGGCTGCTTGAGGATAACCGTCAGCGTGCCGTCCGGCTCGATGACGCCGTACTTCACATCGGACACGGCTGCAACGTTCTGTTTGCGGAGTGTCTCTATCACCTCGTCGGTCGTCAGCCGCATTTGCCGCAGCTTGTCAATATCGAGCTGTCCCTTGCGGATGATGATGGCCGGCTGACCGTTCAGCAGCCGCCGGAATCTGCGGCTTTTGAGTGCGGCGAAGCTGAGAAAAATCTCGAGCACCACGAGCGTGGCGATCGGCACCAGACCGGAGAGCAGCGGAATTCCTAAATCCTGCATGGGCACAGCCGCCAGATCGGATACCAGAATGGTAACGACCAGCTCGGACGGGTCCAGTTCGCCAATCTGCCGTTTACCCATCAGCCGCACGGCGCAGATGACCGCGCAGTATAAAATCAGCGTGCGCAGCAGCGGCACTGCCATACGCCCGCACCTCCTTCGCTTATGAAAATCGCACAGTTTACCGAAGTAAAAACTGTATATGTTTGGCATTGTGTAGTATGGCGAAAAAACAAAGAAATATGCACGACAGTTTTCGCATATTTGCAGTCGGAAAGACGTTGACATTCTGAGAAAACGCCTTTATAATATAAACAACATTCAAAAAGATACAGGCTGCGAACGGAAAAGTAGCGTCCCGAACCCATGATAGAGAGCTGTCGGCTGGTGTAAGACAGTGGGAAACGGAAAGTGCGAAAGTCCTCCGGGAGCCGGATTGCTGAAATGAAATGAAACAGGGTTCAGTGTAAGCTATCCCGCATGATCTGCGTTAAACGATCGGGTGAGTGGTCATGCCGCCGAATAGGGCAGTGTGGCAAAAAGAGTGGTACCGCAGAGTTTTTTGTCTTTGTCTCTTTGTGAGACAAGGGCTTTTTTATTTATACGGTATCTTGCGGCAATCGTTATCCGGTTGCTGCATAAGTATGTATGTTATGTTGAAATGAGAGAAAGGAGGCGGATTCGCAATGGTAAAGAACGGCGCAGAGATTCTGATCGACGCACTTGTAGAGCAGGGAGTTGATACCATTTTCGGTTATCCCGGCGGTGCGGTTTTGAACATCTATGACGCACTTTACAAAAACAGCGACCGCATTCGACATATCCTGACCGCGCACGAACAGGGCGCGGCACACGCAGCGGACGGCTACGCCCGTGTGACCGGCAAGGTAGGTGTCTGCCTGGCAACGAGCGGACCGGGTGCGACCAACCTCGTAACCGGTATTGCTACCGCGTATATGGATTCCATCCCGATGGTTGCCATCACCGGCAACGTCGGCACCAGCCTCATCGGCCGCGACTCCTTTCAGGAGGTTTACATTGCCGGTATCACCATGCCAATCACCAAGCACAATTTCGTTGTCCGTGATGTTGACGAACTCGCTGACACCGTGCGCGATGCGTTCCGCATTGCCGCTTCCGGACGTCCGGGTCCGGTGCTGATCGACATCCCGAAGGATATTACCTCGGCACAGTGCGAGTTTATCCCGAAGGGCAAGGTCGAGATCAACGAGACCTACGAGATTTCGGATGAGGAGCTGCAGACCGTAGCGGACATGATCGCCGCCTCCGAGCGTCCGGTGATCTACTACGGCGGCGGTGTTGAAACCGCTGACGCAGGCGACATGCTGCTGCAGCTGCAGCGCAAGGCGGATATTCCGTCGGCGCACACCATGATGGCCATCGGCTGCATCCCGGATACCGAGCCGCTCAGTCTCGGCATGATCGGCATGCACGGCACGGTTTCCGCCGCATGGGCGGTTGAGCGCTGCGACCTGCTGGTCTGCATCGGCGCCCGCTTCTCCGACCGCGTTGCGACCAACACCAAGCGTTTTGCACCGTCGGCAAAGGTTATCCATGTTGACATTGACAATGCGGAGATCAATAAGAACATCGGCGTTGATTATGCCATTGTTTCCGATGCGGAGACCTTCCTCGAAAAGGTTATGCCGTATATCAAGGAGGCAAAGCACGACGCATGGCGCGCGCAGATTGCCGAGTGGCAGACAAAGCTCGACTATGTGCCGAAGGACGATGAGAGCGTTATCCATCCGCACCAGCTGCTCCGCACGGTTGCGGAGGAGACCCCGGAGGATACCATCATCGCAACCGACGTTGGTCAGCACCAGCTGTGGAGCGCCCAGTACAACGGCCGCAAGCACGTTCGTCAGTTCCTGACGTCCGGCGGTCTGGGTACGATGGGCTTTGGCTATGGCGCGGCTCTCGGCGCACAGGTGGCCTTCCCGGACAGAACGGTTGTCCACATCACGGGCGACGGCTCGTTCCACATGAACCTCAACGAGATCTGCACCGCGGTTTCCTATAACCTGCCGGTCATCACGATCATTATGAATAACCGCGTGCTCGGCAACGTACGTCAGTGGCAGACCATGTTCTATGGCGGTCGCTACTCGCAGACCGACCCGCACCGCAAGACAGATTACGTCAAGCTGGCCGACGCCTTCGGCGCACGCGGCGTCCGTGTTACCAATATCGCCGAGCTGCGCGAGGCACTGCGTGAAGCAGTGAAGCGTACCGGTCCTGTGCTGATCGACGCACAGATCGACAAGGACGAGCGCGTCCTGCCGATGATCCCGGCAGGCGGCACGGTTGACGATCTTGTAACGGAATAAGGAAGGAGAAAATTATGGAAAAGTATATCCTTTCTGTCACCGTACAGAACAACGCCGGTGTTCTGGCCCGCGTATCCAGCCTGTTTGGCCGCCGCGGCTACAACATCGACTCGCTGACCGTTTCGGCCACGACTGATCCGAAGGTTTCCTGCATGTCTATCATCGTGCAGGGCGACCATATGGTGCTTGAGCAGATCATGAAGCAGCTGGCAAAGCTGGAAGAGGTCATGCACGTTGTACACCTTGAAGAAGACAGCTCCTGCTGCAGTGAGCTGGTGTTCGTCAAGCTGCATACGCCGGATGTGAGTGTTCGAAATGATATCCGGCAGCTGTGCGACCTGTATGGCGCGCGCGTGGTCGATACACAGGAGAGCGAGATCATCATCGAGCTGTCCGAAGTGCCGAGCCGCATCGATGCCTTCCTCGACGTCATCTCGAACTTTAAGATTCTTGAGATGAGCCGTTCGGGCGTTACGGCAATCGAAAAATAATTTTGGTTAATTAGGAGTTAGAAATTGGGAATGAAAAGCGCTGCCGCGCCGGAGAAATGTTTCATAACCGGGGAGGAAGCACCTTGCAATCACTGATTACTGACTGCTGATTCATATAATTGACTCTTTATAAATTTTTAGGAGGAAATAAAAATGGTAAAGATGTTTTATGACGCAGACTGCAACCTGTCTCTGCTCGACGGCAAGACCGTTGCAATCATCGGCTTTGGTTCCCAGGGTCATGCTCACGCAATGAACCTGAAGGACTCCGGTGTACACGTTGTAGTAGGTCTGCGCCCGGGCTCCAAGCACGAGAAGAAGGCTAAGGACTACGGTCTGGAGGTTATGACTCCGGCTGAGGCTGCAGCAGCAGGCGACATCATCATGATGCTGACCCCGGATGAGAAGCAGGCTGACATCTACAAGGACGTTATCGAGCCGAACCTGAAGCCGGGCAACGTACTGGCTTTCGCTCACGGCTTCAACATCCACTTCAAGCAGATCGTTCCGCCGGCTGACGTTGACGTTATCATGATTGCTCCGAAGGGCCCGGGTCACATCGTTCGCCGTACATACGAAGAGGGTCAGGGTGTACCGGATCTGGCTTGCGTATATCAGGACGCTTCCGGCAAGGCTATGGACATCGCTCTGGCATACGCTTGCGGTATCGGCGGCGGCCGTGCCGGCATCATCGAGTCCACCTTCAAGACCGAGACCGAGACCGACCTGTTCGGTGAGCAGGCTGTCCTCTGCGGCGGCGTTTGCGAGCTGATGAAGGCTGGCTTTGAGACTCTGGTTGAGGCTGGTTACGCTCCGGAGAACGCTTACTTCGAGTGCGTTCACGAGATGAAGCTGATCGTTGACCTGATCAACGAGGGCGGCTTCGCTAAGATGCGTTACTCCATCTCCGACACCGCTGAGTACGGTGATTACCGCACCGGCAAGCGCATCATCACCGAGGAGACCCGCAAGGAGATGAAGAAGATCCTGCGCGAGATCCAGGACGGTACCTTCGCTACCGAGTGGATTCAGGAGAACCGTGCAGGCGGCCGTGCCAAGTTCCTCGCTACCCGTGCTCTGGAAGCAGACACCGAGCTTGAGGAGACCGGCAAGAAGCTGCGCGGCATGATGAGCTGGCTCAAAAAGTAAGTAAAGCTGCGCTTGTGCTTACTTTTATAGGGGGCTTCAAAAGCCCCCTATATACAACCCATGGTTCCGTAGAAACCATGGGTTGATACCCCAATGACGCGCCCCACGGGCGCTGAGTCGGAGGGTAAAAAGTCAGGTACACGCCCTGACTTTTTACGGCACACTTCGTGTACCGATTTTATGCCGCAGCGTCCGCTGCGGTTCCCGGAAGGGAAAACTGGTGCAGAAGTGTGAACTTGCTACCCCGAACGGGCGGACGGACTATCCCGTCCGCCTGTTTTTTCTATCAGGCAGTCTGCTGGACTGCTTTCAAAGGAGGAAAATCACCGTGAGAAGAAGTGATAACATCACCGCAGGACCCGAGCGCATGCCGAACCGTTCGCTGCTGCGTGCCTGCGGTATGACCGATGAGGAGATCAGGCAGCCGATCATCGGCGTGGTTTCGGCGTATTCCGAGATCATTCCGGGCCACATCAACCTCGATAAGATCGCGGATGCGGTTAAGGCGGGCGTTCGCATGGCTGGCGGTACGCCGGTGCTCGTTCCGGCCATCGGCGTATGCGACGGCATCGCGATGGGCCACATCGGCATGAAATATTCGCTGGCAAGCCGTGAGCTGATCGCGGACAGCGTGGAAACGCTGGCGCAGGCACATCAGCTGGACGGTCTGGTGCTCATCCCGAACTGCGACAAGATCGTGCCCGGCATGCTGATGGCTGCCGCTCGTCTGAACATTCCGTCCATCCTGGTTTCCGGCGGCCCGATGCTTGCAGGCCATTTCGGCGGTGAGGAGGTATCCCTGTCCAAGACCTTCGAGGCGGTCGGTGCCTACAAGGCCGGCATGATGGACGAGGAGACCTTCTACGAAGCCGAGTGCAATTCCTGCCCGGGCTGCGGCTCGTGCGCAGGCATGTACACCGCAAACTCGATGAACTGCCTGTCTGAAGCCATCGGCATGGCGCTGCCGGGCAACGGCACGACCCCGGCGGTTTCGGCTGCCCGTATTCATCTGGCAAAGCACGCCGGCATGAAGATCATGGAGCTGATCGAGAAGGACATCAAGCCGCGCGACATCCTCACGCCGGCAGCATTCCGCAACGCGCTGACCTGTGAGATGGCGATCGGCTGCTCGACCAACTCGGTTCTGCACCTGCTGGCAATCGCAAACGAAGCAGGCGTTCCGCTGCAGCTTGAGACCCTGAACGAACTGTCCGGCAAGGTGCCGAATATCTGCCATCTGGCTCCGGCAGGCCCGCATCACATTGAGCAGCTTTACATGGCAGGCGGCGTTCCGGCCATCATGAAGGAGCTGACCAAGCGCGATTTCCTCGACCTGTCGCTCATCACCTGCACCGGCAAGACGGTCGGCGAGAACCTCGAGGGCGTTGTCAACAAGAACCCCGAGGTCGTTCGTCCGCTCGAGAATCCGTATTCGCAGACCGGCGGCATCGCTGTTCTGTGGGGCAACATCGCAAAGAACGGCTGCGTTGTCAAGCGTTCGGCAGTTGCACCGGAAATGATGGTGCACGAAGGTCCGGCACGCGTGTTCGACTGCGAGGAAGATGCAATTTCCGCCATTTACAACGGCAAGATCGTGCCGGGTGACGTTGTTGTCATCCGCTACGAAGGCCCGAAGGGCGGTCCGGGCATGCGCGAGATGCTCAACCCGACCTCTGCGCTGGCCGGCATGAAGCTGGATACCACGGTTGCGCTCATCACCGACGGCCGTTTCTCCGGTGCGTCCCGCGGCGCATCCATCGGCCACGTTTCGCCGGAGGCTGCTTCCGGCGGCGAGATCGGTCTGGTGCAGGAAGGCGATATCATCTCCATCGATATTCCGAACAGCAAGGTAAACGTCAACGTTTCCGACGAGGAGCTGGAGGCACGCCGTGCCAAGTACGTTCCGCGTGAGCCGAATGTCAAGTCCGGCTGGCTGTACCGCTATTCGCGTTTGGTCACCTCTGCAGATCAGGGCGCTGTGGTTCGTTGATTTTTGCGTAATGAAAAGAAGTCCGAAAATTTTTCGGACTTCTTTTAATTCTTCATTCCGCAATCGCAAAATTTCTGCTCCAAGCGTAGACAGAACTGCACCGCAGTGCTATAATAAAGTAATTCTTGAAAAACGAAAAAGGGAGGTCATTTATTATGAAAAACCCTGAAAAGCTGCTTGATCTGCTGGCGCAGGACGCGCGTCTGACTCCGGCACAGCTGGCCGCGATGCTCGGTGAGACCGAGGAGGACGTGGCTGCTGCGATCAACGCGTATGAGAAGAATTCGACGATCCTCGGCTACAAGACCGTGGTCGATTGGGATAAAACATCCAAGGAGAGCGTAACCGCACTCATCGAGGTCAAGATCACCCCGCAGAAGGGTATGGGCTTTGATGAGATCGCCCGTCAGATCTATTCGCACCATCAGGTGGAGAGCGTGTATCTGATGAGCGGCGGCTTCGATCTGACCGTTATCATCAAGGGACGCACCATGCGCGAGGTTGCCCGCTTTGTCTCCGAGCAGCTGGCGCCGATGGAGAACGTGCTGTCCACCGGTACGCATTTCATCCTCAAAAAATACAAGGACAACGGTGTGGAATTTGATCCGGCAGACAGCGATAAGAGAGAGGTCATGGCATGGTGAACTACGAGCAGATTCTCTCTGCGCGTGTAAAAGAGGTACAGCCTTCCGGCATTCGCCGCTTTTTTGAACTGGCGGCTAAAATGCCGCACGCGATCTCGCTCGGTGTGGGCGAGCCGGATTTTGAAACGCCGTGGCAGATTCGCCGCGCCGGCATTCAGTCTCTGGAAAAAGGACAGACCTTCTACACCTCCAACTGGGGTCTTGCCGAGCTGCGCAATCAGATTGCCGCGCTCGTACGCCGCAAGTACCGCCTGTGCTACGATGCGGACAAGGAGATCCTTGTGACGGTCGGCGGCTCTGAGGCGATCGACAACACCATCCGTGCGATTGTCAATGTGGGTGACGAGGTGCTCATTCCGGAGCCGAGTTTTGTATGCTACAAGCCGCTGACGCAGATGGCAGGCGGTGTTCCGGTGCCGCTGCCGACCCGCGCGGAGGACCAGTTCAAGCTGACGGCGGACAGTCTGCGCGCCGCTATTACGCCGCGCACCAAGCTGCTCATCCTGCCGTACCCGAACAACCCGACCGGCGCGATTATGACGCGCGATGAGCTGCAGGCGATTGCGACGGTCATCAAGGACACGAACATCATCGTGCTGTCGGATGAGATTTACAACAGCCTGACCTACGGCCCGGATCGCCACGTCTGCTTTGCGGAGCTGGACGGCATGAAGGAGCGTACCATTGTTGTGGACGGTTTCTCCAAGTCCTATGCGATGACCGGTTGGCGTCTCGGCTGGGCAATGGGGCCGAAGGAGCTGATGCGCCACATCTGCAAGATTCATCAGTTCGGTATTATGTCCGCGCCGACGACCGCGCAGTTCGCGGGCATTGAGGCTATCCGCACCGGCGAGGACGATATCGAGCGCATGCGCGAGCAGTATGACCTGCGCCGCCGCTACCTGCTCGGCGAGCTGCGAAGCATGGGCCTCGAGTGCTTTGAGCCGCAGGGCGCGTTCTATATGTTCCCGTCGATCGAGTCTACCGGCCTGTCGAGTGACGAATTCTGCGAGAGACTGCTGCACGAGCAGGAGGTCGCGGTCATTCCGGGCAGCGCCTTTGGTGAGAGCGGCGAGGGTCATGTGCGTATTTCGTATTCGTACTCGATGAACCATTTGCGCGAGGCTTGCCGCAGGATGCGTAAGTTTTTGCAGACTTTGCAGGCGGAAAAGTGAGATAAAATGAAAGCACCGCCCGAAATGGGCGGTGCTTAGTGGAAAAAAGGCAAACAAAAAGAACGCTCCATCGAGCGTTCTTTTTTCTTATGCGATTGTGCCGCGATAGTTAAAATACGCAATACTGCTTCATATAAGCATCCATCAGCGGCAGCAGATGAGCATACTCCTCCTTATCCGCAAGATACTCGCGGATATCCTGCACGGTGACAAGTGCGTGCACCTTGATGCCGAACTCCTCGCCGACCTCCATAACAGCGGTCTTGCCTGGGTTCTGGCCGACCTCACAGCGGTTTACCGAAATGAACATATCGGTAACCTTCACATCTGCGCAGGCCTGCAGCACCGGCATGGTCTCGCGGATAGCGGTGCCTGCGGTGATTACATCCTCGATGATGATCACGCGGTCGCCGTCCTGCGGCTTGTAGCCGACGATATTGCCGCCTTCGCCATGGTCCTTGGCCTCCTTGCGGTTGAAGAAGAACGGCTTGTCGATGCCGTAATTGCGGGCCAGCGCACCGGAAACCGAGGTCGCAAGCGGGATGCCCTTGTACGCCGGACCGAACATTGCGTCGAACTGATCGCCGACGGTCTCCTTGACCAGAGCTGCGTAAAACTCACCCAGACGGGAGTTCTGCAGACCGGTCTTGTAGTTGCCGGTGTTGACGAAATACGGGGTCTTTCGACCGGATTTGGTTGTAAAATCGCCGAAGCGCAGTACGTCGGCACTCATCATAAATTCGATAAATTCCTTTTTAGCAGCAGTAAGCATGATCGTTCCACCTTTTTCTATCAATATACTTATCCTCAGTATACCAGAATTTTCGGCAGGGAACAACCCTTTCTGTCAAGCCGTATCTGCAAAATTACACAAATACACAGCTGAATTTACGGCTTCTGAACACAAATCACCAAAAAGCCTGTTGCGGAAAGCGCGCAAACGAGGTAAAATATACTCAGGCAATACTGCCGATATGGCGATTCGGAATCGTCAATCCTACAAAGGTGGCTAAATACACAAATGGCATTTCACGGTTTTTCCGCAGAAGGCGTGGATCTTCTGCAACTGAATCGCCTGCAAAACAGCAAAGAATTTTACGATGCACACAAGGACGAGATCAAGCGGTTATCCATCCGGCCCTTTCACGAACTGATCGCAGAAATGACGCCGGAGATGGTCAAGATCGACCCGCAGTTCGTCACCGTGCCGTCCCGCATGGTATCCCGCGTGCGGCGCGATACTCGATATACCAAGGATAAAACGCTCTACCGGGCGAACATGTGGCTGTTCTTCCGCAGAGCACGACGGGAACGCGAATCCGTTCCTGCATACTACTTTGAACTGCATCTCGAATACTGGGCCTTCGGCTGCTGGGGCGCGTGGGGCAGAGGCGAAATGGAAGCGCTGCGCGAAATGATCCTCGCAGAAGACAGGCTGTTCCTTGATGCCTTCCGTGCGGTGAACAGCTGTCCGCAGGTGCACCTCGCGGGCGAGATGTACAAGCGCCCGAAATTCCCGGACGCAAAGCCGGAATATCAGGACTGGCTGAACCGCAAGGAGATCGGCGTGGATTACACAAACAGTGAGAACTTTGCTCCGGTGCTGGACGGCACATTTGTTCCGTTCATGCTGAAGACCATGCGGCAGCTTGCGCCGCTGTACAGACTGCTGCTCGCGGCGAAGGAACGCGCAGACGCGGCCGGACGGGAGGCGCTGCAATGAGATATCTTGCACTGGATTTCGAGACCGGAAACGCCTCGCCGCTGAGCGCGTGCGCACTCGGCGCAAGCGTGTTTGAGGATAATCAGCTGGTGGATGAGAAAATCTCGCTCATCCGTCCGCCGGAATGCGTGGGCAGGTTCCACTGGGGCAATGTCCGCGTCAACCACATCAAGGAGAAGATGGTCGCGGACGCACCGTCGTTCGCCGAGGTGTGGGAGCCGCTCGCCGACATCGCGGAGGGCAGCGTCATCGTGTGCCACAACGCTATGTTCGATACGAATGTGCTTTGCAGCTGTCTGGCGCATTACGGACTGAAAATGCCCGAATGCCGGTACTTATGCACGGTAAAGGTGTCCAAGCGGGTATGGCCTGAGCTGGAAAATCATAAACTGGATACGGTATCCGCCGCGCTGCACATCGACCTGAATCACCACGAGGCCGGGTCGGATGCGCGGGCTGCGGGACTGATCCTGCAGGCGGCTCTGCGCAGGACGGGCAGCGCGGACGCCGACGCACTGGCAGAAAAAATCGGCATGCGGCTCGGCCGGATTTCCTCGATGGGGAAAACGCCGTGCAGCATCGCCGGGGACCCCAAACCCAGGGAGCACAGACGGACAACACGTCCGCGCAATACGGTGAAACGAAAAGGAGAGAACAAGCTATGAAAAACTATCTGGACAGTATCGATCGCGCTGCACTGCGCAGTCGTGCCGAGCAGATGCTGCACACCGCAGGAAACGCTTGCGATCAGGCAGGACGCTTTATGAACACCACGACCGAAAAGATCCGCGGCTTCTCGCTCATCGAGTTCTTTATCTACGAGACCTGCCTGCTGTCGTTCGGTCTGTGGCTGGGCACCTGCTTTTCTAAATTCTTCAAGAAGTTCCGCGCGATCATCTTCGCAGCGTTTGCCGCAACGTGGCTGTACCTGCTGTGGCGCGTGTTCTTTGATGAGGATGAGGACTAAGCGTATTCAATCTTCGTTTTCATCCGCTGACAGCTGACAGGAAGGAGTTTATTGTTGGAAGATCCCAATCAGGAAAAAAAGTCCCGGTTTGACCTGCAGCCGCACTATATCGAGTGGGGGCTGACTGCGTTAGGTGTCATTGTAGCCTGCGTGCTGGTCGTGTTCGTGCTGTTTCGCATGACAATAATCTGGGGCGTAATCAAGAAATTTTTCAGCATCCTCAGCCCGTTTATCTACGGCTTTGTGATGGCGTACCTGCTCATGCCGGTGTTCAACATGCTGTACCGCAATCTGCAGCCGCCGATGTCGCATAAATTTAAAAACGGCACACGGCTTGCCAAGGGTTTGTGCAGTGCGCTGACGCTGGCCTTCGGTCTGGCGGTTGTAGGCGTGCTGCTGTGGATGGTGCTGCCGCAGCTGGTCACGAGTATCACCTCGCTGGTGGACTCGATGGACCTGTATATGAACGAGATATCCGGCTGGGTAGCGTCGCTGCTGCACAACAACCCGGAACTTGAGCACAGCTTCATGCGCCTGTACGATCAGTTCTCCGCACAGGTGATGAACTGGGCGCAGAATGACCTGCTGCCGCAGCTCGGCAGCATGATGAGCGGCGTTGTTACGACCGTAAATGTGCTGATGAACCTGCTGATCGGTGTCATTATCGCGCTGTACATTCTCAACAGCAAGGACACCTTCTGCGCACAGGCGAAAAAGATGACGTACAGCTTTTTCACAGTTGAAAAGGCGAATGCCATCATGGCTCGTGTGGCGCATATCCACCGCGTGTTCGGCGGCTTCATCACCGGCAAGCTGATGGACTCGTCGATCATCGGCGTGCTGTGCTTTATTGGTATGCGTCTTATGATCTCGTTCGGCTGGATGACCATGCCGACGTCGTACGCGCTCCTGATTGCGGTTATCATCGGTGTGACCAATATCATCCCGTTTTTCGGGCCGTTCATCGGTGCGATTCCGAGCACCATTCTGATCATGGTCATCAGTCCGGTGCAGGCGCTGTATTTCGTCATTTTTGTGCTGCTGCTGCAGCAGTTTGACGGCAATATCCTCGGACCGAAAATCCTCGGCAACGCTACCGGACTGTCGAGCTTCTGGGTCATGTTCGCCATTCTGCTGTTCGGCGGCGTGATGGGCTTCGCGGGCATGGTGGTCGGCGTGCCGCTGTTTGCCGTGCTGTACAGCATGTTGACCGAGAAAATCAATCATCTGCTGAAAAAGCGCGGTCTGTCCGTGGATACGAACGACTATCGCGGGCATAAGCGCATCGACCCGGAGACACACGCGTTCGTTGAAGCGCAGGAGACAACGCCTCCTGTGAGCGCAAAAGAGCGCCGCCGTGCGGCACAGCAGAAAGATCAGGAAAACAAAAACCAGTAATATGCGCAAAGAGGGACACTGCGAGTTAGCGGTGTTCCTCTTTTGCGTTCTGGTGCAGAACGGCAGAGTGTCGCTTGCGAAGCGAGGAAATCTTGCCTACCCGGCAGGGGCACAAGAGGGTAGACACCTGCGGTTTCCACCCTCTTGTGAATCACCCCTTT
>OGDN01003572.1_pt1 | contig 15989 bp, 7 predicted proteins | sample 1570271 | NCBI WGS metagenome assembly OGDN01 (sample SAMEA4384481, study PRJEB24528) | human gut metagenome | reverse complement strand
CAGCCCTTCGTCCCGAATGCACTTAATATACGATAAAGTTCGCTGCCGTACACCATTGCGAAGATCACAGTAACAAGTCCGGCGCCGATCCACAGCTTCGCACTTCGCAGATCCTTCCTCCCGAGAGGTGTCGTTTTCAGCAGCCGCATCATTCCCGTGTTATACTCGATCGAATAGATGCCTGCCACCGCCAGGATCACCATAAGCACACTCTCCAGCGCCAGCAGTGCATCCCGTTTCCATGCCTCCTCATAACCGGTCAGCTGCTCATAGCCTCTCTCATAATAAAGACCGCCGCCCGGTATGCTGTAGCTGTAGTTTAAATGACTGAGCAGTGACATAAATCCTTTCGTCTTATTTCGTTCCTTGGTGTATCCATACTCGATCCGTGACCGAACCGCCTTCGAGGAGGACTGATGCTTTTCATCGTGAATCTTTTTGTCCATCTCAAGCCGTTCCTGCTGCCATTCCCGGATCTTTGCCGCCGATGCCTTTGTATACGGTCCGGACACCTGATCGACATATTGCTTATAATAGACATCCGAGTCGTCATTATACAGCATGGTAACCGGCTTATAATTCCACAGAATCAAAACCGCAAATCCTGCGACAAACAGAAGCATATGTTGATAATGCAGTATCTTTTTTGTTTCCCCGTAAAATAAACGATAACTGCGAATCTTTCTCTGCCGTTTCCCCTTTGGCAGAATGCGATGTCCGGCACGGGACGTGATCTTCTGCTCACTAAAGATTAACACGGTTGCCGCAAGCAAGAGTGCTCCCGCGATCACACAGACAACAATACTGACGGTAATATAACTGACCGGAAAACCGTACAGACCAATATTCCGATATACTGCCATCATATCCCCCGTATGCAGAAATCCCATGATATTAACATACTTAAAAACCGACAGCCAGCTGTTCTCCGGTATCCCCCAATACAACACACTGCTTATCCCAAGGACCCCTGCAAAGCTGACAAACAGCTTCTGTGTGTTTCCGCAGACCGTCATCAGAAACAGGATCACAAGCATCACCAGAAAATACGCCAGAAGTTTGAGTCCCAAAAACAGGACAATGCTCTGTCCAAGCTCCGCCTTCACGCCGGTGCCGATAAAGCCGCTTACGGACTGCAAACATGCATGCAGATCCCCCAATCCGTAAAGTCTCCACGCCACCAGTATATTTTCCAGATATAAGAGCAAAAGCACCTCCGCCGTGAACATCATCAGCGCCACTGCCTTTTGAAGGATAAATGGTCCTCTTCCCCGTTTCATTGTGCGGATAAAGACATATTCTCCCCGCTCCTTCTCCTGCATAAAGCTGATTGCTGCCGCCGCAAAAAGGACCATCAGCCCGGCGATATCCGTTTGAAAGAACAGAAAGATAATATGCCAGCCTCTGGAAGGCACAACCGCCAGCGTTTCCCCCCGAAACCTGCGCAGCTTCTCCATTACCTTTGCGGCGTCCTTCCTGTCATATTTGCTGGTCTTTCGAAATGCGTCAAACACTTCACTTTGCGAATAGTCCTGCTCTCTCGCATCCAGATAATCATCATAGCTGCCGGCATGGGAAGTCTCATCCTGCAGTTCACTGTAACCAATGCGACGCAGATAATCCACATTCTGGTTATTCGACTTTTTCTCCAGATAACGCTTTGCCTTTTCCTGCTGCATATTCTTTATCTCACGGTACACACTGCGATAGCAGGATACGGTTGCCTCCGTCCATCTATCACGACCGTATTCACTCCGCAGGATCAGGAACAGATTTAACAAAAGTCCCGCCACCACAAATGCAGCTACCGTTCTTTTTTTCCACAGCTTTTTATGTTCTCTCCACATACCGGACGACTCCTTACTTCCATGCGTTGATCTGTTTTGCGACCTCAGAACAGAACTTATTTATCTTCCGCATCGAAATCCTGCCCATCAGACCGTCATACTCATCATCAAAGTTCTTCGCCTGCCAGATATCTTCCCCCTTCTGCAGTGCCGGTATATATACCTCAAGGTCGCCCTCATATCCGTCCGTATCCGGCTGGAAGCCAATCAGCGGAGATGCCGCAGCATTGTAGGACTGCAGATATTTCTTACGATGTGTCGCAGACTCCACATCCGTGTCAAGTTGTGTCGCTGCGATCTGATTTCCAAAATCCGTTCTTCTCCAGATCACACTTAATGCATAATCCTTTGAATAATCACAGACTACATTATTTTTCACCTGATAATTTTCCTTCCGGATATCATACAGCATCAGATCCGCGATCGTCTGATCCGTGTATGCCAGCATCAGAAATGTCTCTGCCTGATCCTTGCAGTTAGACGCAGCCGCCACACCGGTAGACATATTACAATTTGAAAATACAATGTGCTTTGGACGTACCACATAAGCCGACTGCTTCTTTATTTCCTCACTGCATGGACCGTATCCGATCGTTACCAGCCAGTCTCCCTTTTTCAGTGCCGTCTCTATTTTCTTAACATTCTTATTCGTATTTTCCTGATCGTAAAGTTTGTTTTTTTCTGAGAGCCATCCCTTCTTATACCATTCATTAAATGTCTGATATACGGCACGAACACTCTTATCTTCATACCACAGGGAAGGCTTTTTGCTGTTGCGGTTCAGCGCAAGACCGAGGCAGTAATCACTGTCCGTAAAATCGGACAGGTTTCCTCCCGCCAAATTGGATTGCAGGATCACCGGATATTTCACGCTCTTTACATTTGCATTGGTAAGGATCTTTCCGACCTTTTCCAGCGTATCTGCATCGCCGGCTGATGCTTTATTTTTCAATTTATTGCTGTAAGCAATATAGATTCCTTCATAAGTCTGATTCGAATTTGGGACAGAATAAATCTCGCGGTTAACCTCAACCTTTTTCCAGTCAAGCTTGCTAAACTGTGCCTTCAGCTTCTTTCCATCGGCCGACAAAAACGAGGTCAATGGTTCAAAATAACCGGACTTCAATGTTGCTGCCGCCTGATTATCCGTTGCATGGTTTGCCGGTGCCTGCAGAATATCAATCTCCGGATGCTGCTTTGCAATATTGTCAATATCCGAATCCTGTACATTTGTGAAAGCAACCTTAAAATCATACCCCTTTTTCTTTAAATAACTGTTGATCTCCTTAACGGCTTCATCCGATGGCAGATTATTATCATTCACACCCCAGATCACCGTATCGTCCGGATCAATATTTTCTTTATTCTGATCTGCTGCCGCCTCTTCCTTTGATTTCTCCGGGAACTGATATTTTCCCTTTTCCAGCTCCTTGATTGGAATCGCACAGCGTTCCATATGATCATCGCTCCAGAATAGATCCCCATAAATATAATCTCCTGCAACACCCTGCGGATGACAGTCTACAGCCGGAGACGCAATACACGTCTTCTTCGTTGTTTTTCTGTCATAACGATACCAGTCATACTTTTCCCTCTTTTTATTCCATACCACATAAAAAATGCTGTTTTCTGTTGTTACAACTCCCCGATATCCACTGTCACATTCCCTGTGCTTTTCCGTTGCAGGAGAACTGTAGATATGATAACTGTCGCCAGTCGGCAGATTCGTTGCAAGCAAATTTCCGGAATAATCCTGATCATAACACCAGTTTCCGTAAAACGTATTACTGTGATTGCCATCCTGCGGAATGATAGTGTACAGCGATACATCCGACAAAGAAAAATCGCCCCGCATCAAATGCGAATGTTTACTCATATACTTGATCCGGTTTTTATCCGTCATTTTATTATATTTCTTTGGATCAAATCCTGAATCATAGTAAGTATAGTATGCCCATACCCTTTCTGTTCCCATAGACATTGTAGAAATGGTCGGACATGCATTTTTTCCTAACATGCCATCCTCCGAAGATCCTTCCTTCAGATAAATACACTGATAGCTCCAGTCGTTCATATTGATAACATACAGACCGCTCTTCTGGTCAAAGGATCCATATTCAACATATTTTCCCTTTTTGGTATAACGGCCATACTCTATAAATCCGACCACCATATGCATGCCATCGCACAGCATCCCCTGAATGATCATTCCTGTATTTTCTTTTCCCTTGAGAGACAAAATCTTTTTCTGATTGCCACCCGTCAGATCCTGTTTCCAGATTTCCATCGGCGTATTTTCTCCCAGTGGATCCGCCGGTATGTAATAAAGTCTCTCTCCACTCGGAACAAATGCTGCGACATGGTTAAAATCAGCCTCACAGCCGGATGGTTTCATGCTGTCCATTTTATGCTCGCAGTTTGTCTTTGTACATACGATCGACTCCTTACCGCTTGCCGCATCCAGATAATACAGAGCACCGTTATCCGAGCTGTAATACATACCACAACTTCCGTACGCCTCTCCCATAATATAAGTCGACAGCCCACTAAAACTGTGCTGACTTTCCGACGAATCGTTTTCTTTCCCTGTACCGGTCTGTTTCGTGGACCGCTTTGTCCGACGATCCGGCATATTCTGCACCACAACTGCCCCCAGCAGAAATACAAGGCACAGAACAACCGCTGCTATAATTCCCTTTTTCACGTTCGATCTTTTCATGAAATCCCTCCTCTGATATATTCAACGAAACATTTCATATATCAATTTATCGTAATTTCATGATAGCATGGAATCGCCGGCAAAGGGATTAAGAATTCCTTACGTTTTGAAAGGACTTTCCGCCCATGTAATTCAAAATTAGCAGTTGCTAATTTTTTCATTTCATCCTATAATTTTGATGCAGGATTGCGAAGATCACATAGCAGTCCATGGCATCAGCTTAGGGACAGATACCTTTGCCCCTACATCACAATATAGAAAAGAGAGGTTACGAGATGCCTGTTTTTGATTTTAACCAAGAAAAGAAAGATGCCGTAAAGGCAGAGAAGACATACGAGTTGGTATACTCCAGCGAAAGAGTGCCGGATGCTTCCCATCCGATTATGCTTTTGGACAATGGAGAGGAGAAGCTCTCACATCATGCTTCCGGTATGTTTACCGCTCCCACCAAGGGAACCGCATTTGTCTGTGACGATGAGAAGACATCACATGACATTCTCCAGATCGATGCACGTTTTGAGAAACTGGTCAAATGGCTCGGTGAGAATCATATCATGGTGAAGCTTTCCGGTGCCGGCACCGATAAGGGCTATGCCGTTTATAAAATTTACGAAACCGGCGTGGCAATGAGAGGAACAAAGCTTTCCGGCGAGAATGGATTCCTGCAGTTTATGATCGAGCGCCTTTTGCAGAGCGATGCTCCGTCCAAGGAGGTTGTTGATTTCGATCAGATCGAGGATTCGGATGATATGAAGCTGACAAGCATCCAGAGCATCACCGATTATCTGATGTGCGCAGGAAGCACACTGCCGGACAATATCCGTCTCTGGGCGAGACGTAATCTTGCCGTAGCCAAGTCTACCGAGGTGACACCGGAGGAACGACGCCACGCACAGCGCGCACTTTCGATCATGTTAAATATCCAATGGAAGAATACGGATTTCCAGCCGATCGATCCGGTCGAGGCTAGAAGAATCCTGGATGAAGAGTTGTACGGACTTGACAACGTAAAGCAGCGTATCATTGAAACGATCATTCAGATCAACCGTACCCATACACTGCCGGCATACGGTATCCTTCTGATCGGTCCTGCCGGTACCGGTAAATCCCAGATTGCCTATGCCGTGGCAAAGATCCTGAAAATGTCCTGGACGACACTGGAGATGAGTTCGATCAACGATCCGGAGCAGCTTACCGGAAGCTCCCGAATTTACGCAAATGCAAAGCCCGGTCTGATCATGGAAGCATTTGCGAATGCAGAAAGCTCCAACCTCTTGTTTATCATTAACGAGCTTGACAAGGCATCTGCCGGCAAAGGCAATGGAAATCCGGCGGACGTACTGCTGACTCTTTTGGACAATCTCGGATTTACGGACAATTACATCGAATGTAATATTCCGACAACAGGTGTTTATCCGATTGCAACCGCCAATGACAAGGACGCGATCAGCGCACCTTTAATGTCACGTTTTGCCGTGATCGAGCTGCCGGACTACAGCCTGGAAGAGAAGCGTGTGATCTTCACCCGATTTGCAATGCCAAAGGTATTAAAGAGAATCGGACTTCGCAGCGAGGAGATCGTGATCACCGATGAGGCATTGGATGAAGTAATGGAGATTTTCAAGGATACCTCCGGTATCCGCGATATCGAGCAGGCGGCAGAGCACATCGCTGCAAACGCACTGTACCGTATCGAGGCAGAGAAGATGGTCTGCGTCACCTATACGGCGGAAATGATCCGCGAGCTTTTAAAGTAAAAAATTACAGCTCAGATTTCTTACAAATCTGAGCTGTTTATCTTTCTGAAAATATTCAACAGATAATTATTTCGTCTTATCCTTCTTTAACTCGTTCATTCTCATTGCACGAACCTTCAGTGGAAGACCCCATAATGTGATGAATCCCTCTGCATCATGATGATCATACATATCACCTGTTGTGAAGGATGCCAGTGACTCACTGTAAAGAGAATATGGAGAAGTTGTTCCGTTCTTGATGATATTGCCCTTGTAGAGACGAAGCTTAACTTCGCCTGTCACATACTGCTGTGTAACATCTACAAATGCGGAGATTGCTTCACGAACCGGTGTAAACCACTTTCCTTCATATACAATGCTTGCAAGCTTGCTGCCAAGCTCTAACTTAAGTGCGATCGTATCACGGTCAAGAACAAGCTCCTCAAGTTGCTGATGAGCTTCCATAAGAATAGTTCCACCCGGAGTCTCATATACACCACGGCTCTTCATACCAACAACACGGTTCTCAACGATATCAACAATACCGATACCATGCTTTCCACCGATCGTATTCAGCTCACGGATGATATCAGCAACCTTCATCTTCTTGCCGTTCAGAGCGGTAGGAACACCCTTCTCAAAGGAAATAGAAAGCTCTACATCCTCATCCGGTGCCTTCTCCGGTGTAACGCCAAGAACAAGCATATGATCATAGTTTGGTGCCTGAGCAGGATCCTCAAGCTCAAGTCCCTCATGGCTGATATGCCAGATATTTCTGTCACGGCTGTAGGACTGATCTGTTCCGAACGGAAGATCAATGCCGTGTGCCTTACAATACTCAATCTCTGCCTCACGGGAATCCATACCCCATCTGTCATCACGCCATGGAGCGATTACCTTGATATCCGGAGCGAGTGCCTTGATACCAAGCTCGAAACGAATCTGATCGTTACCCTTACCGGTTGCACCGTGGCAGATTGCAACAGCATTTTCCTTGCGGGCGATCTCTACCAGCTTTGCAGCGATCGTAGGTCTTGCCATAGCAGTTCCCATGAGATATTTATGTTCGTAAACAGCACCAGCCTGTACACAAGGCATGATGTAGTTCTCGCAAAGATCATCAACAACATCTTCAATATAAAGCTTGGATGCTCCGGAAAGCTTTGCACGCTCCTCTAATCCATCGAGCTCCTCACCCTGTCCACAGTCGATACAGCAGCAAACAACCTCATAGCCGTATGTTTCCTTTAACCATGGAATAACTGCAGTTGTGTCAAGTCCGCCTGAGTAGGCTAAAATAACCTTATCCATCTTTTTCTCCTCTTTTCTTTTATTGTGAACACCTGGTTCCAACTTATAATAATATCAAATCTATAATAGCGTATATGCCATAAAATGACAAGATTTGATTTTAGGATGTTCCATCCGCAGGATCATTTGATTTCTGTGGAATATTTATCGTACACCTTGTTCCTTTTCCCACTTCACTCTCGATCCGCAGACAATATTCCTCCCCATAATACAAACGGATCCTCTGATTGACATTCCGCACACCGTATCCCTTTGTCTTAAATTCCAGAATTGAGGATAATATCTCCGGCTCAATTCCAACGCCGTTATCCTCCACCGTCAGGTAAATATTTTTGGCATCTTTCCGCCCGATGATCTTAATATAACCTCTGCCATCCTCCTTCAGGTCAATACCGTGATCGATCGCATTTTCTACAAGCGGCTGCAGCAAAAGGTTCAGAGTCTGGTATGGCAGAATCTCCTCATCAATGTCCATGATCACATCAAAATCATTATCGTGCATGCAAAGCTGGATCTCCAGATACGACTTCATGTTCTCAATTTCCTTCTCAATTGTCAGAACATTCTTGCCACGGTTGAGCGATGTCCGGTAAAACGAAGAAAGCGCCAGCGTGATCTTACTGATATCCTGCTGCCCTGCCTCGAGCGCCTTCCAGTTGATCAGAGAAAGCGAATTATACAGGAAATGCGGATTGATCTGCGCCTGAAGTGCTGTCATTTCCGACTTTCTCTGCGTCAGCTTACTCTCATACACCTCATGGATCAGCCGGTTGATTTCTCCGAGCATGCTTCCGAAGCCACGGATCAGACTGCCGACCTCATCTCCGGCATCGCTGGTAACCATCAGCTCCATATTGCCTTCCTCAACCGCCTGCATATTGTCACGCAGACGTTTGATATCGCGCACCACGAACCGAGAAAATGCCAGGGATGCCACCACCGATGTGATGATACATACCGCGATAATTCCCATGACAAGCACAAGCAGCGTCTGAATCTCTCTCGCCATCATTTTCTGCGGCTGATAGACGATGATCTTCCAGTCATCCACCCCCGCATCCGCGGAAACGATCAGATAATTGCTTTTCTTTCCGTTCTCCTGCGCCTCCATTTTCTTTTTCAGAGCAGGAAAAGATAATCTCTTTTCTTTTGATTTCTTTGCTGTCGTTTTTGTATTATTTTTCGAAGCCGTATTCTCCGAAAAGGTATCCTTCTCAAATAACACGTTTCCCTTCTTATCAACAATATAAAGGCCGTAGCTGTCTCTTGAAATATCATCAAAGCCCGCAAATAACGAATCATAATTTACATCCAGATACAGGATTCCCTTCTGCTTATTCTGCTCCATGATCGGCATGGTTCTCGCCGAAAACGATGTTTTATTCTCTGCATCGATGATCCATTTTACCTTCTGGCTCAGTGAAGACTCATTTTGTCTGTACCATTTTTCACCCTCGATCGTCTGCAGCGAATCCACCATTGTGTCATGCTTCACAATATTTTTATCCAGATAGATCGTGATCTGATTGATATTCGGATTAAAATATTTCAAAGAAGAAAGCACCGGATCTACCGTTGCCGTGTACTGCTCATACATAGAAAATATATTGTCATAATCACCGATCAGCACATCGGAAATCGGCTGGTTAAACGCAATATAATCGGACAGATTATTATAAACAAGAATCTGTGACTTTAACTGCGATGCCCCCTGCGACACCGAATCCTCAATGTTACGGTGCTCCCTCTCCATCAACGTTTTTCTCTCCTGTCCGGACGCAAAGAGTCCCAAAAGAAGGATAGGTATCGTTCCGATACAGATATATATGATCATTATTTTCTTTTGTATTTTGGCATTTTTAAACCATTGACCGATCCTGTGTTTCATAGATTTCCCCGTTCTGGTGCCATCTCGCATGACATTGTTTATTTTACTGATTTCTATAAATTTATAGCTGATTTAACCTTGTATTAATTTACTAATTGCTGTTGGTGATTTAACCCTGCACAATTTTATTTTTCTCTTAATAATTATCTCTGCGCAGTTTCACTGATTCCTGTATTTCTGTGGACTTACCCCATAATACTCGCGGAAGCTCTGACAGAAATACGACACATTCGGATACCCCACAGCATAGCTGATGTTGACAATCTTGTTATGTGTCTGCTCCAGCATTTCCTTCGCCTTTTCCATGCGCAGCGCCTTGATAAACTTACTAAGATTCTGCCCCGTCTCCTTCTTAAAAATATGGCTCAGATAGCTTGGTGCCAGAAATACCTGCTCCGCCAGCATATCCACGGAAAGCTCCTCATCGTAATGTGCATAAATATACTGCTTCACCGTCTCTATCTCCCGATGCTCCATCTGCGGATTGATTGCAAAGCTCTGTTCCAAAAGACGGATACCCTCATTGAGAAGCTCTGTGACCTCCTGAAAATCATTCGTACGATACAGCCGGTCAATCTCCTGATTCAGTCCCGCCGATTTCTCCTGCGGTAGAATTTCATAAATATCCTTCAATAAATTAGAAAAGATAAATTTCACATACATCTGTGAAAAATTCTTTTTGCTCTGATACTTCTCACACAGACTTTCAAAATGACGGCGAAGTCCCACCATATCCTTCACCTTGATATCCTGACGTATCTGCTTCATCAAAGTGTCATCGTCAATCTCCGAAAGATTGGCTTCTGACTGCTCCTCCTCACAAAATACCCGGTCCTGCGGTGCATAAAATTTATTCTCCATGAGAATTTCCAGACGTTCCATCTCCTCTGCCAGTCTGACAGGATGTTCAAACTCTCTGCTCACGGCAATATAGCACCTATCCCCATATTTCTTTTCAATAGTATCCTGCAGCTTCTGCGCCATCTCCCGTCTCGCCTCGATCTCAATAGAACGCTCCAGAAGTATGATTCCCTGCTGTGGATTCATATTCAGATAAAGGAATGGCTCATTCATTTCTTCGCGCAGATTTTCCAGAAAATCAAGTCCGGTCCGCCCGAAAAATTCCCGGTCAAATTCCAGCAGCATCATATTCCGAAAATCCTGCACATATTCCAGGCTGCCCATATCTCCCAGACTTTTCGCCAAATCCTCCGGTGCCGCCCCATTCAAAAGCGATAATATCACATGCTCCTTCACAAAATTTCGGTTCTTCTCCTTGCGCTCGTCCTCCAGCCGTTCTCCCTCAATTTCCTGCAGAACTTTTTCCATGGTACTGCGAAACTCTTCCTGATCCACCGGCTTTAAAATATAGCTGTTTACGCCGGACTTCATCGCCTTCCTGGCATACTCAAACTCGCCATATCCACTGAAGATCACCATCTTCGTCTGTGGATACTTCTCCACCACGTTCTCTGCCAGCGTCAGACCGTCCATAAAAGGCATTTTAATATCTGTAAGCAGAATATCCGCCGGCTCCTCCTCAAGAGCTTCCAACGCCTTCACACCGTTCACAGCCTCCCGGATCTGCGCCTCCATATGAAGCTGCTTCAACAAAAACTTTATTCCATTTCTCTCTATCTTTTCATCATCAACGATCAATATCCGAATCATAGCCAACCTCATTTCCGCAATATCTGCTTCTGTCCTTCTCTAGTTTACCACACACTCTCCCGAAACCCAAACACAAACTTTCTCTAAGTCCATAAAATGCGAAATAACCCCCTCCCGGCATTTCTGCCGGAAGAGAGTACATTATTTCTTTTATTATTTTAATCACTTCTATTTTAGTTATACGAAGTCCCTTTTTTAGAACTTTGTTATTCCTTTTTATCCCTTGCTCCCTGAATTTTCTTCTTTCTTAATCTCGATTTTCTATTCTTATACTTTGCTTTCCGGAAGCTCTTTCTTAATCTCGATTTTCTACTATTACACTTTGCTTTCTGCAAAGTCCGTCTTTTGAGACTCTTTTTTCCTTGTTTCCACTTTACTTTTACAAAGTCCCCGTCTTCCAGATTTCCTTTTCATACTGTGCAATTGTACGATCTGATGAGAAGAATCCTGCCTTTGCGATATTTACCAGCATCTTCTCCGCCCATGCCATACGGTCATTATATTCCTGATATGCCCGCTCTCTTGTCGCAATATAATCCTCAAAATCAGGGAAAGTCATGAACCAGTCTTTATTTAACAGCTCATTATACAGACGCGTCAGATGTTCTTTATCTCCTACTGCCATCATTTCTTCTCCAACAATAAAATCAACAGCCTCCTTTAACTTCGCATCCTTTTCATAATAATCCTTTGACACATAGCTTCCATCCGCATATCTCTGAATAACCGTCTCACTGTCCTCACCGAAAATATAAATATTTTCCTTTCCGACAAGCTCTGCAATCTCCACATTTGCGCCATCCATGGTTCCCAGCGTCAACGCACCGTTCAGCATAAACTTCATATTACCTGTACCGCTCGCCTCTTTCGACGCAAGCGAAATCTGCTCAGAAATATCACACGCCGGAATGAGCTGTGCCGCTTTGCTCACATTATAATTCTCCACCATCACCACACGGAGATACGGACTAACCTGCTCATCACTATTGATCAGCTCCTGCAGGCACAGGATCAGATGAATGATATCCTTTGCGATCACATACGCCGGAGCTGCCTTTGCTCCGAAGATCACGGTAACCGGCTTCTCCGGGATCACGCCACGCTTGATCTCCAGATATTTATGGATAATATATAATGCATTTAACTGCTGACGCTTATATTCATGAAGACGTTTCACCTGAATATCATAGATGGAATTTTCGTCGATCTCCACGCCCTGTGTCCGAAGCAAATATTCCTTCAACTGTTTCTTTTTCTCTGCCTTTACCGCAAGCAGACTCTCCAGCACCTTCGTATCCCTCTGATAAGAAAGCAGTTTTTCAAGCTCCATCGCATCCTTTTTGAAACCGCTGCCGATCAGCCCCTCGATCCATGAAGCAAGCTCCTCATTGCAATGAAGCAGCCAGCGGCGGAATGTAATACCATTCGTCTTATTATTAAATTTCTCCGGATAAATCTCATAAAACGGCTTCAATTCACTGTTCTTCAAAATCTCCGTATGCAGATAAGCCACACCGTTTATACTATATCCATAGTGCATATCTATGTGTGCCATATGAACACGATTTTCCTTGTCTATAATTGCTACCGCCTCATCCGGATATTTCTTTTTTGCCTCATTATCCAGAATATGTATGATTGGAAGAAGCTGCGGCACAACCTTTTTCAGATAATCAACCGGCCATTTTTCCAACGCCTCGGCAAGGATCGTGTGATTCGTGTAGGCACATGTCTTCGCAACGATCTCCATTGCCTCCTCAATGCAGATACCACGGATCAGAAGTAGTCTTATCAGCTCCGGGATCACCATTGTCGGATGTGTATCATTAATCTGGATTGCCGCATACTCCGGCAGATCATGGAGATTGCAGCCTCTCGCCTCACACTCCTCCAGGATGAGCTGTGCTCCCGCTGATACCATAAAATACTGCTGGTACAATGTCAGATTACGCTCGATATCCTCTTTATCAAAAGAAATTCCATCCTCGGTAATCTTCTCCTCCACACTGTCAATATCAAACAAATGAAGCTGATTTGTTCTGTTCTCATAGCCTGTGACCGCAATATCGTACAGAGACGCTTTCACAACATGATCACGAAATTCTACGGTATAGCTTTTCTCTCTTTTGGTCAGCCAGCTCTCCTTCTCAATCCATGGATTCGGATACTCCTTCTGCAGATTCTTCTCAAATGCCTGTCTGAAAAGTCCCAGATGATAGTTAATACCAATACCATCTCCCGGAATCCCCAACGTTGCAATAGAATCAAGGAAACATGCTGCCAGACGTCCCAGTCCTCCGTTTCCCAATGAAGGCTCCGGCTCAATCTCCTCAATCTCATAAATACTCTTTCCATTTTCCTCCAGTTCCTTTTTCACTGTATCAAAAAGTCCGAGATTAATGAGATTATTCGACAATAATTTTCCAATCAAGAATTCTGCCGAAATATAATAAACCTTCTTTTTCTTTGCAGGACTTTCCTTCCCCTGTGCCTGCTGTTTCACAAGCTCCAGAAGTGCCACATAAATTTCCTCATTGCTGCATTCCTTCAAACTCTTCCGGTAACGATCCTCTACAAATTTCTCTAACATTTTTCTCCTCCTGTTATAATGTTTTGCTAGTTGGTTTTTAATTTACTTCTAATTTTTCTTATTGTTTTATATTTGTATTTTCTTTTAACTATATTGGTAATATAAAACCTATAATTTTACTTTAAATTAGTATTTCCCCTTGTTTATATTTTCCTTTATCGTTATTTTCTAAGATAAATTCTATCTTTTCTCTTTTATTTGTGTTTCCTTTTATCTATGATAGATATCCGCCAGTTTTGCAAGAAAAGCAATCTGCTTCTCTCCAAATTCTTCTTTCTTCAACCGCCAGCGCCAGTTCTGACCAATTGTCGACGGAAGATTCATCCTGGCATCGTTATCCTTTTTCAGGATGTCCTGCATCTGAAGGATCACCGTATCTGCCACACTCTGGTAAGCCAAACGGATCACGGCATCCGCCAACTCCTCCCTCTTCTTCACACCGGTATAGTCCTGCAGATATGTATATCCCTTTTCCGGCAGTGAATCGAAATATCCCAGCAGTGTTTCATTATCATGTGTCCCGCTATACACAACACAATTTCTTTCATAATTATGCGGCAGATATTCATTCTCCCTGTTTCCATCAAACGCAAATTCCAAAATCTTCATCCCCGGATAACCACTTTGCTCAAGCAGCTTGCGCACTCCCGGAACAACCACACCAAGATCCTCCGCGATCACCTTTGCATCACCGATTGATTCATCAATTGCCTCTATCAGCTTCGCTCCCGGTCCCTCGCGAAATGCTCCATCCACAGGCACACCATCTGACGGAATCGCATAATATCTCACAATTCCAATAAAATGATCGATCCGCACCACATCATACATACTGCCTGCCGCCCGGATACGCTTTTTCCACCAACGGAAGTGATCCTTTTCCATAACCTTCCAGTCATAGATTGGATTTCCCCACTTCTGTCCATAATCCGAAAATGCATCCGGCGGGCATCCTGCTACATCCACCGGATGAAGCGTTTCATCCAATTGATATTGTCCGGGATTTGCCCACACATCTGCACTGTCCAGTGCTACATAAATCGGAATATCTCCTATGATCTGTATTCCTTTGCCATTTGCATATTCCTTCAATGCACTCCACTGCTCAAAAAACTTATATTGCACAAAACACCAGAACTCAATCTTCTCTTTCAGAAGCTGCCTGTAATATTCCAGTGCAGATTTCTCACGGAATCGTATGTTCTCATTCCAGGACAGCCATTCAACTCCACCGAAATAATCTTTGCACGACATAAAAAGACTATAATCCTCCAACCAGTCCCTATTTTTATCCACAAAGTCCTGATAATCGGACAGGTTCATACAGTCCCGATAATTGGACAGATCTGTTTTTTCACTTATTTTCTTCCTTATATCTACAATATTTTTTCTTACATCTACACTTTCATCTTTTCGCTCCGCATTTTTCTCCTGCCACCGCAGAAATGCCTTCTTTAAAATGCCAAACCGATTCACATACATCTTCTGGTAGTCCACATCATATGCCAGCTTACCCCAGTCAATACTGAGAATCTCTTCCTTCTTCAGCAGTCCTTCTTCTTGCAGCATATCCAGATCAATAAAATACGGATTCCCCGCAAATGTCGAAAAGGACTGATACGGACTATCCCCAAAGCTTGTCGGTCCCACCGGCAATACCTGCCAATACCGCTGACCCGCTTCTTTCAGTTGATCCACAAAATAGTATGCCTCCTGCCCCAGTGATCCAATTCCATACGGAGAAGGTAAACTGCTGATTGGTAATAATATCCCTGCTCCGCGTTCCAACCGTTTCGACTTCTGTTCCATGTTCATCACACGATTCCTCCATCTTTTCTGCTTCGAGCCCTGTAGGTCCCATTCAAATGCGAAAGCATTCATATCAAGCTTTCGTATTTCTCACTACTAATATGCTATCAACTCTCTGTCAAATATTCCATATATCATTTCTTAGATAAATATCAATTTTCCTATACTATAAAAAGGGCAAAACGCTCGTTTTGCCCTCCAAGAATTGCTTCGCAATTTTCGTTGACTTCATTCTACATTACGAGCATTTTTCTATACCATAAAAATAGCCGGCATATTGATATAGAAGTATACCAATACGCCGGCTTTAAATTTCCGTATAAATAAAAAAAACTACTACAAAATGCAGTAAGCTTAATAAAGTGAGACACGGGGGATTCGAACCCCCGACAACTTGATTAAAAGTCAAGTGCTCTAC
>OGDN01003566.1_pt1 | contig 16013 bp, 9 predicted proteins | sample 1570271 | NCBI WGS metagenome assembly OGDN01 (sample SAMEA4384481, study PRJEB24528) | human gut metagenome | reverse complement strand
TCAATTGCTACCGCCAGTCCCGGAGTACTGGTCAAAGCTCCTGCAATCAATCCGACAACGCTCGGTGTATCAATATCAAATGCATATTTCAGTCCGACTGCTGTCAGGCAGGCCGAGCTAATAATAAGCATAGTAATCAGAATCAGCGTCTTTCCTTTACTGCGAAAAGAATCGAAGAATCCCGGACCAGCCTGAATACCAATGGTAAAGATAAAAAGTACCAGACCGAAGTTTCCTAATTCTTTAGGAATGATAACGCCGAAGTGTCCGAAAAGAAGAGCAATAAAGATCACCGCTGACACATCAAGCGATAGCCCCTTAATCTTAATTCTACCCAACATAAATCCCAATGCAACAATCAGGAAAAGAGAGAAATAAGAGGAATGCAATAAGTCAGTAAACATAAAAATAAAAGGTTAGTTAGTTTTAAGGGCGCAAAGGTACAAAAAAAGTCTCCATAAAGTTGTTTTATAGAGACTTTTATTCTTTTCACTGATATAGATTCAGACCCGCCTTTAGTAACTGGTCACCATATCTTCCGGTACACAAATGTAGAAATCAGCACGTTCTTTATTTTCATCATCCAATTTACTGATGGATTCCTGACGTACGGAAGTGACTGTCACCACACTCGTACCGGGACGGTAACGAAGCAGATAAGGGATAATTCCACTTTTAAAGTCCGAATGATAACTTCCGTTGATATGCAGGAATTTATCTTTCATGTTGCGGGCAATGAACCAGCCCATGGTAGCATCCTTTACGGCTTGTGCCTGAGCCAGTTTCTCATTGTCCCCGGTTTTCTTTCCTCCCATCATATTCATCAGGCTAAATGCCGCTTCACTTTCTTTCTCGTTATATTCAAAAGGAACAGGAAGGGGAGCTATATACTTCTTAGCTTCGGCAGATAAAGAATCAAGCACTTCAAGTCCTCCGTTTTTCACGCTATTGGCATAACGACGGGGGATATTGGTAGCAATAAACGGAATACCATGCTCTTTGGCAAAGAAAACAACCGGATAATAGTCTGTACTGTAATTATCCCATAAACGGGCTTCCGCTTCGAAACGGTCATAAGAAATTTTACGCTGCATGTATTCGTCCAGAATCAATTGATTATCGCTTTCCAACATTTCTGCCCCCAACATCAGTTTGTCCTTATGAAGGTGGTAAAGCGAACGAGTGATCTCAATTTCCAGCCAATGAGTTATGGGGCAATTGTGTATCTCTCCCAGAAAGACAATGTCATATCCGGAAAGATGCTGAATCAATTCGCCGTAAGTGATTTCTTTGCCGGTATTATCAAATAAGGTATAAGCACGTTTGTCGGTTCCCTCCTGAGCATACATGATGTTCTGGAAACAGCAACACAAACATAGCAGAGATAATACACGATTAATTATTCTTTGTGTCATTATTCAGTTGTTTTTTACTTAAATATAATAGAACGTAATTCTCGATATCCAGATAACGTTCAAATGCTTCGCGCAAAGCGGCGGGAGTTATGCTGTCAAGGCATTCCTCATACCGTTCGAAGTCGGCAAGTGATTCTCCGTTTTTCAGCAGTCCGACCAGTGTAGACCGCCATGTGGCAGATGCTTCTTCATTCAGTGCTTCACGCTTTGCTATCCGGAAAGAACGTTTGATAGTTTGCAGTTCTTCCAGATCCACTTCCTCACGTTGCAGCTTCTGCAAAATATCTTTCAATAAAACATCTATGCCCGGCATATTACGATTGTCGGCGGACGCATTGATATCAAAATAAAATGTTCCCCACGGGATACCGTCGTACATTAAAGAGATGTAAGGCGAGTAAACGAGCGATTCGCGTTCACGGAGAACAGATATCAGGCGGTTGCGAATGACATCACGCATCAGTTTCAGCGTTAATGTACTTTTCAGTCCGGGTTCAAAATGCCCAAAGAAGAGATAGTCAAACAATGTCTGCGTTTCATTGTCATTTGGAAAACCTTCTACGTACTTGGCCGTAGGAAGTTCGAAAGGAGGATACGCGTATTCTGACGGAGACGATGAAACAGGAATACGTCCGAATACCGATACAAACTGGCGCATGACACTGTCCGGATTGAAATTGCCGCAGATGACATACGTTGTCCCTTCAGGACGTGTATAGAGTTTCCGGTAGAAAGCCGCGATAGAATCAAGATTCAAACCTTCCATCTGTTCGAGAGACAGTTTACGCGAAGAACGGGGCAGAGCTGCTCCCATCAATTCATCCATACGGGCGGACAAGAGGCGGTCCGGTGCACGCTTCAACATTTTTTCTAAAACGGTTTCCTTTCCGTAATCCCGGAGTAATCCCTGACGTATTTCTTCGAAATCATTCCGTCTTAGTTCGGGGTCGAATATTTTTTCATAAATCAGATTAAAAAACTCCGTTGCACCGGTAACCGGAGCCATTCCCATGAAGCCATGCCAATGGTTCTCCATCGCCATCGTAAGCGAAATCTCTTTCTGGGAGAGATAGTCCGAGAGAATCTTTCCTTCTACCTTCGCAATGCCCCCCATATCCATATATCCCGCCATACCCTCCAGTAGAGGATATTCTTCGTCAGACAAAGACGAGGTTCCGAAAGGGGCGAAAGAAGTCAGAAACAGAGATGTGTCTGCTTCTTGGGTAGGTTTGAGAATTAAGCGGATTCCATTTTTCAGCTCTATCTCGCGGACGTTCATTTTCGGGTATTCCGCAATGCGGGTAATAGAAGTAGCATCAAAAGGAGGACATACCGCAAGGCAGGGAGGAGTAGCGATTTCAGTTTCTTCCTCTTTCTCGGGACTCACATAGGTATAAGGAGAGCAGGTTGTTTGTTCACCATGCGACCATGCCCCAGCAATCTCCTCTTTGGTCAACGGAGCACCTAAGCCGGAATGACTACTACAAGCTACCAACAAAGCTTCCTTATAAAACGAGTACCATTCTTTCAATAATGCTTGCAGAGCGTTACCTTGTAGCTCACCCATGGCAATCTTTAGCTGTGTCTGCTGAATAGAGTCAGTCAGATACCGGTCGCCGGATATGACATAATCAACGAAATCGTCACACCAAGCGGAAGAAGAACGGGAGATATTGCTGGTGCCGGATGGCATTTGACGGCAAAAATCATCTTTTATATCCCTTAACTCCTCTTCTTCCCATCCATTCCGAATCAGATGATTCAATTCGGCTACGGTAGCAGAGAGAGCAGTCAATAGCTCTTCTCTGTTTTTTCCCTCTACCGTCAGGACCAGATGATTCTTATCGCTCAGATACCACTGATCTGACACATTCGTCTTCAACTTCCTACCATTGAAACGGGAGGAAATAGCACGTACAAGTAATCTTCCCATATTTTTCCGCACTGCATCTCCCAACGTACGCTCTACCACGCAAGGATGCGGAATCATCAGTTCTACTTTTGTTTTCGTCTGCAACGAGTCACGGATTTCCGATAAATGAATACCTTTCTCATATTCCAGCGGATAAGTCCGGAAATCATCTGACGAACGTTTGGGCAATGAAGAAAAGTATTCTTTGATCCGGGCTTCTATCTCCTGTGGAGCCACATCGCCTACAATAATTAATGTAGCCAGAGAGGGGATATACCATTTTTGATAATACTCTTCCAGTATCTGTGGCGTTACTTTCTGAATATCTTCTGCTGTTCCCAACGGCATACGCCGTCCGAATATCCCCTGTCCTATCTTCAGCGAATAGAAGTCGTCTCCCAAGTCATAACCGCGCAGTTCTTCCAATATGATTCCCTTTTCATTCTCTACCTTTTCAGGGTTCATGGAAATACCGTCCAGCCAGTCACGCATGATCAGTAAGGAACGATTGACAGCTTCTTCCTTTTGATGGTCGGTAGGGACAGCAAACATATAGATGGTACGGTCGAAACCGGTAAAAGCATTGATATCTTGCCCATACTTCATGCCCTGAGATTCCAGGTATTCTACCAGCGAACGTTTGGGGAAATGAGTGGTTCCGCCGAAAGCCACGTGTTCCAGGAAGTGAGCACATCCTTTCTGCTGTTCAGTTTCCTGTACAGAACCAACGCGCATCACCAAACGAAATTCAACGCGGGAAACAGGAGAAGGATTCTGCAATATCAGATAGTGCAAGCCATTGGGCAGATATCCTTCCAGTGTCCCTGCGGGAAGAGAGACAGGGATAGGCCGAGAGTTGGAATAAACCGGTATATTGACATACATTGCAGCTAAGAAGACAGCCACTATGTATAAGTATTTTTTTATATTATTTCTTTTCATAAACGACATTGGCACGATTATATCCTCCGGCATACGCATGATCAAACACAAATTGGAAAGTCAGCTTCTTCGCTTTGAAATCAATTTTCCCAACCGGAGGCATAAAGGTTCCGTCCTCCAACTCATCTATTGCAACATCAGACGCTTGCAAATAATGAGCCGGATTAGCTGTGCCGTCAGCCTCTTCCAGATCAATAGCTATCTGATTTCCCTCTTTAATCAGTTTTTTCTGGAGCTCCCACGGGCTGAATACATATTCAAAAGGAATAATCGTACGAACATCAGGTACACTCACCGGCAGAAAATCAACGGTAGCCGTTCCATCCGAAATATTTTTCAATTTTATTCCATCCAAAGACATCGTAAAAGTCCCGGGGTTCGCCTTATTCCAATTCAATAATTCCATAATCTGAGCATAAGCAGGACTTGCATATTCTCCATACCAGAATTCATCGTTTTCTATCGTTTCCTTTCTCAATACCCAAGCCAGATATTCTGTGAGTCCCATCGGATCGTCCACCATCTTCAATACCGGCAATTCTTCCGTAGACTGGTCACTCAGTGTTATTATCGTTTTTCCATCAAATTCTTTGGTGAAAGGTTCTGCAAAAGGAGGAAGATAATCACTGGCAGGACTCTCCACTTTTGTATGATAAGTTACAGCTCCCAGCCAATCGGTCAGATCAATGCCATATTTCGACTTATAGCCTTCAATCAGTATCTTCTGGGCTTCCGTCAGTTCAGGTATCTGAGGATTAGGTTTCACACGTACTCTTAACGAAGCATTCAACTTCATATTATCTAAAGGAAATGTAGAAATACCAATTTCAAAGTAAGTATCTTCCGTCAATAGCTCTTTTTGGTTGGACACTACCTGAAAAGTAGCCGATTTACTTCCTGCCGGAATAGTGACCGGATTGCTCTCCAACCGTAATATCTCTTTCTCATCATTCAAAATCTCGAAATTGAGCGTAATGTTCTGCTCGCAAGCTTTAGTCAGATCAACATTCACCGTCAATGGCGTAGCTTCCGTTTCTTCTACTACCGGATTCTCAGCCGACAAATAAATCTGATTCACTCCTGTATATCCGCTATCTTCTTTGTCATCCCCACACGAAGCAAGGAAAGGCAATATTAAAGCCCCCATTGCATAAACATAAAACTTCTTCATTTTTTCTTCTTTTTATTTGTAATTCAAATTAGCTATCTTAATTCTCTATTTTAGTCCAGCCTTCATTCTGCGACACATTCTCATTATACAGATATTCTCCCCTGGGAATGGGGAATGTCCAACGATAATCATCTTTCTGTATTCGTCTGCTGCCCGTTGAGCCGGAAATATTCCAATCCGACAATATTTCTTTCCGGCAGCGTTTCAAGTCAAAGTAGCGCTCTCCTTCTCCCACATATTCTTTCCATTTTTCCGTAAGGACAGTTTTCAACAATGCCTCACCGCTAAGATTTTCATCCAGCAAAGTCGCTCCCCGCCGTGCGAGATACTCGTTCATCACTTTCACCGCCTGCACATCATGCGCCTTCCCGTCACGGCAATAAGCCTCCGCAAGAATAAAGCAGGCACCTGCCACCCGGAATTTATTGATATACCGCGTTTCCTTTTTCTCCCAATTCATCTTGTTATATTTTCCCAAATAGGGAGACGAAGTGATCTCTCCTACCGTTTCTCCCGACATTGCAAACCAATAGACGGTCTCGTCATAACGAATATCTCCTTCGGAATAAAGGCGGACCAAAGACGTGTTCAGCGTAAAGAAATCCCCCTTATCCCTATCATAGTTCATATCGGTATAGTACGAACCGGAGGTATAAACAGAAAAGATACGTTCATCACAAGCTTCGTTTCCAAACAGCTTGCTATAGCCGGCTGTCGTCAACACATCATACCCTCCTTTAATATCAATCACCTTCTGCGCATACTCTTCTGCCTGTTCATAATTCCTGGCATATAATTCCAATTCAGCCAACAGATAATACCCGCTATATTGAGAAAGCCAATATTCCTGTGCAGGATTATTCTCCACTTCTACAGCTTCTGTCAATAGGTTACGAATAGCTGTAACACATTCCCCTATGCTCGAACGCTTCAGGAATCCCAGTTTAAACTCATCTTTCAGAATGATACCGTCTTTCTCCGGACCATCGGCATAAGCAGGAGCAAAAAGGCGTAACAGATTAAAATAACAATAGGCTTTCAACAGTTTCGCTTCACTGACGATACAACGTATTTCCTGCCTTTCTTTATCCGAAGTTATGCTCACATTATCAATGCGCTCCAATACTGCATTAGCAATAGCTACTGTTGCATAATATTCTTGCCACATGGATAAGGAAATATCTTCCAACGGCTGTGGCTGCCATTTATACAGATTACTCAAAGAAGAGTTACGGGCAATCAGATAGGTCGGCTCAAAATCATCTCCCAATACAGACAAATTAAACTCCGGGGTCGGCAGTTCCGAATAAGCAGATGCCAGCAATTCACGGGCAGCAGCCGGAGTAGTGACAGCATCCGGATCGGAAAACTGGTTCTCATAAGGAATATCAAGCGAACACGATGTACCTACACAGCATATTGCCAATAAATAACTCCAATCTTTTATTTTATGTATTATTGTTATCATACACTTCTCTAATTAAAAAGTCAAACTTAGATTGATTGTTAATACCGGTTGCATTCCTCCTGCCAATGTTCCCGTTTCCGGATCGGACTCACTATAAGGAGTAATCATAAACAGGTTGGAAGCCTGAAAAGCAACATTAGCGTATTGAATAAAACGGATGTTCTTTTCAAGAAAAGCATGTGGAACACGATAGCGTAACGACACCATAGACAGTTTGAGATAATCACTTTTTCCCACCGTTTCCGTATTAGGATACAGCGTTAACGAAGCAAGGGCAGACGAGCTATAATAAGGTGAATGATATTTTTTGCCTTCATCTCCCCGTTTGAACCACATATCCTGCACTTGTCCTTTAATGGCATTCTTTATCGAGGTGTCGGATGAACGTACATAACTGTAGTTATATCGTTTGATACCTCCGAATACATAATAAAAGTCCATATCCAAGTCAAAGTCCCTGTATGAGAAACTCAGATTTAATGTACCGCTATAGGGAGGAGTAGCATGCCCCAACGCTATAATATTCTCCTTCACCGGAGTTTCAGTAGCCGGTATTTCACGGCCATCTGCTCCCTGAAATACCGGAAGCCCAGTGATAGGATTAATGCCGAGAGACTTCAACCCGTAAACAATATCGTAAGCTTTTCCGACCTCATAAGTAGGAACGACCTCCTCTTCACTTGTATATAGACGGTCGGAATAATATAAGTCGACTACCTTATTGCGATTGTAAGCCAGCGAACCACGCAAAGACAAACGCCAGTCCGAAGTATCCAGCACCTTTACGGAAGCACTCAGTTCGTACCCCTCATTGCGAAGTACTCCAATATTACGTTTCATGGTATGAAAGCCGTTGGACAAAGGAACAGGAACATCCAGCAGTGCATCACTTGTTTCCCTCCGGTAAATATTACCACTCAATGTCAGGCGTTTAAACAGTTCGAATGACAGGCTGACATCCGTAGAGGTCGTCTGCTCCGGCTTCAAATCCGTATTATAAAGTGCAAGCAGTTGCAAGAGACGGGCATTGCCGTAATAATTTGTCGAATAAGAGAAAGTTCCGATAGTCGATGAAGCAGATACACCTGCCAGATTGGCCATTCTTCCATAAGAAGCTTTCAGGTTCAGATGAGAAATTACTTTATTATCTTTCAGGAAAGGATACTGACTCACCGACCACCCCAAACCGACTGCCCACGCAGCATTCCATCGTTTGTCTTTGGGAAGGACCGAAGAAGCATCCGCCTTATACGTAGCAAAAAAGTCATAAGTAGCATCGAAGCTATACCCCATCACCCATCCAAATCCCATTTGAGCAGTCTTTTCTTTCAACGATCCAACCGACGGTTTACGATTACCAGATATAGACTGATTGATAGCCGCAGGAGACATTTGAGTACCTACTCCGTAACCTACAATGGAGACATTGTCGGCATCTGTCATATAGTAGTCCATATTGCCGCCGACCGTAAAATCATGTTTGTCGGCAAACACCTTATTGTAGGTAATACGTATATTGGAAGAAACATTCGTCGTCACGTTCTTGTCTTTCGTCAGTTTACCGAGTTCTTCCACAGGTGATCCGCTCTTGCGCTCCTGAATAGAAGTGGAAGGTACTAATGTCAATGCTTCATTCAGTACCACATCAATACCTGCCACGGCATCAATATCCAGTCCTTTGACAGGTTGCAAGTTCAGACTTCCGCTCACTCCTCCCCGCTTATCGGTCGATTTGCTGTTATATTGACTAAGCAAATCTTTATAAGTATATTCAGACGACTCGTTGGAGTAAGATATTAATTTACCGGTAGGTGTCTCGTAAGGATTCAGTTGATAAACCAGGTCCGTGGGTGAATACACACTACCATTTGGAGTATCCGTTGCAGAATATCCTGCATTCGTACTTACCGAAAGGTAGCCCCATCGACCCAATTTCTGGTCGAGACTCAAACTGGCAGTGAAACGGTGCGTATCATTTCCCGGCACTCGTCCACCTTGCTGGGCATAATTGACAGATGCATAATAAGAAGTATTCTCCGTTCCGCCCCTTACACTCAGGTTATGACGTTGGTAAGTACTCAAGTGTATCAATTCATCGAACCAGTCGGTATGGATATTTCTCAGAGAATCCAGTACAGACTGCCCTTCGGCTATCATTTGATTGAGATTGGGATCGGCAGCGTAATACTTCCGATAATAATCTTCACTGTAGCGATATCCCGGGGTGGAAGCATTTTGTAACAATCGCTCCAACTCCAGTTTCTCGTCAGTATCCATCATTTCCACTCCTCTGCGGCCACGGGTGGTAATACCCATATTAAAACTGTAATTGGTTGTCAGCCTCCCGTCCGGATTTCCACGCAAGGAAGTAATCTCAATCACTCCGTTAGCTGCTTTAATGCCATATAAGGCGCAGGCAACAGCATCTTTCAGCACTTTTATTTCCTTTATATCTGATGGATTGAGTGTCATAAAAGCATCCGATGAAATAACTTGTCCATCTTTCACATAAAGCGGCTCGTTTGCCGAGTCTCCTTCACGGAAAGATGAGTTTCCACGAATGCGTATCTTGGGCTTCGAACCCAAGTCACCCGTATTTGTCACTATCAGTCCGGGAACCGTTCCTTGCAAAGCCAAAGACATGTCAATCATAGGTTTGCTGTTTAACCTTTCCATATCTACCCGTTGCACCACGCCCGATTTTGCACGAATATCCAGCTCATTAATATTCGATTTGGCAACTATGACAACTTCATCCAGTGACTTGGTATCTTGCTGCATGGCAGCGTCCTGTACTTTTTGCCCGCTATACTTTATACGGACATCTTTCATTCCCACAAAAGAAAAGACAATTATCTCTCCCTCTTTCCACCGCCCACGCAACAGATAGCGTCCGTCAGTATCTGTTACCGTACCGAACTGTGTATTCCTGACACGAATGGTAACTCCGGGAAGTGGCTCACCTTGATGATCAGTGACCATACCGGTCAGTTCAACGTCTCTTTGTTGGGCATAAGTGGTGGTAGAATAGATTACAGAGATAAAAATTAAAGTGATAATAAATGCTCTCATTTTAGCGTTTGTTATATAGAATTATCCAGACTGCAAAAATAGACACTATTCACAGCCCGGACAATCGCCATATATAACTATATCATCAGCTAAAAATACCTAAAAACAGTCATTTTTAGTTTCGCACGGTACGCCTTCACATTCAAACTCCAAAGTAACATGATGAATATCCGCATCTTCCAACCGTGCTTTGATCAGATGTTTTATCCCTTCCATTCTTTCCATATTATCAATGACTATATGTGCAGTTAAAGCAGTCTCCGTAGTACTCAATGCCCATATATGCAGGTGATGACAACTCTCCACGCCGGGTTGGTCCAGTATTATCTGCCTTATTTCATTAATATCTATCCCCACAGGAACACCATCCAATGACAACCGAAGACTGTCACGGAGAAGTCCCCATGTTGAAATCACAATAACCACAGCTATCCCCAGTCCGATAATTGGATCGACAATACTCCATCCCGTATACATGATAATGATACCGGAAGCAACTACACCTATAGACACCAATGCATCTGCCGCCATGTGCAGATACGCACCTTTCACATTCAGATCCTTATCTTTATCCTTCATAAAAAGCCACGCAGTAAGTGCATTGATTACCACTCCCACTCCTGCTGTCCATGCAATAGCAGAACCGTCTACTGCAACAGGATGCAGTAGCTTATCCAGACTTTCGGCAATAATAATACCGACAGCAACCAATAATATCACTGCATTCAAAAGAGACACCAACACTGTACTCTTCTTATATCCATATGTGTAACGACTATTGGAGTGAACTTTCTCCAACCGAAAAGCCAGCATAGCAAGTATCAAGCTTGCCACATCTCCCAAATTATGTCCGGCATCAGAAAGAAGCCCCAAAGAATTATAATAAAAGCCGACTCCGAATTCTACTATTACAAAGGAGAGATTGAGAGCAATACCTATGATAAAGGCTTTATTGAGTTCCGTTAACCGATGATTATGTTCATGATGATGAGGTTCCATATTATACTTAGTTATGATCTATGATATCTAAAAAAACATCTGACTAAGAGATTAGTTCACACCTCACCTTCACCTATTTTACCCTAAGAGTCAGAAGCCACAACAGAACATGGTAATTTCCGTCCTTCTATTTCAAGTCTTCCTTTTGTTTATGACTATTCTTCTTTCTGGCAGACTGGTAGAACAGAAATGCCAGCAGCACAAAAAAAGCCAGCAGTATGGTTATCATCTCGGTCTTGTAAGCCATCGGTTCCACCCATATTTCATGAAAAAGATTCCAACGCCCCAGCACTTCTACAAAGGTCCAGAAAATAATGACGGTAGCGATAGAGAAACGAATGGAGTATCCCCATTGGCTAATCCTAAGCAAACGCTTGAACATATAAAATGAACCGACCAGGCAACCGAACGCAATGATAGCCGTAATAGGATGATGTTCTCCGATAAAGTTCTCATCATAACAGAAAAGCAGCACCAGATAGTTTGTCCATAAGATAAGATTTAACTCCATGAAAGTAACGATAGATGTATGCCGCGTCATGGGTCGCACTACAATGGTAGCAGTACTCTTACGAAAAAAAACCTTTTGAAGATAAGTAAAGAAATCACATCCACTCTTTATACTAAAAAGATAAATCAGCATAAACATTACCCAAAAGCCGAATGAGGAAGGCATTATCAGATACTCCGGTTTAGTAACGACTTCTCCGGCGGCATTCAGCAACGGTTGCACCTCATAACGATGTGCATAGTAGACATAAATAAATTCCACCCATCCGGTCCAGAAAAGTAATCCTCCGAAAAGCCCCCATAATGTCTGCCGGGTATCTCCTTTGGCAAATACTCCGACAATCACCATCACCAACCCCACAGCTCCCATCGCGAAAGCTGCGTAATGGAGTGCCGCAGGCGAAAGTACATGTTCCATAAAAATCATCAATGCATGCCCCAAAGGCATAGTAAACAATACAATCAGGAACGAAGTTATCCCTGTCAATACACTTTTTCTACTGTAGCCACCTTTCATTTTCTTCTCAATTTCGCGTTTTTAATATTTCATTTGTAAACGACTACAAAAATAGAGACTTACCCCTCACTTTTCAATACCTATATATGATTAAACGCCTCATTTCTTTTCATTTCTTTTAGGTATTGCCCTTGCTTATATATCCCCGTAACTTTGCAGACGAAAAATAAAATAATCATTATCTATCAAAATTAAGTATGAAAATCTTAAACTTATGGATGATCGCCCTTATGGCATTATCATCAACTTTTGTTTCTTGTAGTGACAGCGACGACGATACCGACAATGCAGAACAAGCGAAAGCAATTGCCGGAACTTATAAAGGTTATTCTATCGGTGAAAGCAAAATGTTTTCCGACTATCTAATGGGAGACGATGCCAGCGCAACAATAACTGCAAACCCGGATGGTACCATCAATCTGGTGTATAAATCAGGGTCCGGAGATTTTACTCTGAATAATCTGAACGTTTCTTCTAAATCTTTCAAAGGTGAAGGTGAAGTTACCCTGGCTATGGGTGGAAGCACTCCGGGTAACTACGAATATACACTGGAAGGTAGTGTTAGTGATGCAAAGGTGTTAACTCTCAAAACAAATGTTCCCGTACCGATGGGCGGCATCGACATCGAATTTATTCAAGCAGAAACTCCGATTGCCTATTATGTAGCCTCTACCTATCAGTATAATACCAATCTTTCCATCAGTGTTATGGGAAGTTCATACGGTTCTACCGAAGATTGCAAAGCAATTGTTAAACGTGCTTCAGAAACTACAGTAAATATCACCCTGAACGGATTTGGCAATTTAACCGGAGGAGGAAGTAATATGAATCTGGGAGATTTCACGATTAACGGAGTAAACGTTGAAAAAACAACTAGCGGCTACACACTCAGTTTAGGTGAATTCGAATCTGAGGCAGAATCTTCAACCGGTACTCCTACTCCAATTACAGGGGAAAGTCTGGAAGGTACAGTTGCAGCAGACGGTACCACTGAAATTACCGTAGTTTTCAGCCCGGGAAGTATGCCTATACCAATCACGGCAGTTTTCACCGGAAGCAGCAAAAGTAGTGCACAATAACTAATTTGGATGAAGATATGAGAAGAAGTAGTCACACTATTTTCAAAAATATCATGATACTGGGAGCGACGATGTCGCTCTCAGCTTGTAATGGAATGTTTGAAGGGATTTATGATGATCCCATCGAAAGTGAGATGGAAATTAAAGAAAGTAGCTTTTCACAAATCAATACTACCGAGTACACCAACTGGGTATATATCGATTTATCCGAACGCAAAGCAACAACTGTAGAAATCGGAGAGGAACATAAAAGTGAGATACCGGCAGAATGGGATCTCGCCATCCACCGTTACGATATCAAAACAAACGAAGGTGCAGCCTATCAGACGACCTATACTAATATCGATGAGCTGAAAGCAAGTAGAAAACTTCCTGCTGAAGATAATTTTGTAAAAGATGAATGGACAACTGATAAAATAGCAATCGATATGTCCGGCATGATGGAAGGAAACATTAAATATACAGAAGATTATCGCAATGAGATCTTATCCGGCTGGTTGAATGTAGATACTTCAAGTATGCCTCCTATTTATACGATGTCCAATCAAGTTTATCTGATACGGCTGAAGGATAACACCTATGCAGCAATTCGTTTTACCAACTATACCAATGCCAGAGGCATAAAAGGATATATCGACTTCGATTTTCTATATCCGCTTGATTTCGAAGAAAACAACTAAGAAACCAATTACAAAGAATGAAACCTACATATATAGTATCCATCTTAATATTCTCCTTTATAGCAACCTGTTCCACATTCGCACAACAATCAACAGAACATATCAGCGGACGTGTCACTGATACAAACGGAGAACCTCTCCCAGGTGCTACCATCTCCATAAAAGGAGAAAAAACAGGAGCCGTCACTACTGCTGACGGAACATATACATTACAACTCCCCGGAATCGGTTCATATATCATCACAGCATCCTACATAGGTTATCAAACAGAAGAAAAAAGAATAACCACCGAAAAGGAAAAGAAAGTGAATTTTCGTTTATCCGAAGATCAGTTCGACCTCGGAACGGTCGTTGTAACCGGTACCCGTACTCCCAAATTGCTGAAAGATGCTCCCATCATCACTCGGGTAATCACCTCGGAGGATATTAAGAAAGTAAATGCCAATAACGTTGCCGATCTGCTAAAGACAGAATTGCCCGGTATCGAATTTACCTTTTCCATGGATCAGCAAACCGCCATCAACATGCAAGGTTTTGGGGGTAACTCTGTGCTGTTTCTGGTAGATGGCGAACGGTTAGCAGGAGAAACACTTAATAATGTAGACTATGAGCGTCTGAATCTCGACAATGTCGAGCGCATAGAGATAGTAAAGGGAGCAGCATCTACCCTTTACGGTTCCAGCGCTATCGGAGGAGTGATTAATATCATTACCCGCGAATCGGATGATTCATGGAACCTCAATCTCAATTCGCGCTTCTCCGAACACAATGACCAGCGATATGGCGGCACTGTGGGATTCAATGCTGGCAAATTCAACAGCCTGACCAACGTACAATATAACAATGTCGACACTTATGCCGTAGACAACCCGGGAGACTTCTCTACAGTGTTTGGAAGCCGGGTATGGAACTTTAAAGAACGTCTAATCTATCATCCGCTGGAAACACTCAAACTGACAGGAAGAGCGGGATATTATTTCCGTGAACGTAATAAGCCGGGAGATACCCAAGACAGATATCGGGGATTCAGTGGCGGAATGAAAGCTAACTATACTTTCAATATTATGAGTAATCTTGAAGTTGGTTATACCTTCGACCAATATGACAAGAGCGACTATCAGTCACTTTATAAAAATGATGTACGTGATTACAGCAACGTGCAACACAATGTACATGCACTCTACAATTATACCTTTAATGGAAAGCATACGCTAACTGTCGGCGCCGATTATCTGCGCGATTATCTGATGTCTTACCAGTTTACTGATAACGCGGACCATACTATGCATACAGCAGACGCATTCGGACAGTTCGACTGGAATCCAACAGAAAGGCTGAACGTAATAGCCGGATTGCGGTTCGACTATTTCTCTGATTCGAATGTACGTCATTTGTCTCCACATCTGGGAATGATGTACAAGATAGGCAACTGTTCATTAAGAGGATCTTATTCGCAAGGATTCCGCTCCCCTACTCTAAAGGAGATGTATATGGTATTCAATATGGCAAATATGATGATGATCTATGGTAATCCGGATTTGAAATCGGAAACGAGTCACAATTTCTCCGTATCTGCCGAATATACCAAGAACCGTTATAACTTTTCTGTGACAGGCTATTATAATCTGGTGCATAATCGTATCAATACCGTTTACTGTGAAGACCCCAAGGGACAAATATATACCAATACCGACAAAATGGATATTGCAGGAATTGATGCCAACATCTCCGCAAAATATCCTTGCGGACTCGGCTATCGTCTGTCATACACTTATATTCATGAGTTCATGCGCGACGGACAAAAAAAGTTCACAGATACACGCCCTCACACAGCAACTGTTAGAATTGACTGGGGCAAAACGCTGAATAAAGTCGATTTCAACTATTCACTCAACGGACGCGTGCTGTCGAAAGTGAAAACAAACATATACAACGATAGTTTCAATAATCCGGCTGCCGGAAGTCAGGCAGTAGAGTATCCGGGATATATGATATGGGATCTTACCTTCTCGTTGGGAATCATCAAAGGAGTAAATATGAATCTGGCTGTAAACAACCTGTTCGATTATGTGCCTGATTACTATTATTTCAACTCACCTACCACAACGGGCACCAATCTTACGTTGGGACTTTCGCTGGATATAGACAGGATCTTCAAGAAATAAACAGCAGCAATAGAACTACATACAAAGCTAAAAATAAGAGAAATGAAAAAGAAAAGTAAAATCATTTTAGGTGGATGCATCGT
>OGDN01003564.1_pt1 | contig 16035 bp, 10 predicted proteins | sample 1570271 | NCBI WGS metagenome assembly OGDN01 (sample SAMEA4384481, study PRJEB24528) | human gut metagenome | reverse complement strand
GAAAACAGGCACCACCGGCCATTTACCTCTCCCCGATAAGTTGCAATCCCTGAAAAATCATCTTTTATCTTAAATTTCAAAGAACCATCCGGAAATTTCCCTAAAAAAGAAATCACCGGCGGTTGCCGGTCTTCGGCTATCGTGTACCGGCTAAGATAGCCGATTTCCGCCACCAGGCCCTCTTCACTCCACTGAGTTGCAAGCGGGTATTTCCTGCCGACACGGTCCACCTCACAAATCAAAGCCTTCCGGTCAAATTCCCCGGCCACAGACAAACGGGCTTTCTTTAACAAAGGAACATCTTTTTCCGATAATACAAAAATATCCCTTCCGGAAACCGTATCTTTTTCTATTTTCATCCCTTTCGGCACCGAAGCCGACAAAGCTCCGGCCTCTAAATCCAGCGTAGCCCCGGACAAGTCCAGGCTATAGCTGCGATCATAGCGCAACACCTCCCGTTCTTCCTGCACAGGCGCCTCCTTGCCTTTCAGGGTCAACGTTACGGTTGCCCGGTTACCATTGATATCTTTCAGATCGATTTTCACCGGTACAATACTGTCTTCACCGACAGTAATCCATCCCTGATTCCGATTCTTCACCCCCATCACCTGTCCCTGATAATTACCAAAACAACGATAAACCGTTTCCTTTTTCTTATAACAGTCAAAATCCTTTATTTCATTGATAAAACAAGTCTGATCAAAAGAACAGGAATCCATCTGCATGGCAAAAAGCGTATCTTTTCCGGCCACTACTCCTAACCGATAAATTCCCAGTTTATTCCAGGAATCATTCATATAATCCGTAACAAATACAGCAATACCTATTTTCCCTGCCGGAATATTCAACTGTCCGAGCGTATAACGGCCGTTCGCCGACTGTTTCAAAGCCACCCGCCTCACCAATCCGACACAACCCGAAGCCGATTCACGATACAGATAAACACCTCTCACCACCGGAATCCGGCTATCCCGGATCTTATAAAAAAGCAAAGGATTCAAGGTATGTTCAGAACGGGTATTCCTGACTTCGAAATGCAAGTGTGGTCCCCCGGAAGATCCGGTATTACCACTAAAAGCAATCGTATCTCCCTGATGAAAGATCAACTGCCTGTCCCTCACCTCTTCATCTATTTTAAAGCTTTCCTGTTCGTATTGAATTTGCCGGACAAGCGCTGTGATACGAGCGTTGAAACGTTGCAAATGTCCGTAAACCGTGGTCGTTCCATCCTCATGCTCCACATACAATGCCTGCCCATAGCCGGTAGGAGACACACTCACCCGGACAACTTTACCGTCTTTCACACACACAACAGGCAATCCTTCCACCCCACCGGTCCGGATATCGATACCCGAATGGAAGTGAGTCGCCCTCAATTCTCCGAAATTCCCACTCAATAGCGGAACATTTTTCAACGGGTAAAGCAAGGTATCAGTTTGTGCACAAACATTTGATGATAAAAGAAATTTCCACTCAACAAAACAGGCCGATCGATCGGCTTTATCATGTCCTGGGCAAATATATTTAATGAAATCAAAGACAACCAATTAAACAAAAAATAACGAATAAATTTCCTATACCTCCTTTTTTCCATATCAAAAAAAACACTAATTTTATGCTGCAAATATATCAACACTCTTGATAATTTAAAGAATAAATTTTATCTTTGTCATGAAAAGATTGAGTTATGGCAGCAAAACACGATGCCGTTATAAACGAGCTGAATTTTAAAATAGATAAATTAATAAAACTATATATATCCTCTCTGGAACAGAACAAAAGTCTGGAAAGCAAAATACAGGATTTGCAATCCGAGCTTGAAAACCTGCAAAGAGAGAACAAAGATTTAAACAATAAACTAAAAACAACCAGAGTGGCTAGTGCAATTTCGGAAGGGAACGGAAGTTATGAAGCGAAAATGCGAATCAACCAACTGGTGCGGGAGATAGATAAATGTATTGCTCTTTTGAATAATTAATTATGTCTGAAAAACGCAACATTAACTTAACTATTGCCGATATACCTCTGAATTTGAATATTTCAGCAGCAGATGAAGAGATCATCCGGAAAGCGGCAAAGGAAATTAATGAACGTGTTTTAAAATATAAAACCGGAAATACAGAACCGGAGCCTTTTTATTTTTTAGCTTATGTTTCGCTGTTGCATACGATAAAAATGCTGCAACAAGAACAGAAGTTTAATGAAATAGAACAAATTAATTTGAAACTTGATGAATTCATCAAAGAGTAAGTATTTTTAGAGTTCTTTGAACATAGATATTCCCGCATTATTTCGACTTTAAGCGAAAAACTCAACACTCAAACAATTAGAGCAGACGCTTATATTTGCACAAGACAGGCCTCGACTCTTCGGAGTTCCTTCGGGACAGTGGAAGTCTGAATCAAATGGCAGCTCTACCCGTGTCATACAGGGGTTTTATTAAAAAGAAATAGTGCGGGATTTTTTTGTGCATTTACAAAAAGAGAAAACAGTGTAACATTAAACTATATTATAAATTTAATTAATAACAGAAATATGACAATGACAACAATAATCGCAAGCGTGATAGCTTTGTTCGTCGGTATAGCGATCGGCTGGTTTATTATGAGATTAGCCATGAAATACCGGGCACAAAATATCATCAAAGAAGCTGAAGCTGAAGCAGAAGTGATCAAAAAGGATAAAATTCTTCAGGCTAAAGAAAAATTCTTACAGATCAAAGCCGAACATGAAAAACAGGCTGCTGCCAGAAATAATAAGCTGTTGATGGCCGAAAACAAGTTAAAACAACAGGAAACCGATATTTCGCGCAAACTGGAAGAAATACAACGCAAAGGGAAAGAACTCCAAAGCCAGCAAAGCAACATAGAAGTACAAAAAGAATTGATCGAAAAGAAAACGGCAGAATTGGACAAGATCAAAAAACAGCAAATCGAACAACTTGAAGCCATTTCAGGTATGTCCGGTGAGCAGGCAAAAGAAAAACTGATCAACTCTCTGAAAGAAGAAGCAGAGGCAGAAGCCATCTCTTATGTCAACGAGATCATGGAGGAAGCTAAAATGACTGCCAATATGGAAGCTAAAAAGGTCGTGATAAAGACGATTCAGCGTGTAGCGACCGAAACAGCGACCGAAAATGCAGTCTCTATTTTCCACATCGATTCGGACGAAATCAAAGGCCGGATTATCGGACGCGAAGGTCGTAATATCCGCGCACTCGAAGCTGCAACAGGAGTTGAAATCATCGTCGACGATACTCCTGAAGCGATCGTACTCTCGGGTTTCGATCCGGTAAGAAGGGAAATTGCACGTCTGTCTTTACACCAGCTGGTAACAGACGGACGTATCCATCCTGCCCGCATCGAAGAGGTAGTGAATAAAGTGAAAAAACAAATCGAAGAAGAAATTATCGAAACCGGTAAGCGCACCACAATCGACTTAGGAGTCCACGGTTTACATCCCGAACTGATCCGTCTGATCGGTAAAATGAAATATCGTTCTTCTTATGGTCAGAACCTATTGCAACACGCCCGTGAAACAGCTAATCTTTGTGCGATCATGGCAGCCGAACTGGGTCTGAATGTGAAGAAAGCCAAACGTGCCGGATTACTACATGATATCGGTAAAGTGCCCGACGACGAGCCGGAATTACCACACGCTATTCTGGGTATGCAATTAGCCGAAAAATACAAAGAAAAACCGGATATCTGTAATGCTATCGGAGCCCACCACGAAGAAATCGAAATGACGACCCTGATCGCACCTATCGTACAGGCTTGTGATGCGATCTCAGGAGCTCGTCCGGGTGCACGTCGGGAAGTTGTCGAATCTTATATCAAACGCTTGAAAGATATGGAAGATCTGGCACTCTCGTACAATGGAGTTGTGAAGACCTATGCCATCCAAGCCGGACGGGAATTGAGAGTCGTTGTTGGGAGTGAAAAAATCTCGGATGCAGAAGCAGAAAAAATTTCATTCGATATCGCAAAACGAATCCAGGATGAAATGACTTACCCCGGACAGGTTAAAGTAACCGTCATCCGCGAAACCCGGGCAATCAACTATGCCAAATAGTTTAAGATTCATCTTTATAAAAAACAGCAGGCCCTGAAAAGGTCTGCTGTTTTTTATTCCGTACTCCGGGACGGACCTATCGTCCCATTTTACTCCTTTTCTCGCTCAAAACATGCTAAGCCGATACTGTAGTTGGAGAGTAACAATGAAGCAAACGGACAAAGCGGTACCGTTTTCAGAACTTAAATCTCAGTGAGAGTAGAATCCATTTTCTATTTCGTTTTTTGTGTTATCAGACCGGTTCACCCGGGATCGGAATAGAAAGAAAAATAAACCTGGAATTAAATTAGTTTAGAAAGTTCATAAGGTTTAAAACTTATTCTATTCTAAACAAAAACGATAAGCATTCAGTTTTAACGTTGTTATCGACTACACCTTTTTACCGTAAAAGAAGGATTAGGCTGTCAGCCCTTCCATTATTGCCAATCCCAGATCCGCTTAGTCGTCCCGGGGATTTTTTCATAATTGTATTTGTAGATCATTTTCTTGTCGGCATATTCCCCAAAAGTAACTACTTCCCCATTAATCCAATTTTTGAAATCCGGATAAGCTTCGAACAAAGAAATTTTTTCTTCGGCATAAGCAAACGTACCGTGACTGCCGTTCAGACCATAAACGACCAGACCATAAGGCATCCCTTCCTCATTCAATAAATCATAGTCACTGTATTCAGCATCGGCATTTATTGCAAAATACCGATTACCATCTACTTCAATAAACCAGGCGATACTAGCATATTCATCTTTCCCTTTTTCCAATTCATGGTCGAGACGGCGTTCCAGGCTATAACAGACCGGTTGCAGATCGCTTTGTGTATTGATAAATCCTTTTTCACCACCGAACAAGTCTTTACGCACATCTTCCGAAATGATATGTTCGCTTTTATCATTACCGATCACACATCCCAGTTTGATCACCTTTTGGCTCCCTAAAGCAATCGGTTGAATATCGATCTGCAATTTATTCCAGGAATGCAAATTCCGAACATGGATAATCAAATCATTGTAATCATAATCACCGGAACGGGTATCTTCGAACATAATCGCCTGCCAGGATTTATTATAAGCAATCTTAGCATCTGTATCGTTCAATACCTCATATTCGATCGAGATTTCATCACCGGTACTTCCCTTCGTCGATACTTTCATCCCTTTCGGGATTTGTATGGTCATCGGCTGAGTGACAATAGCGACAGTATCTTGCCCATACATCACATAGGTGGCACACCCCTCCTGAACCGGTACTTCAAAAGGCTCTGAAGTAACACAATTAGCAATCCGTTGTCCGCCATTATATAAACTTCCCGGACGCGTACACGAGCTGATCAAAGCAATCCCCACCAATCCGAATAAAATTTTACTCATTGTTTTCGATTTTAGGTCATTTATCTCCCCCAAAGATAGAACGATTAAACCAAGATACACTTATAAAAAAAACGGATTGTTTTATACAAAACACCAATCACACTCTTTCTAAAACCCGGACTATATCTGCAGAAGAAGGATTTTGGAATACTTTTAGACCAAAATAAGGAACTACCGCAAAAATATGATCGAAAACATCGGCCTGGATTTTCTCATAAGGCACCCAATCTTTCTCTCTGGAGAAGAAATACACCTCCAAAGGGATTCCTTTTTCGGTCGGTTGTAATTGCCGGACCATATACGTCAAATCAGAATTTACGACAGGTAAATTTTTCAGGTATAATTCGAGATAAGCCCGGAAAACGCCCAGGTTTGTCTGGTGTACTCCATTGACCGGCACAGAATCGTCGATCCCCTGCTGCTGATTGTATTGTTGTACTTTCTGCTCGGTTTGCTCGATATATTCCTTTAAAATAACGATCTTTTTATATCTTTCCAGCATTTCCGGTGTACAGAAACAGACACTATTCACATCCAAATTGACAGAACGTTTCACGCGACGTCCACCGGACTCCCGCATGCCCCTCCAGTTTTGAAACGAATCACTCACCAAGGCATAAGGCGGGATTGTAATAATCGTATTGTCGAAATTACGGACTTTCACTGTATTCAGAGTCACTTCGATCACCGTACCGTCGGCATTGTATTTAGGCATCGTAATCCAATCCCCCGGGCGCAACATATCATTGGCCGAAAGTTGCACTCCGGAAACGAGGCCCATGATACTATCCTTGAAAACCAACATTAAAATAGCAGCCGAAGCTCCCAAACCAGCCAAAAGATGGATAGGAGATTTCTCGATCAATACAGCAATAATGCAAATCGAACCGACAAAAAACAAAGCGACCTGAATAATCTGGTAGACACCTTTCAGAGGCCGGTCACGAAATACTTCTTTCTGTGTGGCCAACTGGAATATGACTCCCAGAAAAATGTTGATAAACCGCAAAGCAGCCGCTATAATATACACCATACACAGCTTTCGGATAAACGCCAGGGCATCCGATCCGTCGGGGAAAGCGATCGGCAAAAGTATATATACCACCACAGGCGGCAGGATGTGGCAGAAATTATTCATGACCCGATCGTTAAACAACAGATCGTCCCAGGTCACCTTTGTCTTTTGGGTAACCTTACGCACCAACCGTACAATCCCTTTCCTGCAAATCCAATCTGTCAGAAAAGCCAATACGGCTATCAATACAAGAACAATCAGGCGATTCAGATTAGTCATATAACTGAGATCGAGACCTAAAGACTCCAAAAAATAATACACCCACCGCGTAAATGTTTCCATCGTCTATTCTCCTTTTTTTCTAACCAAATAATAATAACACAAAGGTACCCAATACAGACTGACCAGTGTACCGATCGTCATCCCGCTGATCATAGCTACCGCCAGCGGCCGCTGCAATTGGGAACCGATATCGTCACCCCATAAAAAAGGGATCAAAGCAAAAATAGTAGTCAAACTCGTCATCAGAATCGGCTTCAACCGCCTCACCCCACCTTCGTGAATGGCTTCCAGCAAAGGAAATCCCTGTTGTTGAAGCCGGATGATCGTATCGATCTTCAGAATCGAGTCGTTGATCACGATACCACTCATGACCACGATACCGATCATCGACATCAGATTCAGTGAGATCCCACAAATCCACAATGCCAGCAAAGTCATCGCCACATCGATCGGAATCTCGATCAATACGATCAAAGGTAATGTCAACGATTCGAATTGACTGGCTAAAATAAAGTAGAGCATCAGCAAGGCCACGATTACGATCATCAACATCTGCCAGAAAGTCTCATTCCCCTCGAAATAAGCCCCTCCGAAATGAGGATCCAGATTAGCTTTTACCGCTTCTGTCCTCACCGTCTTTATAATTTCTTGGATGCTATCTCCTGTATGGTAAACCTGAACAGGCACGACGACTCCTTCTTTTTTCCCGAAAATTTTCTTGTAATCGTATTCCATTGACAAATCGGTCAACGCAGCTACCGGAATATACTTCCTATCCGAATTAGACACATACACCTCGTTGAGAATATCCCGGATCGTATGTTCATTTTCAGTAATGACAATCGGAATATAAAGGTTCCCCGTATTCAATTTTCCGATACTGACCTTACTGATATTCTTTTCCAACGTATTCAGCAACACATTCTGATTCACTTTATACAACGCCAAACGTTCGGGCAAGATATGGACTACGATTCTTTCCTGTACGGCAGGTTTATTCAATTTCAGTCCGGGCATTTCCTCATTCAAATGGTCGATAAATGCATTAATTTTCGATAGTTCCTCTATCTTGCGGGCAGATTCTCCCGAGAGGTAAATGATCAAAGGAGCATCTTCTCCCTTAAACAACTGTTCGAACAGATTTTCCACCTTCGCCGGTTCTACCCGGGCTTCCGGATAGTTTTTCTTAATATAAGCGGTTATATCCCCGACCAAAACTTTCAGGCTTTCATTATCGGTAGTTTTTATATAAAACTCCGCCTCATTGATATTACCGTTATCCTCGGGATTCAGGAAAAACTGTTTTTCACCGATATGACAGGATATTTCAGTACAACGTCCCTTAAACTGCCGGATAATATCCTGCACCCGGTTATAATTTTCATCGACATGAATACTATTGTTCCAGTCTGTCCGGATCAACATTTCATTGATTTCTACCGGAGGCATCCGTTCCACTTTAGTGAAAAAAGCCGTAGCAGCACCCAACAATACCAGCACAGCCACGATCAGCATGGTCTTATGGCGGTGATAGAACACAAAGTGATAGACAATCGTATAGTACTTATCCAGATGCTTAAAACTGATCCGTTTGACGAAATTACTGATTTTTCCGTCTTCATGTGCTCTTTTAAAGAGAAGAAAAAAAATGACAGGGACAATCGTCAGCGAAACGATCAGCGAGACAAAAAGCCCGACACCTACAGCTACCGCCTGGTCATAGAACAAAGCCCCGGCAACTCCTCCCAGAAATATCAACGGCACAAATACCGCACAAGTCGTCAACACCGAAGACAACAGGGGACGGAAAATCTCGGCCGTACCGTCCGCACAAGCCACAAACAGCGAATCTCCCCGTTCCCTTCGCTGGTTGATATTATCGATGACGATAATCGAATTATCGATCATCATCCCCACCCCCATGATCAAACCGGACAGAGAAATGGTATTGATAGACAAACCGATCAACTGGAAAAACAGTACACTGATAACCACAGAAACCGGTATACTGATCCCGATAATCATCGGTGAACGGGCATCCCGCAAGAAAAACAGCATAATAAACACAGCCAGGATAATCCCCCATACTAAACTCTGCTGCAAATTCGTAATCGAGTAATTCAGTAAGGCAGCCTGATCCCGCGATACGGAAAATTCGATATCCGGATATTCTGTTTCAAAATTTTCCAGCATTTCACTGACTTTCTCTTTCATCTCCGACATCCGGGCACTCGATTGTTTGATCACCGCCATACACAGGGATTGTTTTTCGCCATTCACGAACATCCCTCTCTTATCTCTCGGCCGTATGCCCACTTCGGCAATATCTTTCACCTGCATCAGACGCCCTTCGATATTCAGGTATACCTCCCGGACATCTTCGACCGACATCAGCTGACTGGTAAATTTTATATTATATTGGTAGTAACCGTCCCGGATCGACAAGCTTCCCGACACCCGGTTATTTTGATCGATAGCTTCTTTCAATTGGTCTTGGGTAATATTCAGACTCTTCATTTTGGCTTCATCGGGCAAGATATACATTTCGGGCTGATACATCCCGCTAATATCCACCATCGCGACATCCGGCAATTGCTCCAACCGCTTTTTCAAAACAGCATCGGCAAATTCGCAAAATTCCAGGAATTTGATATCCGATTCCAATTTTTTTAAATTCAACTGAATATAAAATACAGGAATATCCGAAGTCGAAGCTTTAATAATCGTAGGCCGTTGCATCTCTTTAGGGAAGCTGTTCATCGCAGCATCCACTTTCTGATTGACCTCGATAAAAGCATAATCGATCGAAGTGCCGTATTCGAACTTCATGGTTATCGTTCCGCTCCCTTCCCTGGATTCGGAAGTAATGTCCGATAATGACGGAATCTGTTGCAGCTGCCCTCTCAGTAAGTTGGTGATACTGTTTTCCATTTCATTGACCGAGGCATTATCCTGAGTATAATGTATACTGATCTCGGGAATATCTACATCCGGCATCAATGAAACCGGTAGCTGAAACATAGCCACTGCCCCCAATACCAAAAAGGCAATGGTGCTCATGATTACCGCGACGGGACGTTTGAGTAAAAAACCAATCATTTTCTTAATATTTAATGACCAAAAAGGAAAACATCAATGCTTTATGAATCCCCGTATCTTATTCAATTCAATATGACTTAACCATTTTTTCCCTCTTCCTTCATCCCACTGTTTTTCCGTCTGCATCCCGCTTTATCTTCCTTACGCATAAAAAACAAAGGCAGATAAATCATCAACACCAATACAGAAAAAATAAGGCCACTCATCGTCCCGATCGCCAGGCTGATCCAAAAATCGGCCACGTTACTTCCGATCAGGAAAGGGATAAATCCCAAAATTGTGGAAATAACCGTCAGCAGAATCGGAATAATTTTCGCATTCCAGGCACTCAAATAAGTTTGTAACCCTCTCGCTTTTCCCGCAATGATCTTATTATTATAATCGTTCTGAATATACAACACCGCATTCACCGATAATCCGCACATCAGGATAAAGGCCGCCAATCCCCCTTCGTTAAATACCAGCCCGAAACAGTAAAAACCCAAAAAACAGCCGATAAACGACAAAGGCACGATCAGCATTACGATCATCGCTTGCTTCAAGGATTCGAGCAAGATGGCACAGATAAAATAAATTATACAGAATACCAGTAAGATATACAGAATACGCCGATCGAACCCATTGCTCATCTTCCAGTATCCTCCCCAATAATCCCGGCCTTCCTTCACCCGGAAACCGATCGGCATACTCTGGTTCATTTCCTTCATCACTCTCTCTTTCACCTTATTCGACAACATATAATCCCCGATAAAATCATATTGTACCGATACATCGTATTCCTGATTCGTTTTCGTGATCTTATCGAACGTATCCTCATATTGGATTGTGCCGACGTCACTCAAACGGAAAGTGGCTTTATCGCCCTGTACCGGATAATTCTGCATCTCCCAGATACTGGTCTCCACCGTATTTTTGGGCCGGATAACAATAGAAGTCTGTTCGTTATCGATATAAGCCGTAGTATACTCATCCCGGGCATAAGACAAACTCCTCAATCTCCACATAATATCATTGACATTCGAATTATTACGGGCCAGTTTAGCTTTATCGACTTTCACCACAAACTCCCTCATTTTCTCGGGATTCCGGGCATTTCCGATATATAATTTCTTCACCCGGCGGTTTTCAGATAGCTTGTTCTTCAAGACTTCGGCATACTTCATCACTTGCCGGTAATTATATCCCACCACCTTCAGCCCTTCACTGCGGTAACCGTCTCCCAGGCTATTGGAAAAACTCCTTCCGACTCCGGAAATCTGTGAATCGGCATTCCCGATCGAATTACAATAACGCACCAACTCATTCTTCAGCCTCTCGGGGAAACCGGTCATCTCGGCTTCTTCTTTAAAGGTGATTTTCATTCTTCCCTCGTTAGCAGAACTGATACTCGTCGTAAAAAGGTCGACTTCTTGAAATCCGGAGACAAAATTTTCCACTTTCATAAATGCCTCGTTCATTTGTTCCAGCGTCGCTCCATGCGGCATTGTCATCACTACACTCAGGGAGGTCCGGATACGGTCGTTATTGTCATTTTGCCTCCACTCCCCTTTTCCTCCTTCCACGAACAAGCGCAGGCTTCCTCCCAACAGCTTATCCATCCAGGGTCTGATCGTCAGAAACCATTCGCTGCTAAAGATTCGGTTATAGGTCTCGGCATACGACTTATCGCGGTCCACTGAAGAAGGAATCATAAATACAGGTAATCCGAATCCGAGAATAGCCAAAATCACCCATGCTTTCCTGAATCTCCAGGTGAACCCGATAAACCGCTTGTATTTCCAGGTAAATTTTACAACTTTTCTCTTGCGGGCAACACGCACTCTGGCTTCTTTTTTCCGCAACGGTATTTTTTCCATCAAAGCCGGTACAAAGAAAAGAGCTACAAACAACGATACGGACAAATTGACAATGATAACCGTAGTAAAATCCCACATATTCCGCATGATCTCATTGTCCATGTTGAAAATGACGGTCAAAGCCCCCATCGTCGTCAGCGTCGCAGCCAGAATAGCCATAAATACTTTCCGGTCACGATGATGTCTGTAATGATCGGCCATAACGATCACATTATCGATGATGATACCGAACGACACAGTTATCCCTGCCAGAGTATAAATATGGATTTCTACTTTCAGGAAATAATAGAAAACAAAAGCAATCAGCACATTAGCAGCTAAAGAAACGGCGATAATCAACAAATAGCGGAAATCCCGGCTCACCAGAAACACAAAAATCAGCAGAATCAAAATCGTCAATAAGGTCCGGAAAAGCGTCTGGTTCAATTCATCTTCCAGTTCCTTACTGGCATCATAAGCCATCTGCAAAGAATATTTTCCGCCGAAATCCTTTTCCAACAAATCCATCTTACCCCTGACTTTGGCCGAAAGGTCGATCACATTAGCATTCTTTTCTGCAAAAATATTGATATTCAACTGATTCAGACCATTGATCCGGTAATAGGAGGAAGGAGACTTCTCCCGATAATCCAGGGTTGCGATATCTTTCAATAAAACAATCCGATCCCCCAGTGTCTTGATCGGCATATTCAGCATATCGATCTCATGACTCAGCGGATTACCCCGGAAAATAATATAAGCATATTCTTTGGCAGGAACGGTATCGATCAATACTTTTCCCCCATCCCGGCGCATATAATAATTGTTCAAAGCCGAGCGGATATCGGAAGCACTGATACCGATATTTTCAAGCACTTGCTGATCGTAAATCAGTACCCATTCCATGGGAACAGCCCCGGTTACCGTCACACTTTCTATCCCCGGCATGGTAGAGACGATGTTCGAGATATTCACCGAAGAACTCGCCGACACGGAGCGCAGCCTTGAGGTACTGGAGCAGTCCACCATGTGCTACCGGAGCCGTGCTATGCAAAAAGGGCTCGAAAAGCGGAAGCAGAACCTCTCGGCCACGCTCGGCGAGTTGCAGGCGAAGATCGACAGCCGGAAAGACGACGCCGTGGATTTCCACACCATGGGCATAGACCACATTTTCGTGGACGAGTGCCACATGTTCAAGAACCTCATGTTTCAGACGCGCCACACGCGGGTAGCCGGTATCGGCAACACGCGGGGCTCGCAACGGGCGATGAACCTCCTGTTCGCCATCCGCGACATCCAGCGCCGCACGGGTAGGGATCTCGGGGCTACGTTCCTGTCGGGTACGGTGGTCGTCAATGCGCTGACCGAGCTGTACGTGATGTTCAAGTACCTGCGCCCACAGGAACTCCGGCGGCAGAGCATCGGTTGCTTCGACGCGTGGGCGGCGATATTCACGAAAAAGAGCGCCGACTACGAGCTGGGCGTCACGGGGACGATCAGACGCAAAGAGCGTTTCCGCAGCTATATCAAGGTGCCGGAGCTGGCGATGTTCCTGCGCGAGATCACCGACTACCGCACCGCCGAAATGATAAACCTCGACGTGCCGGAGAAAAACGTGCGTTTCCTCTCCCACGCCCCGACCTTCGCGCAGGAGGAGATGATCGGGCGGCTCATGGCCTTTGCCGGCAGCGGAGAGTGGGCAGACTTGGGGCTGGATATGCCGGAACCGGATAACCTCGACAGGGCGAAGATGCTTATCGCCACCGATATAGCCCGCAAAATGGCGCTCGACATGCGGCTGCTCGGCGACCGTTTCCGCGACAGCGAGGACAACAAGTCCTCCATCTGCGCCCGCACGATCTACGACTATTACGTGCGATCCGAGGCCAACCGGGGCACGCAGTTCGTATTCAGCGATCTTTCAACCTACAAGCCGAACGCGTGGAACATCTACTCCGACATCAAGGACAAGCTGGTACGGCTCGGCATCCCTGCCGATGAAATCCGCTTCATCCAGTGCGCCCAAACCGAACGGGCCCGCAAGCGGCTCTTCGAGGATATGAACGCAGGCCGGGTGCGCGTGCTGTTCGGCTCTACGAGCATGTTGGGCACGGGCGTAAACGCACAGGAACGGGCCGTGGCGGTGCATCACCTCGACATTCCCTGGCGTCCGGCGGATATGGAGCAGCGCAACGGCCGCGCGGTACGCAAGGGCAACACCGTGAAGCTCTGGGGCGGCAACACCGTGGACGTGGTTATCTACGGCACGGAAAAGACGCTCGACGCCTACAAGTTCAATCTGTTGAAGAACAAGCAGATGTTCATCAACCAGATCAACAGCGGCACGATCGCCGCGCGCCGCATCGACGAGGACGGCATGGACGAGAACAACGGGATGAACTTCGCCGAATTTGTCGCTATCCTCTCCGGCAATACCGACCTGTTGGAAAAGGCGAAGCTCGACAACAAGATTATGCGCCTCGAAAAGGAGCAGGGCATTTTCAAGAAAGAGCGCATCCGCGCCGAGCACAAGATTGCGGACAATCGGCAGGAGATCGCGGCGGCAGACCGCACGGCAGCCGATATGGCGCGGGATGCGGAGTACGTCGCCTCCTATGCGGGCGACCGGACGACCCGGCTTCTGAAGCTGCCGCAGGCCACTGCCGAGGAGATCGGGCGCGAACTGCACCGCATCGCCAAGACCTACCGCAGCGGCGCATACGGCACGATAGGCACGTACGCCGGGCTGAATCTGCTGGTGCACAGCGAGTATAACTGGTGCGGGACGTTCGACCGCAATGTGTTCTTCGTCGAGGGCCCGAGCGGGCTGAAATACCGCTGCGGCCAGTACGGAGCGTTGCCTTTGGGTTTCGCGGAAACGTCCCGCTATCCGGAGATCACGCTAAACAGGCTTCCGTCCATGATCGAGGAGCAGCGGCGGAAGATCGCCCGACTGGAGAGCGAGCTACCCGCTCTGGAGGCGATCGTGGCCCGCACATGGGGTAAGACGGACGAACTGTCGCGGCTCCGGCAGGAGTGCCGGACGTTGCAGCAGCGTATCGATGAGGGCCTGAAAGAGGCGGAGCGCACGCAGAAGCCCCTTGCCGAATGCGGGGCCAGCGACAAAGCTGCCTGATCGTAATTCATATATCCAACCGTTCCCTCTGTCCGGTCGCAAGACCCGGCAGGGGGATTTTTCTGCCTTCCGGTTTCCCTGCGCCGTCCTTTTTTACGGCTTTCGGCCCTTATTTCCCTCCTGTTCTACCTTGTGTCATTCCTCCTCTTCTATCCCGCCTTCCATCCCTCCTTTTATAGAGAGGACCCTCCGTCGCAATGCAACGGCCGAAAAGCCGACTCTTTTCCCCGCAAAGTTGATTGCATCTGCGGTATTCGCGCAAGGCGGATCTGCGATTTCCTTGTGAAAAATCTTCCTTCTCATGGCCTTCGAAGCGTATTTTTCCGGGAATCCTTGCTCAAAAAACTCGATGCAGAAACCGGGCGAAAAAAAGAATCGGACTTTCCGGCGATTGATTGGACCGGAGGGAAAGAAAGAAAGTTTCACGGAAAAGACAAAAAACACTGTATTATGGCAGGACGCACGAAAAGACAGGTCGGAAAATCTCTGATGGTCGTCGATACCAAGCGGGAAATCATAGACATTCTGCAAATAACGAACCGGCGTTTCATGTACGACCCGCAGACCGGGATTCTGATTCTGGGGGATGAAGCATACGGCCAAAGCATCGCTGGCTCCCATGCGCAGGAGTTCTACGATTCGCAGGCGGGCGGCCGCTTCGACGATTATCTGCGCGGGTGGATCGGCACCTCGAAAAGCTATCCTTGCGGGGTCATCCATTTTGCCCCTGCAGTCGTCATGGAACAGTTCGATCGGGGATTCGACACTTTGCAGATGTTTGCCCGGCTCGAAGGCACAGGGGACGATACCGTGATCCGTGGCTTTTGCCGCTTGTGGGAAGAGCGGATCGGAGCGATATTGTCCGCCTCCCTCGGCGGCAAGGATTGAAGCGTCGCGGTAAGCCGTAGGGGAGGGCCTCGCTTGCGGCGATCCCGTTGCCCGTTTGTACGCCGCTGCACCTCGGCGGTCTCTCTGTTGTACTCTTTCCTTCCTTTCCATTATACGCAGCCCCCCCCCTTTCTATGTTTTCTCTTTTCGCTTTCCCCGCTTCATCCCCCGTCGCCGCCTGGGGTTTTCCGGACGCCAAGGTCGGCTGCCGCGCTCGATCCTCCGGCTTGAAGTGCATTCCCGGCCAAATTCTTCCTTCTGCGAAGCGTAATTGGGCCGGTAAAGCCGTCGGATGAAGCTCATCCGACAGCCATGAACCGCATCCGTAAAAATCCCGAAGCG
>OGDN01003563.1_pt1 | contig 16040 bp, 14 predicted proteins | sample 1570271 | NCBI WGS metagenome assembly OGDN01 (sample SAMEA4384481, study PRJEB24528) | human gut metagenome | reverse complement strand
ATCAGATTCATTAAGATCTGTCCGAAAAAGTGTCTTAATTTATGAGACCATTATATACATTTCATAACTTATCTCCTTCAAAAAAACTAAAATTTCCCCTTTAATGATTTTATTCTAACACAATTTTTTTTTCATATTTTTGTATTTCTATATTTCTGTATCTTTACTCATTCACATCAACCCAAATGGAAATACAAAAATATAACGCCAAATCAAATGCTAGTATAAAGTAAATAATTTTAGAAAATAAGAAATACATAAAAACGGAGGGAAAGAAATGACCAAAGACAGAGAAGAGATTATCTTAGACAAAGACGAAGAAATTTTTGAATACATCAAAGATACTCTAAAAAAACATGATTGTAGATATTTATATGATCCAGATAAACCCCAAAAAATGGAAGTTAAATTCGAGACAGAAAATAAGCCATTTGATATAGAACTTACGATTCAAAGCAAAAAGGTTTATTTTAAATTGATATTTCCTTTTAGAGTGCAATGTACTGCATTAGCACTGGTTGCATTATATATTGCTGAATTTAATGAAGGAAGGGAATCTGGACATATCAATCTGAATATTGGTAATGGAAAGATCACAATGGAGAGTAGCTATACATTTTATGAACCAGAGCATTATGATATGGAAAAATTTTGGGTTTATATCAAAACATTGAGTCTGGAACCTTTGGAGATATATAACAAATTACATTGTTTTTCAGTTGGGCAAGTTAAAGCACAGGATGACAGACCATTTTATGAAAATTTATTAAGAAGATCATGGATGTTAGTTGAAGATAAAGATAGTTATGAAGATGACGTTACTTATGGAACAGATGATTTAATACATGAAGCAGAGTTTGAATGTAATTTCAAAACGAGAGAAACAGGAATGAAAAGTGGGGTAATAAGAAATTTATTTAAAGAAGATGATGGAGGAACATGGAGAAGTCTTCCATCATCAGGGGTTATTTCTCCAATCTTAAATAAGAAGAATGACGAAGAAATTTTTACCCCATTTGAAGAGGCAAATATATCTTCCACAAGTAACAAATAATGTAGGAAATATAAAGGAGAATATAACATATGACAGAAAGTAAAGAGTTTGCGATCACACTTGCAAAAAGCTTTGTTACAGCACATTTTAATGCTTTAAGTGCACCAATTAGTATGGGAAGAAATGCTGGATACGTTTATGAGATAAAAGCTCCAGAAGATGTGAAAAAGCATATGGTAGAAATTGAAGGAGTATATAAAGGTGCTGGAAACGAAAATGAAACAATTATTTTAAAGGATGGGAATGCAGACTATCAATGTGTACTTGGCAATGAAACTGTTTATAGCAGATCAATTACAGCAGATAGAATTAAAGTAGGAGAAAAACTTTATACAATTGCTATTAAAGTTCAAAATTATCAATTATACATACCCGTTGTTATGATACGTGAATCCGAAAAAAATTTTTTCATGAAGATCCATAGCTTGTTTGGACGAGCGAATGCTATTAAAGATTTCTATCATCTTGAGATTGCAAAACAAGATCGTATCATTGCGCAGGCAGACCCAGAGTATCTTGGAAAAGTTGAAATGCAAAATAATAATTCTTTTTTTGAGACAAGAAAGGAAATCATGCTTTGGTATGCATTGGTAAAAGACACATTACCAATTGATACACAAAAAACGATTGAAAGAATGTTTAACGATGACGAACAACATAGAGTAGATACACGATTAAGATTGATTTCAAGAATTGCTCCGATGGTGAAAAAATCTATTAGTGTAGATGCTGATGAAGTAAAAAGAGTCCTTGATCAAAGCTTTTATAAAATGGAAAAAGTCAAAAAATTAATCGTAGATGTAATTATGACAATAGAACATGCTCAAAAAAAGGGATGTGCATTATTATTTGTTGGTCCGCCAGGAGTAGGAAAGACCGCATTTATGATGAAGATAGCAGAGTTAATGGATCTTCCGTATGAATGTTTAGCGATGAATGGATTGTCAGCACCATTAGAATTAGAAGGTTTGAGCTCTTGTTATGATAAAGCAGATGCAGGAGCGATTACAAAGGCTTTTGCAGCTCATGGTACATCTCAGATGGTTTTAGCTTTAGATGAATTCGATAAGATACACAATAATTCAAAAGAAGGGAATCCATATAATATTTTTCTAAGAATGATGCTTGGAAATCACTATGATAAATTCCTTGAATGCACAATAAAAACAGATCATACCATTTTCATTGCAACCGCAAATAGTACAGAAGATATACCGGAATATATATTGAATCGATTTGATTCTGTTATTTATTTTGATGAGTACAATGTCGAAGATAAAATGAAAATTGCAAAAGATTTTGTTGTTCCTAATGTTTTAGAAAACTATAATCTCAATCATCTCATTTTTGAGGATGAAGCATTAAAATGCATAATTACAAGATATTGTGAGGATGATGGAGTAAGGAATGCAAGGCATAATATTGAAAGAGTGTGTGCACGAGTTATCGGATGTAATCTGGCGGATACTCCAATGAAAATTACAGAAGGTTTTGTAAAGAGTGTTTTAGAAGAACTAATAGAAGAAACACCAGGACTAACGTTTTCTCGCAATAAAGACTTATATACAGAACCTGTTGCAAGAGAAATTAAAAAAGCGCTGATTGCAACAAAGAAAAATCCAAGTGATGATCCAGATGTATTTGCCACAAATAAAATACGAAAGAAACTAGATTATCTTTTGGCATGTAGAAAAGAAAAAACCATCTTCTTAGAAGAGTTTCATCCAGAAACATTTTATGATAGTTTGCACAAGGACATGTTTGGAATGGAAAACGTTATAAAAGAGGTAGTAAACTTCTTCTTTACAGAATATCTTCAGGGAAATAGATTGAATAGCAATTTAGCACTCTGTGGAGGATATGGGACTGGTAAATCAAGTATTGTAAAAATCATAGCAGAGGTAATGGATTATAAATATCAGAAGATCAGCCTTAATGGGGTAGAAGATATGAAACAGTTCCGTGGAATCTCAAGTTCATACGCAGGCAGTGAGCCGGGATGTATTGTAAAAGGGATAAAAAAAGCTGGTTCTACAAGAATGATCTTACAATTAGATGAGATAGATAAGTTAAAGCCTCAGTATTCAACCGCAATTATTGATTTACTTGATCGAGAATTTACGGATCATTTTCTTGAAGTACCAATCGATTTATCTCAGACGATTATTGTAGTAACAGCAAATGACTGGAGTAAGGTCCCGACTGTTGTGAGGGATCGGTTTATTGTTGTTGATGTTAAAGGATACAGACGGAAAGAAAAGAAAGAAATAATCACAGATTATATTATTCCAAGACTGGAAAAAAGTTATGCAGCAAACAAAGTAAGTATTACAATGGATGAACCAGCAATAGAGTATTTATTAAAGACATATACGAAATCTTTTGGTGTAAGAGATGCAGAAAAAGCGATGCAACGCATTTGTTCTAATAAACTTTTAGATCAAGCAGGGAGTGATGATCCATGGAAAGTAAGGATTGATAAAAATGATGTGAAAAAATATCTAGGGAAAGAACCAATTCCAAGAGGTAACTTCCCGAATAAAGTAGTTCCTGGTATTTCAAAGGCACTTGCAGTTAGTAATGGAAATATGGGTTTAACCTTTGCAATTGAGACGGTGCTTCTTGAAGGAAATGAAGGAATTGAGATAACGGGACTTCCAAAAGAGATGGCGATTGATTCTGTGAAAATATGTGTGACATGTATGAAAAAGATGTATCCAAATATTTTAAAAGGAAAAAGTATTCATGTTCATTTTGGAGAAGGCTCTGTTCCAAAAGATGGACCATCCGTTGGGACTGCTTTATTTTTAAGTATTTTATCAGCAGCAGTAAATAAGCCTGTTACTACAGGTGATCAATATGATCTTGCTTTTACAGGGGAAATAGGCTTAACAGGTTCAGTTTTTGCAGTAGGCGGTGTTTTGGAAAAACTACAGGCAGCAAGTGATTCAGGATGTATAAAGGTATTTATTCCAATGCAGAATTATGAGAGATTAGATCAAAATACGATCAATGATTTTGATTTCGAAGTAATTGGAGTAAGTCATGTTTCTGAAATTGTAGAAACTGTTTATCCAGATTTTAAGGAGAATTCTTATGAAGAAACTATATGAGAAATTTATTGAAAAAATTAATTGGCTATTCAATAAGGGAGCATGGTTTTGTTTCAGTTGCATCGTATTGATGCTTTCCGGAATAGCATTGATTGAGATGGCTTTAATTGATATTGGAAGAGATATTGGGGAAATTATTATAATTAATTCGTGGTATGAGCTTATTATTGTAGTGTTATTAACATTTATCGGAACATGGATAACAGATTTGGTGTATAACTGGGATAATAATGAAAGAGAAGCTGTAGAGATTTCAATTTTTGAATATATGTTTAGTAATGTAGCTTTAATTTTATTAGAACAATTTATAAAAATGAAATTATTTAGACTAGAATGCTTAGATGTTGGTTTATTCATGTATATAACGTTTGTAACAGCTTTTGTAATGTCAATATTATCAAAGTTATTTCATAAAACCTATAAAAATAAAGCATCTGTGAATGTAAAAATTTTATTTGTACTAATTCCATGGATTGTATTAGTAGTATTTATTTGTTACATTTGTATTCATCATGGAATGCGAGTTTATTTTTTTAGATAAGGGAGAAGAACATATCTAATTACGAAAGAATGAGGTCAATAATATGAGAAAACCAAGAGATAAATCAACACTTACAAAATTTGAATACATTTTTGATCATTTACTATTTGGAGGAATAATAGCGTATGATTTGATTTATGTTCTCCTTCCATGGTTGACTCCAACTGCATATGTTAACAGATCTTTGCCAAAGATTATCATTTGCTTATTAGCATCAAGTGTGATTGGATTTATAATCTCATATAAAAATAAACGAACGACAAGAAATGTTTTGGCTGACTTCATTTTAGGTGTCGGTATATACTTAATATGGATGTTTGGAAAATACATACCTAACTTTACAAGGTGGATCTTGAGTATCACCTTAATTATCACAGGTATAAGCGTGGTGTTGATAACGTATTCTGAAATGAAAAGAAAACAAGACAAAAAAACACTGCGATGGAGATATTACCTGAAATTAATGAAGTTGGTTAAAAGAAATGCAGTGATTGCATGTACTATTATTGTAATTATAGTCCCATCAATTCTTCATTTTTCAGAAAATCAGGAAGTAACAGAAGCATCAAATTCAAATATTCTTAAAGTACATGAAGCATATGGTGAAAAGTATAATCTGGCTAAAAATATAGATCAAATCAGGTTAATACGAAATAATGAGACATTTCAAGATCTTACTTATAAACAAAAATGTAAGGTTGTCACAGCTGTGTTACATAGTGAAGCAAACTATCTTGGATTATCGAAATTTCAGATTAAATTTAAAGATTTGAAAGACAATATACTAGGGCGGTTTGATCCGAATGCACATTGTATTATAATTAATGCAAAGCAATTAAGAAATGGTTATATGAATGGTGGAGATGCAAAATCTGTGTTAAATACTTGCTTGCATGAATGCAGACACTACTTCCAATATTCAATGATGGATTTATATGAAAGTTCAACTCCAGAACAGAGGAATTTATCTGTATTAAGAAATATGCCTATAGTAGATTGGATAAAGAATGCGAAAAATTACCAAAAAGGGGATGGGGCTGTGAATGAATACAATAAATATGCAAATCAACCAATGGAAAAAGATGCAAGAGAGTATGCTGAGAAACAGGTTGTAGCTTATCATAAGATAATTGATGGCTTTAATATATATGGGAGGTAGCAATAGTGCTTTATTTTATGTCAGATATTCATGGGGAATTAAAAGCATTTAAAAGAATGCTAAAGAAAATCAACTTTAATACAAAAGAAGATCAGTTAATCGTAATCGGAGATATTGTTGACCGAGATCCAGGAGGAATTGAGATTATCAATATGTTAAAACCATGGATGAAAGAAGAAATTGCTACTGTATGTATGGGCAATCATGAATTATTTACAAGCATGTGGCTAAGAGGAAAACTTTCTGACCGTAAATGGATGGCATTTGGTGGAGAAGAAACTCTAAAGATTATAAAAAACTTCAATTTCGACCAGAAAAAAGAATTTCTAAACTTTTTGGAAAGCCTTCCAATCTACATAGAAAGAGATTTACCAAACTTTGGTAAAACCGTGATTACTCATTCAGGAATCCATTGCGATCATTATGTATATAACGAAGATGGTACGATCAATGTGATTAAGTCAATTGAAAAGGCAGTAGAAAAAGATTTGTATTCTTTTTTGGTATCAAATGATATTCACTATATTCCTTCTGGTGACTTAAAAAAACTAGACCGATATATGATCATTGGACATACCCCAACGATTCGTATCAATGAAGACAGGTCTTGTAAGATCATTCGCACACCTTATTATATGGATATTGATTCGGGCTCTGGATATCGTAAAGATGGAGGAAGGCTTAGCTGTTATTGTGTGGACACGGATGAAGAGTTTTATGTGTAGGAAATCATCTGGAATAAGGGAGATTTGTGTATGAGTAGATTATTTTTAAACTCCATGGGATTAAATACAAAAGACGGAGCAAAACAGATCAAACATTCTATGGAAGTGCAGGGTGTAACAAACTTATCAGATCAAAAAATATTTGTTGTTTTATATACACCATATGGAGTAGATGATTTTATTGTTAAGAATTGTATTGAGATTTTAGGTTTTCAACCTCAAAATATTTTCCTGTCAAAAGATGGTATTCCAGAAGCGGATATAAATTATGTATATGTCACAGAGGGAAATGTTTTTCAAGTTTTGAATTATATGAAAGAAAATGAATTGGTAGACTATATTCAAAAGCTGATCTTAAACAAGGGTCAAACAGATTATATAGGATCTTCAGCTGGGGCTATGATTGCGGGAAAAGATATTTACTTTGGATTAGATTTTGATAAAAACAATGTTGGAATGACAGATTTTAAAGCGTTAAATTTATTTGATGGAACAATCATTCCGCATTATGAAGAAGAAAATCTGGAGATGTATAAGAGTAATACGGAAGAAGAAATTTTAAATAGTTATGAGAATATTTATTGTGTAAACAATGAAAACGTTTTTGTGTTAACTATTTAAAAAGTTAAATAGGAGACTGGTAAAATCAGTATTCCTAATTTTACCAGTCTCTCTATTTTAACAGTTTAAAATTACATCTAGACAATTTTCTTCTTTATTTTATTCTTATGTATCCGTTTTTTCATATGCCATATACTCAATTTAGGAACTACCCATTTTCCAAAAGAAAAATGAATTATACATGCAAAAATCAACAATATCGGTCCCATCCAATATATCTGGAATTGCCATACAATAATCGCAAACAATATTACAAACCCCATCCATACTGAAAGTGCCAATCGTGACTGTCCCGTAATAAATGTATGATGTAACAAAGATTTATTCTTAAGCGGAATCCTTCCTACACCTGGTCTTCCTTTTTGATTTTGTACTCTTCCATTTGCCCATATTGCAAATTTTTCATCCTCTCGAGTCAACATATAAAATGTATATTGGTAAATTCCTCTTGCCATGTCCACTGGTTTAATAAAGTTTGTTGCAATATCTTTTACTAATTCATCATTTAATGCATTTTCTATCACATACCTTGATTTATATGATGCTGTCGCCATAGCCATTTCATTTTTAAGTGAATACAAAATTTGGATACAACTCATAATAGTTGGAGTAATCAAAAATACAAATGTGATTATAAGATAATATTTCCTTTCAATTCTAAAATAATCTAATGCAAAATTCATGTAATATGTAATTCCCATTGCAATTGCTACAATAGTAAGAATAAAAACTACAAAGGTAAGTATGTTTTGTATATTTTGTATTCTATCAAAACACATTTTATAAATATGTTTTATTTCCAATGGCGAAAACTTTAAATTTTTTTCTTCGCCCTCTAAATATAATTCTCCGTTTTTTAAACATGTGCTACACACAGCCTTTCTTATTTTAAACAAATTACGCCTATTCTTTTTATAAAAGTTATGTTCTAAATTAAATGTCCCATCTGTCTTATCATATTCTTGCTCATAAAAAGCTCCCTTACTATCCAATTCAATATCAGCTGATATATTTAATGTATTCCTATAATTATCATAAAAAGATTTAATTGATAGAAAAAAATCTATATATATAAATAATACTGTTATGATACTACCTTCTACTATAAATACTGGAAATGAATTTATCATTAAAGAATATTTTAATCCTATTATTAATCCAAGTGGTAATAATACCCACAACACATGTCGCAGTCTCTGTCTTTGTGCATTCCCCTTATGTGTATCTTGAAATAATGTTTTTCTTCGTTTTCCGTGATAAAACGCACTATATTCTCCATCTCGTATATCACTCTGATAATACCTACAACTTACCATGCTATTTGCAATCCTCGATGATACTTTCATATATGCCAGCTTTAATAATAATAATACAATTGTAATTCCCAAAAGCAAAAATACAAAATGAGGAGTTGTTATTTTAAATCTCTTTAATATCCTAAAATTTACATTTCCTTTATTTATACAAAGATATCCTAAAATTACTGTAACTAAAATATATGCTCCTAATGTAATTAACAAGTTCACTGTTTGTAATACACGAAATCCTTTTATCCGTTTTGGAAGCTTTTGATATTCCACACTATATTCATCATCCCTTATTTTATCTCGTATGGCAATCAGCTCATCTATTATTTCTTTTTCTTCCATAGTTTCTTTATGCATCAGATTAATTAATAATTTTTCTATTCTTAATCTAACTTCTAAAGATACCATTTGCATTTTCTCTGTTAACATTTCTTTTAAAACTGCACCAAATGTGTATTGTTCTGACTTTAGATCAACTGATACCATCTCTTCTCCAGAACGATTTTGAAACCAAGGTGGTTGATATAAAGGAGTGCAATCGATCATTCCACTATCTATTCGATACTGTCCTATAGGTACCATACTATTAAAATCATAAAATAATGGTGTAGTATTTAAATTTTTTGATTTTGTAACTTTCAGCAAAATATCTGATGGCTTTAAATCTACATATGCTAAATTTTTCTTATGTACTTTCATCAAAAAAGTATACACCTTTATTGCAATCTGTATAATTTCATCTGGTCGTTCATTATTATCGAATACATCTGTTTTCCAACTTATAGAATTATTTATATATGTATTTTCATAATAAACTGTCCCGTATCCTTCTAACAGCTCTACATTGTCATCCACACGGATATAGTCCCTTGTTTCCTTTACTTCACGAAATTTTCTTAAATAATTCATACCATTTATAAATTTTTTCTTTTGACTATTCCATATATTTAATGAAATATTTTCCAACTGTAATGTGCCATCTTCTATTCTTTTTATTTTTGCTTTTGGGATTTTAATATTCGGATAAAATTCTTTTAGTAAAACAATTTTTCCCTTTTTATCTTCTTGTTTTTCTACTATATAACATAGACAAGAGGCTCCTTTATCTCCCGATTCCACAAGCTGCAGAATTTTATAAGAAAATATCTTTCCAGCTGCATTCTTTAAATAAATTTGCTTTCCTTTTTTCAATGGTATTCTTTCGTTCATATTCTTTATATTCCTTTAGCTTATTCTGCAGAATATTATAATATTCTGTTTGTTTTAATTCTATTGCATTATATGGTCTATCATCTACTCTAATTTTCGTACACCATTCAAATAATATCATTATTGAATTTCGTATGGAAGTATCAAAATTCGGAGTATTATTTATAAAACCAAATTTCCATCTACCATTTCTTCGAAAATTTACTGGTACTCCCCTATTAGTAATTATTTCATAAAATATTATCATAAATATATACAAATCACATGAATAATCTGGAACAAATTCAACACCATTTAAACACGCTCTCTGATACTGCGGTGTAAACAATGGATTACTCCAGCCATAGTCCCTTTGTCTCCATTCTTTTAGATAATTACATAATACTTTCTTCTGTTCATGAATCCCAGCTATATAATCTATTCCTGATGTAAAAATATCTAAACATTCCTCTTGTTTAATCTGCTTCATACTATTAATTCCTTTCATATCCTTTTTATAAAATTATGGTTACATTTTCTGCTTATGACTTTCTAAAAAAACTTTCTAAATTTGTAGATAAAAATCATTTTAATTGAATTCCTTATATTCATTCTGCTATAATAAATTTATATTTTCTATAGAATTTGGGAGGAAGATTATTATGTTAGAAGACATCACTGAATATGTAAATCATTTTAATTATTGGGATCAAATCAAAAAATTTTTAGAAGACAACCATGAGATTTACAATTTAAACACCCCTATCAATGACGAGAGACTTTTTAAATTTCTAAAAAATAGTTCAGCTAACCTCGGGAAAGATAAGACTACTTTTCAAAAATTTATTAAAGCTCTTTTCATTGATCATACTCACACTACCAAACGAAAAAATATTTTAAAACTTTGCTTCGCATTAAATCTTTCTTCTATCGAACTAGCCAATCAATTTTTAATGAATTATATGTCAGAAAAAGAATTAAGTTCAAGAAACTTAGAAGAATTTGTAATTCTTTGCGCATTAAACTGCCAATTGTCTTGGAGTGATGTTATTTCTATTTTAGATACACATAAACAACTTATTGACCAACAACCTCTAGCCCCTACTGATAAAGTTAATGAAATTGATCATCAAACCAGAAAAATCTATGAAAATTATATTTTACATATAAACTCTTTACAGGATTTAGAAGAAGCTCTTAATATTAAAGAACTTCAATGCTCTTTTTCACGAACTCGAAATAAACATTATCTTGCTCTTCTCGATGATGTCATTTTCGACGTTGGAGATACATTTGGTGATTTAGAAGAATTGAGTGATGAATTAGATTGCTATACTATTCAATCCTACTATAATAATATGTTTGAAATGCACTCTTTAGATGGTGATATTGGAGATAATTTTCTTACTCAAGAGGAAATTAATCAGTTAATTCCCCTTTTCCCAGATGTTTTTATGAACTATGGATTATTTGCTGATTTAGTCAGTCGCAGGCGATCTCTAGATGTTCCTTCTGGAACCTACCTACTACATCTGCTTTTAACAATTGATACTCAAGATACCGATTTAACCACCTCTAAAGGATTTATTGATGAATATTTAAATCACTATCTGAACAATGCCGGTTTTCCTAGCTTAAATACTAGCAAAGGATTCGATAAATTAGTAATTGACACTTACGATGAAACTCTTAAAGAATCTCTTTCAACTGATACTAATGATGACATTCGGCAAAAACTTTTATTTAAACTTCGCGAATATTTAAAAATGTACTGTAAACAATTTTAGTTAGTAACTATTCTATATCCTAACTACATACCTTCTTCATGAATGCCTATTTCAATTTTTAACTGTCTATGTATCTTAAATCATATTAAAATTAGTAGGGACATCTGTTTTATCAAGTGCCTCTACTAATTTGGTAATATCCCTGATATAAAATTATAGTCCCAAATGATATATGCCTTATTATAAACAAATAGTTTTTCAAATTTGATTTCTCTTTTTTAATAATTTTATATTAACATATACTTTAAACCATTCTTCTTCATTTCCAATAGTTTTTATTTTCTCACAAATAATTAAACTATTACATTAACCCAAAACGAGAAAATTCAATAAATTACTCATTGAATTTTCCCGTTTCTATTTCTTGTTTAATACTCATATAACGTAAACATCTTACTTGAATACTTATTATTCTTCCCCTTAGAATCTGTAATAAGTGTCACTTTTTGTTTCTCCTCTTTTTCCTGTTTCACAGTTCCAAGGCAATAATCCCTAATCGCTTTTGCATCCGCCTGTGCCAATTTCTTGATCTTAGCATCGTCTTTTAAAAACTGTTCTACATCATTGTCATTATCCACAAAACTATGTTCCACAATGACTCCTGGAATTCCTTCTTCAACGCTGTTATGAATAATTCTATAATAATCTCTTAATTTGCCATTCGGATATTTCTCATTCTTCTCTGATGTTCGCATTAATAACCCTTGATTCTCAACACCTGTCTGCTCTAATTGTTTCAAAAAGTAACATCCTAAAAGCTGCGCCTGTTTAGACACTTCTTTCTTATAATTTCCTGTTGGCACAAGCACTGTACATCCATGATCATAGTCTACGATCTCTCCATTAGCATTGTTATGGAGACTAATGAATAAATCTGCCTTATCCTGAACAGCTTTCGGTACTCGCTCGCTTAATTCAGGTTTTGTGTCTCCTGTTCTTGTTAGATATACTTTAATGTTTGAATTTTTTGAGAGTTCTTGTTTGATATATTTAGCTATCTTTAAGTTGATATCTTTCTCTTGCGGCTGATCATTTGTTTTTCCTACAGCACCGCTGTCATTGCCGCCATGTCCTGGATCTAGTTCTATGATCCAGTTTGATTTTTTTAATTTTCTTGTTTCCTGTTTCTTGCTCGATGTTGTTGTCGTAGCTTTTTTTGCTGTTGTTTTGTGTGATGCTGTTTTCTCTTGTGCCGTTTGTTTCTTAGTTCCGCACCCAGCGACACCTGCACATAATACTAACATTAGTGCTAATGCTTTTTTTACATTCTTTTTCATTTGTTTCCCCTTTTTTGTAACCGTTTTTTTTATTTTATCACTTTAATTTATATTTTACAAAAAGAAGCAGATATCTGCATAGTTTCCCGGATATCTGCTTCTTTATTAATATATAATTTGTTAGATTATAATTTTCTAATTTAGTCTCTGATAAATATCTTTCTCTGTCTCATCTGGATATTCTTTTGCAAGATTATAGATTGGCAGTATTGTGATCTCGTCTTCTAAAAGATCATCTGCTATTTTAGATACAGAGTCTCCTTTTTTCATCTTTTTCTGAACTTGCATAATTAATTTTAGACTCTCTCCCCGTATAATCCCCTGTTGAATTCCACGTTCAATTCCTGTGTTAATTGCATGATCTAATATTGTGCACATTGTAACCTCTCCCTTCTCATCTTTCTTATCTTCATCACTTAATAATTGTGACCGGTAACTGGCTCCATCGTATGCCATAACTCGAAATGTCATTGTTTTATCTGTATTGGTCTGGTTCTCCATTCCAAAAATGATCTTGTAATCTTTTCCTTTCTCCCACACTTTCAGAATATCTCTTTCCTGTTCATGCAATGAATCATCTGCTGCTTTATATTGGGATTTCACTTTTGTTTCTGATAATTCTTGTGGCTTTATGACTTGCTTTCCATCATAAATCAATACATTGATAATATCTGCAAACACATCTGGATAATCTTCTAGCAATTTCTCTACTTTGTCTTTCTGTCCCATACTTGCCTCCTTTGTATGTAAATTAAAAATATTTGTGTGATTAATCTGCAGAACTGCATCATTATTTGGTTATTTGAACTGTTTTACAGTTGTTTAGAATTCTTTTTGAATTGTAATCTAGATTATTGGTATTTTTAGTCTACATTATTTTACATAATTTGGCAAGGATTTTTTACATTTAATTCCATATGATTTATTTATATTTTATACAATATATAATACTATACCAATTCCATATTTTCAATAGTCATTTTCAATCAGCCCATTCCCATCATTTCTTATCTTCCATTTAATCTCTAACAACTCCCTCCTTTACTCCCTTTCGCCCCTCCTCAATTTATGCTAAACTTACTATAATAATTATCACCATTAAAGGAACAAAAAAATGACCATAGAAGAACAATACCGTCTATCTTGTTACGAAGAATTGACGACACTTGGAAATCATAATCATATATATCTAGTGAAACATAAGCAGTCTGGTGAGATTTTTGTAAAGAAGATTTTATTCAGATTTTCTTTTGATGTCTATGAGCAGCTAAAAACTTTAAATATTGCTGGAATTCCTAAAATTCATGAAATGATCTCTGATGATGAGCACCTTATTTTAATTGAAGATTACATTCATGGTCATACTTTGGAGCAGGCACTTGCACAACATGGGGTATTCTCTGAGAATGAAGCCTGCCGGATTGTAATTAAGCTTTGTAGAATTTTAAAAAGTCTTCATAAACTCAATCCACCGATCATTCATCGTGATCTTAAGTTATCAAATATTATCCTTACCAACGAAGGAATGCTCTGTCTTGTTGATTTCGATACGGCTCGTTATTATGAATCTGGTCAGGAACAGGATACTCAACTCCTTGGCACAAGGGAATATGCTCCGCCGGAACAATATGGTTTTGGCCAGTCGGATACACGATCTGATATTTATGCGTTGGGAATTATATTAAACCGCTTATTAACCGGGGAATATCCAAAACATCAGATGACTGACAAAGGTTATCGTTCTGTTATTTCAAAATGTATTCGCTGGGAGCCGGAAGAACGTTTTCAATCAATTGAAGAACTGGAAACTTCTTTGGCAAAATATCTTCCTGCTGAGATTTGCACAAACAAACCTGTTACCTCATCCCCATCCTTTAAGCCTCCGGGATTTCGTACTGGAACGTTGTGGAAAATGATTTTGGCTTCGTTTGGATATTTATTTTGTTTTTATTTATGTCTAACGATCACATTTACGGAGACAAAGAAATCTGTCCCTATAACCGGATCGCGGCTGTGGTATGAACGTTGTTTTATGCTGCTGATTCTCTTAAGTTTGATTTTTTACAATTGTGATTATGGAAATATACGTTCTTTGTCTTTTCAAGGACATTCTTTTCCTCTATGGATCAGAATTCTGATTCAGGTTGTTTTTTCCCTTTTGATCGTAATCTTTTTCGTGTTGATCATGTTGATTTTTGAGGAAATTATATGGTAATTTCTTTATCGCTGTCAGTAAAATTTACGCTGTCAGCGAAACATTTCCTTGTGAATATTTGCTACTCTTAATATTGTTTATAATAGAAGGGAGGAAGTTCATATGAAAACTTGGAAATTAGTTTCTGGAATCATATCCATTGTACTTTTTGCATTTGTTATGTTTCAGTCCTGTGCTGCAGGAATTTCAAATTCATTGGAAGCAAATGGTGAGAGTGGTGGTTCTGCAGGAGTTATCGTTGCAATCATGCTATTAGCTGGAGGAATCGTTTCCATTGCAACAAGAAATGGATCAAAGGGCGGAAATATTGCATTGATCGTTTTATTTGCACTTGGTGCTCTTTGCGGATTTACGATGGCTGGAAGTTATGCTGATTTAAATATCTGGGCTTTTTGGTGCTTGATCTGTGCAGTCTTTGCAATTGTTTCCTTAAAGAAAGGCCAATGATCAGTTACTTTAGAAACAAAAGGAGAAAGGAATTTTACATATGCAGGATCAATCAACAGATCATTTAGATCATCAATTAGAATCTACATCTCTGGAAAATTTTTCGGATTATCTGAAAAATCTTCAGCAGTTACCTAGCCTGCAGGATTTTTTCTCTGTTTACATCGCAAAACATAATCTGAAAACTTCACAGATCATCAAAAATAGTGGAATTTCTCAAAGTTATGCCCACGAAATCTTAAATGGAACGAAACCTCATCCTTCCAGGGATTATCTGCTTGCTTTATGTCTTGGTGCCCACATGGATCTTAAGACAACTCAACACGCATTACGAATTGCCCAGCTTGGTGAACTTTATGCTAAAGTTCCAAGAGATGCCGCAATCATGATGCATATCAACAATGAAAAATGGAATCTTGTTGATATCAACATTTTTCTGGAAGAACATGAACTTGATGTGATTTCGCTTTCTAAAAAAATATCATAAAATAATAACAAAAAGATCAGCTGTAAGCATCTGCCTGCAGCTGATCTTTTAATTTTATTTTATAAAATTATCTTTTTTCAACACCTAAAGTAACTTTCTCACCATTGATGTTCCATTCT
>OGDN01003557.1_pt1 | contig 16100 bp, 15 predicted proteins | sample 1570271 | NCBI WGS metagenome assembly OGDN01 (sample SAMEA4384481, study PRJEB24528) | human gut metagenome | reverse complement strand
GCCCGTAGGACCCTCTTCGAGACCCATGGCGGCACGCGCACCGGCATCGCAGTAGACATAACCGTTCGCTGCCAGTTCGTACACCTTGCCGGCGGCTAAAAACGAAAGTTCGTCGTCGTACATCGAGTAGTTGCGCATTTCGTTGGCGCCGGCCGGCCACCAATCGGGCTCGCGGGAAGCCAGATCGCCCTCGCCGAAATGCCCGTCCCGGGTATAATCCCAGGTCCATATCTTCTGTGTTCCATCGCTCTTCGCCGTCAGCAGTTGTTCGAGTGCCAGCAGGTCGGCATCGGGCTGCGAACCTTTCACCACAAACCGGTAATACCAGGCACCGTATTTGTCCGATCCGGTATCGAAGCGCAACGCCAGTGTCTCCTCAGTCAGCTCCATCACCTCGTAAGCGCCTCCCAGCCCGTCCGGATAAGGTGCGTACGAAGGGAATCCGCCTTCGGTAAAACTCAGCCACAGCGTCCCGGCCTCATCGGCGTAAAGAGCCCATTTCTGACCTTCGGGCTGGGTGTAAGCGATCGTTGCGGAACTGTAGGTACCCCCTTCGGGGTAGTTTTGCGGATCGAGTTCGGAAAGAACCGAACCATCGGCATAGACATAACCCTTGGCATCGAGCACATACTGCCAGGTATCGGTGACGAACGACAATTCGTCATCGTACATTTTCATTTCTTTCAGTTCGTTGGCTTTCACAGGCCACCAATCCGGAACGCGGGTCGAGCTGGAACCTTCGCCGAAATGGTTGTCGACGGAGTAGTTCCACTCCCAGACTTTCTGTTGCCCCGTACCCGTCAGCAGGGCGACGACCGGATCATTCTCCGTCACGCGGAACGTGAAGGCGACGGGTTCGCTGGCACCTCCGCCGCCGGAGACCTGCAGCGTTCCGTCGTATTCGCCTTTCATGTAATAACGAAGGGTGAAATCACGGCTGCTCGACTCGACATAGGAACCGTCGGGCTTGCGGATCTTCCAGAAAGGCGAGACCCCTTGTTCGTTGAACCGGAACCGGATGATATTAGGATGCTCTTTCTCCGGGGTGACCGAATAATCGGTGTTCTCGTTCGAGGGAATATCTCCCAAACTGTATTCCTCCTTACTGCACGCCAGACACAGGGCGGTGAACGACAGTAATATCAGTAGTTTTTTCATGGTTGTAGTCGGTTAATAGGGATTTTGTTTCAGGGTGCCATGTGCCTGGTCGATCTCCGACTGCGGGATCGGCAGGTGTTTCTTGGCATCGGTGTAGCCGCGGCTGCCGAGCACTTCCCCGGCTTTTCCGTAGCGCACGAGGTCCCAGAAACGGTGGCCTTCGAGTGCGAACTCCAGCCGGTTCTCCAACAGCAGGTTGTCGAGCGTTGCCGTGCGCCGTTTGGCCGCAAAGGCCGCATCGTCGGACTTCATGCCGAAGGCCCGCGCGCGGACCTGATTGAGATAATCGTCAGCCTCATCCTGGTCGCCGTTCGTGCGCACGATCAGTTCCGACGCGATCAACAGCGTTTCGGCATAACGCCATACGCGGTAGTTATTACGGAAATTCAGTTCCGGAGCGTTGCCCGTATATTTGTCGTGGCCGTCAGCCCGTCCCAGGTATTTGCGGTTAAAATAACCCGTATCGTCGTAACGGGGCGTGTAGGTCGCTTCGGGGTGTTGCTGCTGGTATTTGGCGAAGTTCAGGATAGTAGCATCCCGGCGCGTATCGTCGCCCTCATAAGAATTGTAGAGCGCCTCCTCGACGGGTTCAAAACCGTAGCCACCCGTATCCCATTCGGGACCCGAATAGCCGTTGATCCCGATGAGCGTCGGGAAGACCGTACCGCCGGCTTTCGTCGGGCTCTCCCAGGTGCGGCTGCTGGGCGAGTCGGTGTAGTTGACCTCGAAGATCGACTCCGAACCCCATTCGCCGTTGTCAGACCAGATGCTGGCGAAATCGCTCCGGAGCGAGTAGAGCCCCGAACCGATGATCTCGCGCATATCGGCCAGCACCGCTCCGTAGCGGGATGCATCCTGCTGGTACATGACTACATTGGCACGAAGCATCTGTGCGGTAGCGCGTGTAAAACGGCCCAATTCGGCAGACTTCACGACCTTGGGAAGCCCGCTGCCCGTCAGTGCGGCGTCGAGGTCGCCCACAATCCGGGCGTAGACCTCATCGGCCGAAAGTTGGTCGATCAAATAATCGGGCCCCGTCGGATTGCGGTCGTAGTACGGGACATTACCGAAAAGCTTCCATAACCAGGCATAATAGTAGGCACGCAGAGCGTAAGCCTCGGCCTTGATCCGGCTGCGAATCGATCCCGATATGCCTTCCGCCGTATCGACGTATTGCAGTACGGTATTAGCACGGTAGACGCCCGAATAGAAGACGACCCAGAGGACCGACGGCGTATAGTTGGGCGTCGCGGAGAATTTGCGCATGAGCTGCAGGTAGGGAATGTCGGTCTCGTTGGCCCCGCCGACGCGCACGTCGTCCGACATGACATCGGAGACGAAAGTCAGCGGACCATATTCGCCGAAAACGAAATCCGGCCACTGAAGGGGCGCATAGGCTGCCATCAGTCCTTTCAGCAGTGTTTCATAATCATCGTAATAATCTTTTTCGGGAATTTCCGTCGTGGGGTCCACGTCGAGGAAATCCGCTGTACAGGAGACAGACACCGAAAGGACCAGTGCCGCCAATATAATCTGTATGCGTTTCATGTTCATCGTCGTTTTGAGGTTAGAAGGTGATGTTGGCTCCAATGGTAAAGATGCGCGCCGTAGGATAAACGCCGCGGTCAACACCCAGCGAGGTCCCACCGGAAGAAATTTCGGGATCGAAGCCTTCGTACGACGTCAGGGTCCAGAGATTCTCGGCCCCGACCCAGAGGCGCAGCCGCTCGATATGGACCTTGCGGAGCAACGTCGAAGGGAACGAATAGCCCAGTTGGAGACTGCGCAGGCGAAGGAAGGAACCGTCGTGCACATAAAGGTCCGACGATTGCCAGTTGGTGGCGTCGACATTGCGGGATAGGCGCGGAATACGGTTCGAGGAACCGGGCCCTGTCCAACGATCGAGCATGTAACGCGGCATGTTGAGGTAAGGATAGTCCGACCGATAGGAGGCGTCGAAGATATCGTTGCCGATCGTGGCGTTGAAAAAGGCTCCGAGGTCGATACCCTTCCAAGCCACTGCGAGATTGAAACCGAAAGTCCAGTCGGGTGCACCTTTGCCAATCTTCACACGATCGGCATCGTCGATCGTGCCGTCGCCGTTGCAGTCGACGAACCTCACGTCGCCCGGGCGCGCATCGGGCTGGAGCATTTCGCCCCGGGAATTGACATAGTCGGCGACCTCGTCGGCCGTTTGGAAAATACCCGCCGTGCGCATACCGTAGAAGAAGGGGAACGGCTCTCCGTTCTCAGCGCGGGTGATGGTGCCGATATTACCCAGTACGGTGTCGTAATTGGCCCAGCCGTTTTGGTTGCCCAGACGGATCAGCCGGTTGCGGATATAGGTGGCATTGCCGCCGATGTCGAACGAAACTTTCGACACTTGGAAGCGGTAACGGAGGTCGATCTCCACACCGCTGTTCTTCATGTCGCCCACGTTGCCGTAAGGTCGGGAATTACCGATATACTGCGGCAACGGAACGGTCATCAGCATACCATTGGTGCGCTTGTTGAAATAATCCACCGTCAGCGAAAGTCGGTTTCCGAAGAGCGAAGCGTCGATACCTACGTCGAACTGCTCGGATTCTTCCCATTTCAGACCGTCATTCGGATAGCCGCTCGGCGTAGCACCAGGTGCCAATGTATTCAGCCCTTCGGGACCGAGTATGTAATCCGCACCACCGGTCACGGTTGAGATATAATGGAAAGAACCGATCGACTCGTTGCCGTTCAGGCCCCAACTGGCACGGAGTTTCAGCGAAGAGAGAGCCTTCGGGCGGTTTGCCATGAAAGGTTCGTTGGTGAGGTTCCATCCCACAGAAACCGACGGGAAGGTAGCCCACTTGTGCGCCGGACCGAAATTCGATGACCCGTCGCGGCGAAGTGTGAACTCGGTCATGTAACGTTCATCGTAATTATAGCTTACACGGCCGAAATAAGACAGCAGCCGGTGGTCGGGCGAAGGTGCTCCCCAGGCGCTGCGTGAATTGTCATCGGACTCGGTCGTGTCGATCCACGGCTGCGAGGGATCGCTGATGTCGTAGCTCGAACCGCCGACGTTCTGCGAGTGCGAAGACTGTGCCGACTGTCCCAGCAGAACTGTAAGCCGATGTCGGTCGCCCAGCGTACAGTCATAGGTCAGCGTGTTCTCGACCTGCCACGTGAAGAGCCGCTCCATACTCGACCAGACCGACGAGCGGTCGGCATAGGTGTAACGCCCCAGGTAATAGGGCATCTGATAGCCATCGTTGCTGCTGAAGACCAACTCCGTACCGTAGGATGATTTAAATTTCAGTCCTTTATAAAGCTCAATCTCGCCCCAGATATTACCGATCAGTTTGTCGGCTGCTGACTTGTCGCCCGGCAGGTGCAGTTGGGCGATCGGGTTGACCATGTTGCCGAAATTATCGCCTGCGATGGCGAAAACCCGGCCCGAAAAGTCAGTCACGGCCGTGGGATGTTCGTTGAGCACCTCCTCGGGATTGCCGGCATAGACTCCCATGATCGGGGACATCGAAACGGCACTGCCCAGCACACTGCCGCGTTCGCTGTTCTCACCGATGCTGCGCGATACGGTGCGTGAATAGGCCATGTTGACACCGGCGCGCGCCGAACGGAAGAAGCGCTGTTCGGGTTTCTCGAAAAGCGTATAGTTCGTATTGGCCCGGACGCTGTAACGGTCGTAGTTCGACCGATTGACATCGCCGCCGATGATACCTTCGTTATACAGATAGCCGAACGACAGGTAGTAGTTCACCTTGTCGTTGCCGCCGCTGACGCTGGCCTGATGCTCCACGACAGGCGCATTGTTGTTGAAGAGCTCCTTCTGCCAGTTCGTGCCCTTTCCCAGTGCCGCCGGGTTCTCGTAAATCGGGGACAAACCGCTGTTCATATTCATCTCGTTCATCATGACGGCGTATTCATGGGCGTTGAGCACGTCTTTCGTGCGCCAGGGGCTCTGCCATCCGTAGGAGAACGAGTAATCGACCGACGTGCGACCCTTGTTGCCCTGACGGGTCGTGACCAGGATGACACCGTTCGCACCGCGGGCACCGTAGATGGCGGCCGAAGCAGCATCCTTGAGGACCTCGACAGAGAGAATGTCGGCCGGATTAAGGTAGTCGATATTGCTGCTGACGGGCATGCCGTCGACAATGTAGAGCGGGTTGCTGTCGTTGATAGTTCCCACGCCGCGGATGCGCACGCGGACCCCGGAGCCGGGCTGGCCGGAGCTCTGCGTGATGTTCACGCCCGACACCATGCCTTTCAGCACGTTGTCGATACGCGTACCTGTCACGCGCTTCAGGTCGTCGCCCTTCACGCTGCTGATGGCTGCCGTAACGACGCTTTTACGCTGAACGCCGTAGCCGACCACCACCACATTTTCCAACGTCTGGACATCGTCTTTCAAGACGATCTCCAACGTCCGGTCCGAATCGGCCGGGAGAGTCACCTGCTGTTTTTCATAGCCCATATAGGAGACCTCGAGCCGGTCGGCGCCGACGGGCAATTGCAGGTAAAAACTGCCGTCCGAGGCAGAGGTGGTTCCCACTGTCGGAAATTGCGGCAGCACAATCGTCGCTCCGGTGACGGGCCTTTTCTGTTCATCAACTACGACACCCTGAACTTTCCGCGTTCCGGAGGGAGCGGGAACGGATCGCCGGGGGCGGAAGACGGAAATCTTCCGTCCGTCGATCTGGTAAGTCAGGTCGGTCCCTGACAGCAACTGCCGCAAGGCCGTTTCGAGCGTCACATTGTCGACGTGCAGGGAGATCTTCAGGTCCGGATCAACGTCGTTGTCGCGCAGGATAATCGAACAGCCGCTCTGTTCGCCGATCCGATTGAGTATCCGGACAACCGGCTGCTCCTCGGCATGAATCGTAATCCGGGCGTCGGACCGGGATTGCGCCGCGGTCGGCAGCCCCCAGAACAGTAGGCACCCGACCAGCAGCAGATGCCGGAACAGGGAGTTTCTCAGGTTCAGGTAGAGTTTGTTCATTGTATTAAGGTTGGTTTTTAGGTTGTGATACGTTATCGGTTCCGGTCCGTGAGTCGCAGTGTCCCGTCGGTCGTCGACCAGCTATATTTTCGGTCCACGTCGATATAGCGGAGAATTTCGTCGAGCGAGAGGCGCAGGTCGATGCTGCCCGAGAAAGATTCCCGGGCAGCTGTTTCGCTTAGGACCTCGATCCGCACATTGAAATGGCGCTGGAGCTTGTCCAGTATCTCGGGGAACGGCGTGTTAATGAACGACAAGCGCCCGTTGACCCAGTCCGCAGCCAGCGTAGTCACGGCCGGATGGGATTCGAACAGTCCCGATGCCCGGTCGAATCGCGCTTGTTGGTCGGGAAGGAGCGAAAGACGGCGTCCGTCGGAAGTTGCCACCTCTACACGGCCCTTGAGCAGGTCGACCTCGACTGCACGAGCTTCGGCATAGGCCTGTACGTTAAAGGAGGTTCCCAGTACCGTGACATTCAGCACGTCGGTCTCGACCGTGAAAGGACGTCCGGCATTGCAGACAACCTCGAAATAGCCTTCGCCCTCCAGTCGGACGCGGCGGCTTTTCCGACCGAAATCACCGGCATATACCAGTTTCGAACCGGCATTGAGCCATACCAACGAACTGTCGGGCAGCATGACCTGCGAACGGGCACCTGCCGGGGCGGTCACTTCGCACAAGCCGGGCTCCGTGGCGGGACGGAACACGAAGAGTGAGGCTGCTCCCAATACAACACCAACTACAAGAGCTGCTGCAACACGTACCCAGCTGGCAATCCGCCAAGGCGACGGCGTGCGGCGGGATACGGCGATCCGCTGCTCCACCTCCCGGTATCGGGACTTCTTGTCGGCTTCAAAACGGGGAATAAGCGATTGGGCGTAAAGACGGCCCAGCTCCTCGAAGCGTCTGCGGTGCTGTTCGTCGCTTTGTACGAATTCGAGAAATCGGGCGGCATCCGGTTCCGACAGATTTCCGGTCAGGTAGTCGACAATCAGTTCTTCAAAATATTTTTCCATCTTGTTCGGGTTTGCATCCATAATAAATACGCATGCGGGTCCTGCGTCGTTTAGCAGAACCCGCCGTTTTTTCGTTCGGGAACGGTAGTCAGGATTTGAAGAAGGTAGTGAAAAGATAGACCGTCAGTAACGGTCCCAGTTCGACACGGAGCCGGTCGAGGGCATTTTTGATGTGAACGCGTACCGTGACGGGGTTGATTTGCAGATTCTCGGCAATTTCCTGAGCGGATTCTCCCCGGTAAAAATATTGCTCGAAGACGGCCCGGCAGCGTTCGGGAAGGGTCTCGACGACGGCCCGGATACGGGTCTCCACCTCTTGGGCGGACAGCACTTCCAGCGGGTGGGCATCGGTGAGACATTGCTGTTCGGCGAACAGTAGCAGTTCACGTTCGTAGCCTTCCCGCAGCCGGCGGCGGAACAATTGTGAGCGAATGTGGCTTATGCAGGCATTCCGGACGCTGTTGACCAGATAGCCGTGTAGAGGAGTCCGATAACGGCCACGGTGTTCCCAGATATTGACAAAGACATCGTTGACAAGTTCTTCGGCACACACCGGATCAGGAACATAAGTCGCCGCACAGGCACACAAGTAGGAGAAATAGGCATCGTACAGGGCCGCAAACGCCGGTTCGCTGCCCCGATTAAGCCCATCGATGATCTCTTTTCCTACCGTTTTCATAAGCGGTCAGAATTTGCATGGGATTCGCCGAATAAAAATACGCAGACAAAATGAATCCGTCAACAAAATCCCGTTTGTTTTAATACGCATCCAAAGATCGATCCGTTTATATTACATCAACAAACACCCAGCACTATACTTGCGTCAATATTAAGTTTTCGGCTAATGTCCCGTGCTACTTTGTACGTTGGCTCCGTTTTTCCCGATACAATGGCACTGACACGCGACGGACTAATATTAAGTATTGCCGCAAGATCTCGCTGAGTCAAGTGCATTTCATACATTCGCAATTTCATCACATCGGCGAGCGATGGAGTACCAATAGCGAAATGTTCCTCGGAGTAGTCAGCCACGAGGTTCGACAACAGCTCAAGCTCGATGAGGTTTTTGTCATTTTTCGGCGTATTGTCGTCTACCAGCGGAAGCAACTCTTCAACTCGATTAACTGCCCAATCGTATTGGGTTTTGTTCTCAATCTTTGTCATACTTGCCCTACCTTTATATGTTCCGACAATCTATCCTGTAGTATTCCTTATGCGTCCCTATGAATCGGATATATACAAACCGAATTGTGAACTTAATCACGGAAACCAGACAAAAATCATTTCCTTTAATATTGAATACATAACGCTGATTACCTACATTATCAACGCTATTGAAAGTCTTTTTTATATCTGCGAAGCAACTCCATTCGCTTTTCTTTACCTTCTGTACCCAATCCTGCAAAGCAACCTTTGATTCCGGATGCTTCTCAGCGTATTCCCTGACTGCCTGCTCGGTGAAAATCCTCATGTCTATTTGGATTATACATCAATTATAGTACAATAATATACAAATGATTTCATTTTGCAAAATATAGTTCCGGATTATGAAACCACGTGCGCTTTTCTCTGTTTTTACGAAATGCAGCTATTGTCACGTCCATCGCTTTGCCGATAGCGAACGGATGGAGCTGACCGCACTTTGCTCCTCGTCTCCATTTCTGGTAATGATGCAGGATACGTTCTGCAAAGCAGCCCTTCATCTGATAGAATCCGAGCTCGCATTTGTCCCGACAACTACGCTTGTGGTCGGATATTTCGCAGTAGCCGAAGCCACAATTATCTTCGGCTTTGAGGAAGGAGTATTATTGCCCACAATAACAAGGGCCGGCTTCATTCTCAATGCGCTTTATAGTAAATCCTCGGTTCTTTTGCCACGTTGTAAATCCAACTTTCACAACGCACCAGCAAGGCATCTTTGCCATAGAACAAATTCTTCACGCCTGCAATACCACCATAAGCGTTCGGTAAAATACGTCTTTTAGAGTCGGATAAAAAGCAATAGCTTTGTGGGAAATAAGATATAGATTGCTCTCAAGGCCCCTCGGTATATAGCATAACCTTATTAGCAAGACATCTGGGCCTTAGGGTCCGGATACTTTGTGTTGCAAGGTCTTATAAGGCCTGTCAGAATCCCCGATTCCGAAGCCATTCGCCCATAAAGCGATCGTAGACAATATACCCTTCTTCTGTCTTATAGACCAGCTCATTGCCGACCAGTTTCTTGATGGCGCTGTTTACGCTGCTTGCAGCTTTGAGTCGGTACCGGGAGATGAAATCGCCGGACAGAATCTCTTTCACGCACCTTTCCGAGGCGATGGCCTTGAGCAGACGGACGCTACCCGAGGGATAGGCGTTGAGCAGGTTCTCATAGGCATAGGTCGATTCTGCGACGATCTCCGCTACGGCATAGGTTACCAGCTTTTCATCGATGGGTGCGGAGTAACTGTACAGTCGGTTCAGAATGCTTTGAATATACCAGGTATGTCCGTCGAAACGGTTGTAGATGGTATCGAAAGTCGCCCGAGGAAATTCGCGTCGTTGCGAGGCAAAGAATTTCGCGGCAAAGTCGTAATAGGCATCACGCTCTATCCGGTCGATTGAGAGCGTCTGCGTACTTTGGTAAAAGGGCCTTTTGGCCGAGAGGAACATCTCCTGCATGACGTGCTGTTTGCTTCCCGCAAAGATGAAGTTCACATTCGGAATAAACTGGATATATGACCGCAACAACGCCTCGACGCCCTTTTCGGGATAGTCAGCGATTTGCTGAAACTCATCGATGGCAATATAACAACGCTTGTCCGACGATTTCAGGTAGTCGAAAATCTCCTTGAGGGTCGTCTCTTCCGCTGCCGGAGCAATCTCGATAATCACTTTCGGCACGCCGGTCAATTCGTCGAACGTAAAGACCGGACGGCAGCTTTTGATGAACTGCGACACTCGGCTCAATGCCTTCTGCGGCGCAGAATCCAACTGTCCCAGTACAGTATTGGCGAGGAGCCGTACGAAATCTCCGAGGTTCTGCGTCGAGTAGATGTCCATGTAAAGCGTGACGATATCTGCCTGCTGCTCCTTGAGCCGATGGAAAACATGTTTGATAAGCCCCGTCTTCCCCATACGCCGCGGAGCGATCAATGTGAGGTTGCGTCCGTTGTAAAGGGCATCGGTAATCGTCTGCGTCTCCCGCTCGCGGTTGCAGAAATATTCAGGGCTGTAATAACCCGAGATAAGAAACGGATTGTTCGGCTTCATGTTATTCCATTTTATCCATTGCGACACCATCGTAACGCAAATATCGAAATAAATATCCGACTATCCAAATCTTACACCACATGATACCTTAAAATAGTTCCGTCGCTTAACTGCAAAACCGGTGACTTGGTCCTTATACAAGAAAGAACTTTCCATATTCAGCCAATCGAAAAAGAGGAGGAGTGGCACGATGCTGCCACTCCTCCCCTACATACCTTACTATACAAGAATACACGCAGGCATTTCAGCCCGTTTCTCGCCCTCTCAGGTCCAGGGCAGGCCCTCGTCAATAGGCTCCGGAGATGACGCGCCTGTCGGGAGATTTGACGCCATAGAAGCCGTCGGCCACAAACAGCTACATCACAAGACAGATCATACAAGTTAACGGCGTCCTTTAATAAACAACTCATCATATTGTCCCTCCAAGATTTTGATCCAGGTATCCGGATTTTTGAAGAGCCAATCGAAGTTAGCACGCCAGGTAGGATTATTCGAACTGGGACTCAAAAACTCCGAACTGATCATTTTCATAAAAACTTGTTCAAGCGTTGCCAAAGGATCTTGTTGACTTCGTTCAATGCTTCGAACCACAGCTAAAATCCGTGATTTCCGATTATCGGTCACTACTTTAACCCGAGAAAAACGACCTTCACAAATTCGATTGAAATTACGGGCAATGGTCCGACACAACTGTTTTTCCTCCTCCGTAAAAGCAACCGCAGGAGTATCAGGCTTCGGTTTCTTTTCCGCGTTCTTATTCCCCCGGGGAGCTCCGCCCTTAGCGCCATTCTGACGGTTGATACGGCACCGCTCCTCGTATTTAAGCGCATTTTTATCCATATAAGTCCGAATCACCGTAAAAGCGATGTCGACGGCACTCCCAGGAGGAAAGAAGACATCCTGTTCCATACTGTAATCAAAGAGGTCCAAAATGAGCGTCTGGCAATCTTCCGGTGACAGCTTCGCAAACAAATCGCGGGAATCATGGTACAGGAGAAACGATTGCTTGGCTCTGTTTTTTCTATTTCCCATGGTAATTAATCAGATTCTTTAAAATTATCCTGTATAGCTTACAATAATGAAGAAATGTTCGAATCGTATATCGAGATGAATATCGAAGACATGCATCATATTGCCGGTCACAGTCTTCTGGGACATAAGCCTCATTGAAACGGCTGACCCGATGGAAATAGGATCGCCCCGTCTCACCAAGATGATTCGCAAGCGAACTACCGATAGCATACCAGGCTGAATATCCCTTGGTAATATCAATACCTCGGCGCTCGATCTCTGAAACCAACAGCTCCACATAATGAGCTCGCTCTTCGGTTAAAAGCAACAGAAAACCCAATTGCTTCTGGAAAGATTGCGGTCTGTCCAAGTATTGATCATAAGGGACCGCATCATAATTCTCATATGGATGCGCATCGTAACTGGCAAAACGCAATCGGGCGACATCACGACATTGAAGATCGGCCTTGACACCACACTCCTGCAAGGCATGGAACAAACTGTTCAGATGTTCCGAATACCGATCCGGAGTCTTGACCCTAAAAATCAAGAAAATTCCACGTCCACTGCAGGAAAGACCAGCATAGTACAAACTCGGGAATTGCCGCCCCAGCTGCTCCTTGAGGACATCCCAATCCCGAACATGAGGGTTATCCTTTCCATCGACATCGATACAGACAAAACCGCTGTACTCCAATAAACCCGAGGCATTACGCTGCGAAAAAACGCCCAAAGGTATAATAGCCGGCAAAGACCGCTTAAATTGACGATAAAGTTCTGGAAACACATTAGGATGTCGCATGAGCTCAATTGTCTCTTTATGCTCTTGGTCGTGTAACCAATCTTTCAAAAGAATCGTTCCACACGGCTCCGTTTCATAGCAAGAACGGAAAACCGATACCTGTTCGTTAAAATTGTTCATAAGTTAATATTTTTATTGTAAAAAACTATATCCTTCATCACCCCTTCCATCCATAATTTTTTCTTTTTCTCGGACAAATTCAGGTTTAATATCCGATTCAATGTCCGGTTCAAATACAGGTTCAAATACAGGTTCAATATCATTGTCATGTTGTTTTAGGTTGTTTCCGGATCATTTAATTTTGGACTGGGACACGTAGCACTCAGCTCGGCGTTCAAGTTCATCACGGGACGGAATACGATTCCGTTGAAGCCACGCCACAACATCGTCGATATGAAAATAGACCCGCTTGCCACCCGGCTTATAATGGGCAATCTCACCCCAGCATACCAACTTATACAGGTAGCTCTTCGACAAACTCATATAGGAAGCGGCCTCCGCTAATGTCAGCATAACCTTGCCGTCCTGAAAACTATTAATCGAACTTTCCATAAATAAAAAAACCTTTGTCTCGGAGGCAAAGGTTCATACAAATTAAAAAAATTCAATTGGATATAAGGCTTATTATTTTCAGCCAAAAGTGTAAGCTATTACATAGAAGATTTCAAATTTTTGACAATCTCTTCTAATTCATTATAGCAACAACCTCTTGTACTGAGATTTTGATAATTCCCTGCGGAAAATACCAGAGGGCTGCCATCTTCTTTTGCGAACAATGATCTCAGCAAGTTCTTGTTCGGAGTATATTTATCATCATTTTTCAACAACTTAAACAAATCCAGAAGCGCTTTTTTATTTAGCTGATAAGGGTCATCTCCCTTAGGCGCACTCTTCTTGATCCATCGTACTCGTTCCCAACCCTCTGGCTTAACACCTCCCTGGAACAACCAACGAAAATCTTCACTCCGGGTAGACGATGCAATATATTTCTTCTCTATCAAAGCTTGACAAAGACGATCCAACTGCTCAGAAGTTAGATCAATATCTTGAAAATACGTACTGGGATATAGCTCATCGAAGTAATCAATGTCAGCACAAATCCGAGGATAAGAATATCCGTTAAGCCATAGTTCGCAAACATCATCCAGACCATTTATAATATTCTGCATGCATACATCATAACGATTATCTGGATTCTTAGACCACGCATCGAAACTCACGATCCGCGGTTCGCTATAATAATCATTTGTTAATTTATGTTTTAGACAATCTCGAATCAGACACAAAATTTGTCGAATAACATGTTGAAAATCACAATCCGTAATACCTATTTCCTTTTGGACTCGCCGCAAATTCAGTTTACGGATAGTATTTCCATCTTCACAAAACTGAATCGCAGCCTTTACTGCAAAAACTTGTACCGTGTCCATAATATCAAAATTTTAATGTTGGGAGATTAGTAATAGCGGCGCGTTTCAGATGATCAACAGCCCGCACATATTTATCGATATGCTTCAATCCTGAATGGCCCAAAAGACTCGCGGTAGTCTTTACATCTACCCCATTGGCCAGCATCAGCGTGGCGAAAGAATGACGGGCACAATGCCAGGTAATATGCTTATCAATGCCGGCCCGTCTGACCCAGTGACGGAGGACTTGCAAACACATCGTATTGCTCGGAAGGTTGAAAATAAACTCATCCGTCCTGGGACGAACCCCGATAAGCGACAACAAACCATCGCTCAAAGGAATCTCGACATGACTGTTCGAACTACGGCCTTTTGTCTTCATCTGCTCGAAAAGCAACAGCTTATTCGCATAGTCGATGTTGCTGAAACGAAGCTGGCAGACATCGCAATAGCGAACTCCTGTATACAGCGAGAAAATAAAAGCCCGGCAAACCTCCGCATTCAGACCCGAATAATCCGTGGACAGCAACTGCTGGATCTCTTCTTTGCTAAGGACCTCTTTCCGAAGGGTGTGGGTATCGATTTTACAAATAACGTTCAGGCATGGATTTTTAGCCATAACATTCTCGTCAACAGCGGCCTTAATCACCTTTTTGAAACGTTGAAAAACCGTATGAGGACCTTCTCCCTTGAATTTGCCTTGCAGATAGGTCACAAACTCTCGGATCATATCCTTGGTGATCTGCTCCGGTTTGATAGAATGGCCAAAAAACGGATATTTCTCTCGCAAGAACTCCTGAAATTGAACCTTCGAACGGGTAATATGGACTATATCGGCTTTCGAATAATTCGAAATATAGATATCGAACCAATCGAAAAAATTCTTATAACGGGTAGTCTTCAGTTTATAGCCCATACAGGTTGACCTGAACTCCTCCTCCTTACGGGCACGGATCACCTGAGCCTCCTCCAGAGTGATGCGATTTTGCTCCCGCTCACGAGGAGTACGGGGATTAGGTAGGATATACAAGCTCAGAAACTCTTTGCGGCGATCGTGTTTGACAACGTGTCGACCAAGCTCTTCATCGTAATATTCGCGGTGTTGATAGTAGTACTCCAGATAAAGACTTTTACGGCCGTCGGCCAAAGTCTTCTGCAATAAGCGGGGATTCTGTTTGCTCTTGACGTCCAACTTTCCCATATACCTTAAAACATTGACTTACAGCACAAAGATAAATATTATTAATAATTATTCATTCGATTTGAAGAACTATTTAACAGGAGAAAGTCAAAAAATAGGAGCGATCAATTTCAAGGATCTCCATTGTTATAAGAAAATAGCGCAGGCGTATATTGAAATATACAATTTTGTTCTATTTTTGTTTATTAAAAACGTACTTTTGTAAGTAAATCAAGGGAAAGGATATATGGCTAAAGATACAAGCATACAATCAGCAACAAATGACAGATTAGCAGAGGGTTTTCGGAACTATGCTGCGCTGTTGCGCCAAATCAGGCAAAGGGTATTGCTTGCCCAGCAACGGGCAATCTATGCTGCCAATGAGGAAATGCTGCGGATGTATTGGGATATCGGTAAAATATTACAACAAAGCCAACAGGCCGACGGTTGGGGCAGGAAAACTTTGCAACGGTTATCCGTGGACTTAAAAAACGATTACCCTGAAATAAAGGGGTTTTCAGTACGCAATATGCAGTGCATGATGCAGTTCTTCGACGAATACAATCAGGAACTTACAATGGTAAAAGGTGCTGCCTCCACAATTACGCAATCAATGATTGCGCAATTAGAAAAATCTTCCGCTCCAATTACGCAACCAGTGATTGCGTCATTGGAAGAATATAATTTCACCCTTCCCATCAAGCATTTGGGATGGACGCACAACCTTATACTAATGCAACAGGTCAAGGACATACGCGCCCGATATTGGTACATGGTACAAAGCATCGCATCCCACTGGAAAACACGCTATTTACAAGAAGCTATCCGGCTTAATTACTACGGCAAGCACGGTGCATTGGCGAATAATTTCACGGAAACTTTGCCTGCACCGGAAGCGGACGAAGTAAAATCATTACTAAAAGACCCGTACATATTCGATATGCTGACTTTCACCGACCAGTATAACGAACGTGATGTGGAAATAGGGCTGGTTAAACATATTGAGAAATTTCTCGTAGAAATGGGAGCCGGTTTTGCCTTTATGGGCAGACAATACCACATAGAAGTGTCGGACGATGACTACTACATTGACATACTAATGTACAATACATTTCTACACAGATATTTGGTAATCGAGTTGAAAGACACCGAGTTCAGGCCCGAATACATAGGCAAGCTCAATTTCTATTGTTCTGCGGTTGATGACGCTCTTTGCCGGAAAGGCGACAACCGTACTATTGGGCTGTTGCTCTGCAAAACGAAAGACAAGATC
>OGDN01003549.1_pt1 | contig 16136 bp, 11 predicted proteins | sample 1570271 | NCBI WGS metagenome assembly OGDN01 (sample SAMEA4384481, study PRJEB24528) | human gut metagenome | reverse complement strand
ATAAACTCTCTCTTAATTAATTTGTCTCTATGAAAACAATATTGTAAGAGATATTTTTAAAGATTTCTTCTATGCAATATTGAGCATTTTTCACCCGGGTTTACATTGTCGAATGTAAATCCGGGTGAATCTTTTATAGGCGGATATCTTTTGGAAAGTACCATACAACTAGATTGGCCGAGAGAAAAATATCAGTCTTTCTGTATAGAACATTATTATTTAATTTGTATTTTTGGCGCAAAACTCCCGAAATGACTAACAATGAGATTTCCATAGAACAAATTAATAAGTTGGATGCGGCTGCTTTCCGACTGCTTTATAAGAATTATTATAAAGCATTGGTTTGCTATGCAATAACAATTGTCGGAGATTCAGAATCTGCAGAAGATATTGTCCAGGAGTTATTCTCCACTATTTGGGAGAAAAAGATGTTTTTCCGGTCTCTGGCTTCATTCAGGGTTTATCTGTATAACTCTGTCAGAAATGCTTCCTTGGATTATTTGAAACATAAGGATGTGGAAGGCAACTATCTTCAGAAGATGCTTGATAGTCATTCCACTACATTTAGGATGGAAGAGGAGGAAGAGGGCTTCTTTAGTGATGAAGTCTATCGCCAGCTTCTTCAGACAATTGATGCGCTGCCGGATCGATGCAGGGAAGTTTTTTTGATGTATATGGAAGGCAAGAAGAACGAGGAGATTGCCACTGCACTCCATGTTTCTCTTGAAACTGTGAAGACTCAAAAGAAGAGGGCAATGTCCTTCCTTAGAAAAAAATTAGGCTCCTATCATTTTCTATTATTGCAAATGTTACTTCCCTAAAAAGAAGCATAACACTCAATCCGCTTTACTTGTTAACACCTGTTTGCAATGAACAAAATGTTCGTTGTTTTTCTTGATTATTGTACAAAAAGAACGGTCTTCTAAATAAATAAAGTATCTTTTGAATAAAAAAACTTCAGAATCCTGTCCCTCATTTTTTCTTCTTAGTCGTCTTTACTATAAATAACCTGAAATAATATGATAAAGCGTAAAAGAAGTATAAATTCTATTATCCATGATCAGTTGCTGGGATACGCTTCGGAAGAAGATAAAAAACAGTTGCAGTCATGGCTTGATAGTTCTCAAGAAAATAGAGAGAACTATGATCGTCTGATGCGTGAGGCTTGTTTGATTGACAGGTATAAACAGTTTGCCCAGGTAGATGAAGCACGTGCTTGGGAAAGATTTCAGAAAAAGCATTTCTCTATTCGCTCTGCTCGTTGGATCAAAATAGGACGCTATGCTGCAATCTTCTTATTGCCGATAATCGGTTTTGCAATATGGTTTTGGACTTTGCGGCTGATGGATTCTCAGCCGGTGATTTCGGATGAAGTTCGTATTGCTATGATCCGGTCGGAGAAGATGGGTAAACAAAAGGCAACACTGGTTCTGGCAAATGGACAGAAGATGGATTTAAAATCAGTGCCTGCTAAGCCATTACAGGATTCGGTGGAACAAGTTCCTGTTGCTCAGCCGTCAGTTCCTAAGACTGATATGAACGAATCGGAAGAGGTCTCTGTTGTAGAAAATAATAAGTTGAGTACTTATGATGACAGTGAATTCTGGATGACGTTTGAAGACGGGACCAGGGTGCATCTGAATTATAATACGACATTGAAATATCCACCACATTTCGGTACTACCACTCGCACGGTCTATTTGGATGGGGAGGCCTATTTTCAGGTAGCCAAGGATAGCAAACGCCCTTTCCGTGTCATTACGGCGAATGGAGTGGTCAAGCAGTACGGGACAACTTTCAATGTAAATACACATGTGCCCGGAATAACGAAAGTAGTGCTGGTGAAAGGTTCTGTAAGTGTGCTTCCTAATCAGGGAGGGGAATATAAAATAAAACCGGGGGAATTGGCGGTTCTTCAGGCTGATACGCAAGATGTACAAATTAGCGTAGTGGATATCGAGCCGTATATCGCATGGAACAGTGGACGTTTTGTTTTTGATAACTGTTCTTTGGAGAGTCTGATGAATGTAATATCACGTTGGTACAACAAAGATGTCGTATTCGAATCGGAAGATACCAAGAAGATACGTTTTACAGGAGATATTGATCGCTACGGCTCAATAGAGCCTATATTGAAAGCGATACAGCGGGTGACTCATCTGGAAATGGAAATACAAGGGAAGACCATAATTATAAAGAAATAAACATATTAACTACTATTAAAAAAGGAGGACGACATGCAAAAAAAGAGAGCTCGAGAACGCATTATTATGTTTCTCTGTATCATTTCTTTGTTGTTTACACCGGTGCTGGCTGCATCGCAATCTAATGCAATGAGGGTATCCTTAGATCTTAAATCTGCAACAGTTAAAGAATTTTTTGATGCTGTAAAAGTACAGACTGGCCTGAACTTTATTTATAGTACGGAGCAAGTGAAGAATATGCCTCGTATCACTATTCAGAGCAATAGTCAGCCTATCAGTGAGGTGTTGAACAAAGTGCTGGCAAATACCGGATACAGTTATGAGATAGAAGGAAATATTGTAACCATTGTATATCAGCAACCTAAAGAGAATGTCCGCACGGCTACGGGCGTTGTGGTTGATGAGGGAGGGTTGCCCTTGCCGGGAGCTTATATAAAACTCTCTAAAACGGAACATTCGACGATAACTGATAATGAAGGTAAGTTTTCTATTAATTTATTCCATCAGAAAGAGCCTGTCCTGATTGTCTCGTATTTGGGAATGATTGTACAGGAAGTAAAAGTTGCCGGTACTAAACCTATGACAATCGTGATGAAATCGGATGTAAAGTCAATCGATGAAGTTGTAGTAACAGGTTATCAGGAGATTGACAGACGGAAGTTGGCAAGCTCCATATCCTCTATAAAGGGAGCTGATCTGATTGGTGGGGAGTATCTGTCTATCGACAAAATGTTGCAGGGACGCCTGCCGGGTGTTGCTGTGATGAATATGTCATCTACTCCGGGAGCTGCTCCTAAGATTAGAATCAGGGGATCTTCCTCTATTACAGGAAATAGAGAACCGGTATGGGTAGTCGATGGAATTATTCTGGAAGAACCTGTCAATATCTCTACAGAGGAACTGAACAGTCCGGATAAGATAAATCTGATCGGAAATGCCATCGGTTCGGTCAATCCGGAAGATATTGAACGTGTGGATATTCTGAAAGATGCCAGTGCTACTGCTATCTATGGTATCAAAGCGGCCAATGGAGTTATTGTGGTCACTACCAAGCAAGGAAAAAGCCAGAAACCGAGTATCTCGTATACCGCTACATTGGGGATAACAGCTCCTCCTACTTACGATAAAATGTTTCGGATGAATTCTGCCGACAGAATTGATATGTCTATCGAAATGCAGGAGAGGGGATTATCTTTCGGAAGTTACAAACCTTCGGATATTGGCTATGAAGGGGCATTGCAACATCTGTGGAATAAGGATATTACCTATCAGGAATTCTTAAACCAGGTGAAGACCCTGAAAGGATTAAATACCGACTGGTATGACTTGCTGTTCCGTACAGCATTTACACATCAGCATTCGGTATCCATTACAGGTGGAAATGACCGGAGTAATTATTATATGTCCATGGGATATGCGAATAATAACAGTGTGACGATAGGGGAAGGGTTAGAGCGCTATAACGTACTGGCTAAAATAAATACCAGAATTAACCGGAATATACATTTGGGATTAAAGGTTAGCGGTTCGCTTTCCAAAGCCGAACATCCTCATACTTCCATTGATGTGTATGAGTATGCTTATAATACTTCACGGGCTATTCCACTTCGGACAGCTTCTAATGAGTTGTATTTTTATGCGAATGAGGCTGGACGTAACGGAGTATTGTCTTACAATATCATGAACGAACTGAATCATACAGGAAACAAGAATGATAATTCCGCTATAGATGTAGCTGTCAATCTGGATTGGAAGGTTGCTTCATGGATGAGATTTTCATCTATATTAGGATTGTCCAGAAGCAACGTGACACAAGAAAACTGGGGTGATGAACAATCATATTATATTTCTTCTATGCGACAAAGTCCCTATGGGAAGATGTTGCCGAATCCCATTGAAGATTCTGAATTTGCAGAAAGATATTGTCTGCTTCCGTTTGGAGGAGAGTTGATGACGACCAATACACGTAATACTTCTTATACATGGAGAAATAGCCTGTCTTTGATGCAAAGTTTCGGAAAACATGAAGTTTCCGGAAGTATCGGACAAGAAGTCAGATCTTCAAAATATGACGGATTAAGCTCTACGCAATATGGTTATTTGCCCGAAAGAGGTAAAAAGTTTGTTGATATTGACCCGACAGTCTGGAAAAGATACGGTGCTTTGGTAAAGAGTCATCCGGATGTGGTGACCGATACAAAGAATAATGTGATTTCATTATATGCTACGGCTGCTTATGTTTATGACAGTCGCTATATTCTGAACTTCAATATACGTACTGACGGTTCTAATAAGTTCGGTCAGAGCAAGAGCGTTCGTTTTCTGCCAATATGGTCAGTGTCTACACGATGGAATGTTATCAATGAGAAGTTTATGAAGAACGTCGATTTCCTGAATGATCTGGCAATTCGTGCCTCATACGGTATACAAGGTAACGTGCATCCGGATCAGACCCCTAACTTGATTGCTAGTTTGGGGACATTGGAGTCAATGCCACAGGAGTATATTTCAACATTGTATAAGCTGCCGAATAATAAACTGAAGTGGGAAAAAACCAATTCGTATAATATTGCAATCGACTGGGCATTCTGGAATAACAGAATCTATGGATCGCTTGATGTATATTACAAAAAGGGAGTAGATCAGGTGGTTACGAAAAACGTAGCTCCTTCTACAGGTGCGTCAAGTGTCTCCATTAATGATGGTGATGTTGAGAATAAAGGTTGGGATTTGGCTGTTTCTTTTGTTCCGATTCAGACCCGGGACTGGATGTGGAGTTTATCATTCAATACAGGTAAAAACTACAATAAAGTGTTGAATGCCGGGAACTCAGCGATCACTTGGCAAGACTATATTGCAGGAACATTAGTGAGCAATGGCAATGCGATAAATAGTTTCTATTCTTATAAATTTGATAAACTGGATGATCAGGGTTTTCCTACATTTAAGGATATTAATGAGAAAGATGAAGAAGGAAATGCTGTGGTTCATTCTTTGCAGGAGATGTATGACCGTGCTTTTGTTCTTTCCGGAAAACGTGAACCCGATCTGACCGGTGGATTCTCTACTTATTTGAAATATAAGAATATTACATTTAATGCGTTGTTCTCATTCAGCTTTGGCAATAAAATGCGCTTGAATGATTTGTATGAGTCCTCCGGACAGCGGCTTCCTTATCCGGATCAGAATATGTCCAGTGAATTTGTGAATCGTTGGAGAGAGCCGGGTGATGAAGACAGAACCATTATACCGGTTTTATCGGATAAGAGTTTGCAGATCAACGATAAGGATGTGACCTATCGTATTGCGGATAATGGATGGGATATGTATAATAAGAGTGATATCCGTGTAGTTTCAGGCAGTTTCCTCAGATGCCGTTCGATGTCTATTCGCTATGATTTTAAACGTGAATGGTTGAAACCTGTCTATCTGAAAGGAGCAAGTGTCAGCTTTGATATGGGTAATGTATTTGTCATTAAAGATAAAGCGCTGAAGGGCAGAGATCCTGAACAGATTGGATTTGGCTCAAGAAGTATACCACCGCAGCGTTCTTACTCACTTCGCTTTAATATTACTCTTTAATAATGAATGATGATGAAAAAGTACAATTTATATATCATATTGCTTATCTGCACATTATCGTCGTGCAGTGACTTTTTGGAAGAAAGTTCACAAGATTTGATGATACCCAGATCGGTGAAGGATTACAAGGAACTGTTCTTCGGTGAGGTAATGAAAACGAATGAAAAAGACATACCTCATCCTTATCTGGAATATATGACAGACGATGTGAAAGACCAATGTTACTATGGAACCAGACCACAAGTCATTTCTAATGATTTCAGAGAATATGTTTGGGCATATTATACGTGGCAGGGAAACCCGGAAGTGGGAATTTCAAATGAACTTACGCCGGATGTTGCATGGACAGTCTATTATCATAAGATATTGATGACTAATATCATACTGGACCAGCTTTATACCATGAACGGGACGGATATGGAACGTCAGGATTTAGCAGGTGAAGCTTATTTCATGCGGGCTTTCTCGTATTTTATGCTTGCTAATTTGTATGGAAAGCCTTATCATCCTGCAACGGCAAATGAAGACTTATGTGTACCGCTCAATAAAGAAATCGGCTTATCAGATAAGATGATGAAGCGGGCCACGAATGCAGCTGTTTATGCCCAAATGGAAGAAGACATTAATAAGGCTATCCAGTGTTTTAAGGCTATAGGAGGTGAGAAAACTATTTTCCGTCCTAACTTGCCGAGTGCTTATCTATTGGCATCACGTATTGCTCTTTTTCAGGAGAAATATGATGAGACCATTCTTTATTGCGACTCGGTCTTTAAGGTCGCGACTCAGCCACTTTACAAACTTCAGGAAAAAAAGGACCACTATTTCTTTTCTCTTGCTAACAAAGAAATCTTGTTATCCTACGGACTTACATCACTTGAGACGCATATGAAAGAAGATTTCAGGTATACGGGGAACTTGGTGGCTTCTGATGATTTACTAGCGCTATATTCGGAAGATGATTTGCGTCTTACGAATTATTTCAAGAATACAATCGGCAACCAGACCAGACCTACTAACAAACAGTACAGTGTCTATACACCTATTAAGTGGACTAAAAATTCTGCTACAGTCTATGCCAACGCCTTGCGTATTTCGGAAGCTTATCTGAATCGTGCTGAGGCTTTTGCTGAACTTGGCAATACGAACAAGGCTCTTGCTGACTTAAATGAGCTCCGTGAAAATCGTATGAAACCGGGAACTCCGCCGTTAGCTGTCGATGAGGACGGAATTGTTGCAACCGTACGTAAGGAACGCCGTAGAGAATTGGCATTTGAAGGATTCCGCTGGTTTGATTTGCGCAGGTATGGCTGCCCTCCTTTGAAGCATACTTACAGTTCAAAGGAGAACGAAGGAGCAGGAGATGTCTTCGAACTGAAAGAGAAAGGCTCATACGTGTTGCCGATTCCTAAGAGCGAAAGAGAGAGAAATACGGAAATAGAAATATTCGACCGTCCGAATAGTGAACCTGTTAATAATTGATCAATTATGAAGAAACTTATATTATTAATTTGTATGTTGGCAGGTATGTCTTCTTGTTATCATGAAGATGCGTTAATCGTTCCTGAGCAACCGGATAAGTATAACATTCTGACAGATGACCCGTCAGATCCGACACAGCATTTTATATACCAGTTTTATCAGAAATATCAGACTGTGATTATAACCAATCCGACTGAGGCTGATTATAAATTCAACTTTACGGCGAATAACGGAATTAAAATAACTGCTCCCGAACAAAAGCAGGAGATTATTGATGAAGGGATTGAGTTTTTGCAAAAGTCTTTATTGGATTTGTATCCGGACGATTTCCTTAAGAAGAATTTACCATTTTCTATATTACTAGCCGAACAAGTTCAAATGGCCTCTTATGGTGAAACAACAATCATGAATTGCTATACCAGTGGTAGTTTCATAGCCTTAGGCAATGTAACGTCTGATTTGAAAACAATGTCGCAGGAGGAATTTATAAAGATTAGAGCAGATGTAAATGCTACCTTTTGGGCAAAGTACATGTCTGGTGTAAGAGGATTATTTACTATTTCCGATGCTTTTTATGCAGCTAGTGAAGAGGTAGAGCCCAAATTGTATGATCCAAACTGGTTCAGTTTTGGTTATGATGCTACTCCGACAACTGTTGACTATTATCATTATGGTGTGATTAGTTATGACCCTGACCGCTCCTTTGTTGATGATGATCCCGATTTTCCATACTATTCTCTTTATGCACCTTCAAAGGAGACTGACCTTGCGCAATGGATGAATTTCGTCTTTGAGAAAACTCCTGCCGAGATTCAGGAAATCTGCGATAAATATCCGGTAATGAAGAAGAAGTATGATGTGATTCGGGAAGCTATGCTTGAAAACGGATTCGATCTGTCCAAACTGGAACTATAGAACTTAAAAACAACATGATATGAACAAAATTTTCACCTTATTACTTGTAGGAGCATTAACTGCCGGAGCGGTAACTGCTAATGCCGAAAGTCAGATTTTTAAAAAGAAAAAGAAGAAAGCAAAAGCGGAAACAGAGCAGCCGGCGGCAAAAGATTCCACAAAGAGTAGTATGACCGAATACAAAAAACTACTGAAAGGAGCCAAGACGATTGATGGCATGTTTAAGGTACACATCGTTAAGGATAAGTATTATTTCGAAATACCTAAAGACTTGATGGGACGCGATTTTATGATTGCGTCCAGAGTATCGAGTACCAGTAACAATAAAGATATAGCTGCCGGACAAATGCCACGCAATCCGGTACTGGTAACTTTCTCGGCAGATAAAAAGAAAATCTACATGCACAAAAAGATGGTGCGCAATTTGTGTGACACCACTTCCAATATGTATGCTGCTTTTCAGCGCAACTTCTCAGACCCTATTTGGGAAGCATATAAGATAGAAAGTCTTTCACCGGACTCTTCAGCATATGTCATCGATATGAGTTCGCTTTTCATAACGGATGTACCCGAATTCAGCCCGTTTCGTTCGGAAAATATAATGGATGTATTGATGAAGAGAAAAGCACTGAAGGGAAGTCTTGCTTCTTCCAAATCGACTATTCTGGGAATGAAGTGTTTTCCGCTGAATATAAACATCAAGACGCTGATGAGTTATACTGTTGACGGAGGACCGTTCACTGTAACCATGACGCGTAATATTATTTTACTGCCGGAGGAAATTATGCGTCCTCGTTATGGAGACTCGCGTATCGGTTATTTTGATGAAAGCAAGCGGTTTTATACTGAAAAGAAAGATGGTTTGCAAGAACTTACTTACATCAACCGATGGGATTTGCAACCAAAACCAGAAGACTTGGAACGTTATAAGCAAGGTGAGTTGGTGGAACCTCAGAAGCCGATTGTATATTACGTTGATACTGCTATCCCCGACAAGTGGAGAGATTACATAAAGAAAGGAATAGAAGACTGGCAGGTTGCGTTTGAGGAAATTGGATTTAAGAATGCGATTGTAGCGAAAGACTATCCGAAGGATGATCCGAACTTTGATCCGGATGATATTCGTTATAGCTGCTACCGAATGATTACCACTCCGATACAAAATTCAATGGGACCTTCCTGTGCCGATCCTCGTTCGGGTGAAATCATTCAGGGTGACGTCTTGTTTTATTCAAATATCATTAAGTTGTTGCATAACTGGCGGTTTGTTCAGACTGCTACTGTTGACCCCAAAGTGCGCAAGGCTGTGTTTGATGACGAGACGATGGGAAGCTCGTTACGTTATGTAGCAGCGCATGAGATCGGACATACCCTGGGACTGATGCATAACTTTGGTGCATCTTATTCGTATCCGGTGGACTCGCTCCGTTCGGCCACTTTCACTCAGAAGTATGGTACAACTCCGTCCATCATGGACTATACGCGCTATAATTATGTAGCTCAGCCGGAAGACAAAGGAGTTGCTCTGACCCCTCCGCTTTTGGGTGTATATGATAAGTTTGCCATCAAATGGGGATATAAACCTATATTTGATGCGGCATCTCCTGAAGATGAGAAAGCTACTTTGAACAAGTGGATCAAAGAGAAAGAGAATGATCCGATGTACAAATACGGTCCGCAGCCTTTTATTAATGAGGTCGATCCTTCTTGTAAATCTGAGGATTTGGGTGATAATGCCGTGAAGGCAGGAAGATATGGCTTAAAGAATCTGAAACTTATCATGAAAAACTTGCTGGAATGGACCTATGAAGATGATCATCAATATGAACGCCTGACGGAATCATATCAGGAAGTGATTATGCAGATGCAACGCTACTTACTGCATGCCATGGTGTCCATCGGTGGAATTTATTTTGATGAGCCGAGACGGGACAGCGAAAAGCCTGTTATCCGTTTTGTGCCGAAAGCTGAACAGAAGGAGGCATTGAAGTTTATTATGGAAACTATGATGGAACTACCCGAATGGGTACTTGACAAGAAGGTGATTGAGTATACCGGTCCGACTTATTCGCCAAGTACTTTGCAGTCAATCATTATGAATCGTTTGTTCTTCACATACATTACATCTAGTCTTGTTTTGTATGAGGAGTTATATCCCAAACAGGCTTATACTTTTGCTGAGTATATGGATGATATTTATGATTTTGTGTGGAAGAAAACTATATCCGGTGCCCGGTTGAATATGTACGACCGTAACCTGCAAATTACTTATGTGGAAAAGTTGTTGAAAGAAGGAGGAATGCTGAAACAAAAATCTTCTCCATTCTCATTTAAAGACTTGAATGAAGTTGAGAAACAACTGCTTACGGATAATGTCGATTGGACGAAAGCCGGCTTTGAACTCAACCCGCTCGGAAGTGTGGATATGGTTAAGAATCCGGCTATTTATCAGAAGGTAATGGATAGCTATAGTTTGCTGCGAAGCAAAGTAAATACGGGTGATGCTACTACCCGGGCACATTATCAAAGTCTTGTCTTTAAAATAAAGCAAGCGTTAACGGAACAATAACTATCTCTCTTAGATACTTGGGGGCACCTCGTCGCAGTGATTGTGGCGGGGTGCTCATTTTATCCGGTCAATGGCTTTTTATTGCATCGTCAACTATCGCATCGCCAACGCCTTATTCTCCGCCTCTTCCATGATTTCCCTTTCCCCGGGACCTTTGTCATTGATACCGCAGAGATGAAGAATACCATGAATAATAACCCGGTGTAGTTCATCATCATAAGCTGCCCCGAATTGCTCGGCATTGGTGCGTATCGTATCCAGGCTGATAAACAGGTCGCCCGACAGACGATCACCTTCGCAATAATCGAAAGTAATGATATCCGTGTAATAATCGTGTTGCAGATATTGTCGGTTTACCTCTAGAATCTTTTCATCGGAGCAGAAGATATAAGCGATTTCACCGAGTCTTTTTCCATAAGAGGCAGCTACATTCTTTATCCATTCTGTTGTTTCCCGTTTTTTGATATCAGGCATCTTGACGCCTTCGGTTTGATAAGTTACAGCCATAATTGAGTCTATGATTTAAAAGAAAAATAAATAACTGATTAAGATGGCGGCTATAATACCGGAGAAGTCTGCAATCAAGCCGCAGGTGACTGCATTCCGGGTTTTACTGATTCCGACGCTGCCGAAGTAAACGGCAAGGATATAGAAAGTGGTGTCCGAAGCTCCGCGTACTACGCAACTCATTCGGCCTACAAACGAATCCGGTCCCATCTCTTTCATCGTGTCAATCATCAGCCCATTGGCACCGCTACCGCTGAGAGACTTCATCAGCGCTGTCGGCAATGCTCCCACAAAACTGGTATCCACTCCGCACAGACCGACTACATAACCAATGCCCCCCACAAGGAAATCCATCGCTCCCGAAGTACGGAATACGGCAATGCCTACAAGGAAGGCAACCAAGTACGGAATGATTCGTACGGCTGTCGTGAAGCCTTCTTTGGCACCTTCTACAAAAGAATCATATACGTTAATCTTCTTCCGGACTCCTGTCAGAATAAACAGGATGATCACCCCGAACAGAAGAATATTTGCTATCAGCGTAGAGTAAGTACCCATTTCCTCACGCGAAATATTCAGAAACAGATAAATCAATCCGGAGAAGAAAAGGCAGATAACGCCCATCAATATCAGGATAGGCTTGTTGATCAGATTGATCTTCTGGGCGATACTGACAGCTATGACGCCGACCAGAGTCGAGATAAAAGTACTCAGCAGGATAGGGATAAACACATCCGTAGGTTGGGCAGCCCCCATCTGCGCACGGTATACCATGATACTGATCGGGATAATGATGAGCCCGGAGGTGTTGATTACTAGAAACATGATCATCGGATTGGAAGCCGTATCTTTCTTCGGGTTCAGTTCCTGCAGTTCTTTCATTGCTTTGAGCCCCAATGGGGTGGCAGCATTGTCGAGTCCAAGCATGTTGGCGGACATATTCATAAAGATGGAACCCAATACCGGATGCCCTTTGGGAATGTCCGGAAACAGGCGGCAGAGTACCGGACTCAGGAAGCGGGCGAGTGTATTGATCAGTCCGCTGTTCTCTCCGATTTTCATGATACCGAGCCAGAGGGCCAGTACTCCGGTCAGTCCCAGAGATATCTCGAAAGCGGTTTTCGAAGAGTCGAAAGTTGAGTTCATGATAGCTGTAAATATCTCCGTATCACCCAGAAAAATTACTTTTATCAGGGCGATAATGAAGGCGATAACGAAGAATGCTATCCAGATATAATTTAGAACCATAGTTGATTGCGTGTATATAGATGATGCAAAAGTAGTTATTACGTTTTAAATAAACTAATTGTTTTCGGGCAAAAGAGTAGAAGACCGAAACCGGTCTTGTGTGCTTTTTCACTCTATTCTTCAATAGAATGATGCGTTGCTTAAGAAAAGAATGTGTAAATACGGTATTTTTAGGAAGAAGAGGCTTTTATGGTCATTAAATAGCAGGGGGAAAGCGGAAAGCAATTATTTGTTATTGTGTTTATACACAGACAGATGCAGGTTGCTATATTCTCAGAGTATTCTCACCGTGATGAGAAAAGATTCTCACCACAGTGAGAAAAAATACTCATGCCTATGAGAATATTTTCTCATTGCATTGAGAAATTTTTCTCATGCCTTTGAGAATAATTGCGCTTTGGTAATATCGAAAATGATCCCCTTGTTATCAGGGAATGAAGTCACCGAAAGAAGGCTGAATGGCATCTTATCATCGCATCGATTTTGAGATTTATTCTTCATTATTACTCTTGGAAAAGAGAAATGGATAGTGGGCGGAGGTTTTTATTATTCTTTCTTATATCGAAAATGAATGGATTTCTCTATCTTTGTCTCCTACATTTCAAGAAGAAAATGGAACAAGAAGATTTTAACATACGCGAACATCAGCTGACTTCAAGGGAGCGGGATTTTGAAAATGCGCTCCGTCCGTTAAGCTTTGAAGACTTTAGCGGGCAGGATAAGGTGGTGGAAAACCTTCGCATCTTTGTGAAGGCGGCACGGTTACGTGGCGAAGCGCTCGACCACGTTCTGCTGCACGGACCTCCGGGATTGGGTAAAACAACGCTTTCAAATATTATAGCTAACGAATTGGGGGTAGGCTTTAAAGTAACTTCCGGTCCGGTGCTCGACAAACCGGGCGATCTGGCAGGAGTTTTGACCAGCCTCGAACCGAACGACGTGCTCTTTATCGATGAAATTCACCGCTTATCGCCGGTGGTAGAAGAATATCTCTATTCGGCCATGGAAGATTACCGGATAGATATCATGATTGATAAGGGACCTTCGGCACGTAGCATTCAGATTGACCTGAATCCGTTTACGCTGGTCGGTGCAACTACCCGTAGCGGATTGCTGACGGCTCCACTTCGTGCCCGTTTTGGTATTAATCTGCATTTAGAGTACTATGACGATGATATTCTGAGTAATATCATCCGACGTTCAGCATCCATACTGGACGTGCCTTGTTCGGTGCGGGCGGCATCGGAGATTGCATCCCGAAGTCGTGGTACGCCCCGTATTGCCAATGCTTTGCTTCGTCGCGTACGCGATTTTGCACAGGTGAAAGGTTCCGGCTCTATCGATACGGAAATAGCTCAGTTTGCACTGGAAGCGTTGAATATCGACAAGTATGGTTTGGATGAGATAGACAACAAGATACTTTGCACCATCATAGACAAGTTTAAAGGCGGTCCTGTCGGTCTGACAACCATTGCTACCGCTTTGGGCGAAGATGCGGGCACTATTGAGGAAGTGTATGAACCTTTCCTGATCAAAGAAGGTTTTATGAAACGGACTCCTCGTGGACGTGAAGTGACGGAGCTTGCCTATAAGCATTTGGGAAGGAGCCTCTATAGCAGTCAGAAAACCTTGTTTAATGACTGATAGTTTGATCTGACACAGTCAAAACAGAGTTTGATTCATAAGTCAGTCAATAGTATATCCATTGGGGCTGACTAAAAAGTCGGTAGCATCCACATTCTCCTCCTTCTGGAAGGAGGAGTACCCGTAGGGGGAGGTGGTAGGTAAAAACATAAAATGGAACTATCTTATGCAAGATATAATGAATAAACCTGAGAATAAATCAGCTCGCAAGAACTTACGTAACTGTAGTACTTCAGCTGAGGCCACTCTTTGGAAATTGATAAAGGATAAGCAAATTGACGGACTTAAGTTTCGCCGGCAACATAGTGTCGGGCCTTATATCCTTGATTTTTATTGTTCGCAACTCCGATTGAATATAGAATTGGATGGAGAAGTGCATTCAACATCAGAAGCTATGGATTATGCTGATGCCCGTGCCCGTTTCCTTATTAACGAGAAAGATATTTGGGTGATTCGTTTTGAAAACAGGGTAGTGTTTGAGAATCCATCACAGATTGTAGAGGAGATTAGAGAGGTGGCGAAGAAGCGTAAAATACCTACCACCTCCCCCTGCGGGTACTCCTCCTTCCAGAAGGAGGAGAATGTGGATACTGCCGACTTTTTAGTCAGCCCCAATGGAGATAGTATTGCAAATAATCTTATTACTAATCATTTATAAACATGGCAGAATTAAAGTCATTGGCAAAGGACACTGCGATTTATGGTGCCAGCAGTATTATTGGTAAGTTTCTGAATTATTTTCTGGTACCGATTTATACTTTTTCGCTTCCTGCTGCTTCCGGAGGATACGGAGTGATCACCAAGATGTATGCTATTGTTGCATTATTGCTTGTGGTGCTTACCTTCGGAATGGAAACCGGCTTTTTTCGTTTTGCCAATAAAGGAGATGACGATCCGAAGAAAGTATATTCTGTTTCGTTATTGATGGTCGGGGGCGTATCGCTCATATTCTTGCTGTTGTGTCTGGGCTTCCTCAATCCTATTGCGGGATTAATGGGTTATGGTGAACATCCATGGTATTTGGGTATGATGCTGATTGTATTAGCTATGGATGCCATTCAGGCTATTCCGTTTGCTTATCTTCGTTATAAGAAACGCCCTATCAAGTTTGCCGGACTGAAACTCTTATTCATATTTGTCAGTATCCTGCTGAATATCCTCTATTTTGTGGTCATGAAAGGTGATGATGTGGGAGTGGCTTTTCTTATTAATCTGATCTGTTCTTTTGTTGTAATGCTCGGACTGATACCTGAGTTCCGTGAATTCCGCTATTGTCCTGACCGTTTATTGATGAAGCGGATGTTATATTATTCATTCCCTATTCTGATATTGGGGGTGGCAGGCATTGTGAATCAGGTCGGGGATAAGATTATTTTCCCTTTTGTGTACCCTGATAAGGTGGAAGCGGATGTACAGTTAGGTATTTACAGTGCGGCTACTAAGATAGCGATGATTATGGCAATGATCACGCAGGCTTTCCGTTTTGCTTATGAACCTTTTGTCTTTGGTAAAAGTAAGGATAAGGATAACAAGCAAATCTATGCGCAGGCAATGAAGTTTTTCATTATCTTTACGCTGCTGGCTTTTCTGGCAGTAATGTTTTATCTGGATATTCTGCGTTATATCATTGCCAAGGATTATTGGGAAGGACTTAGGGTAGTCCCCATCGTGATGATTGCAGAGATGTTTATGGGAATCTATTTTAATCTTTCTTTTTGGTATAAACTGACGGATGACACGAAATGGGGAGCTTATTTTTCGATAATAGCCTGTCTGATTGTTGTTCTGATGAATATCTTCCTGATTCCTGTATATGGGTATGTAGCTTGCGCATGGGCAGGTTTTACCGGCTATGCCATCGCTATGTTACTATCTTATTTTGTAGGTCAGAAGAAGTATCCTATTGCTTATGATTTGCGTGGAATAGGTTGTTATGTAGGATTAGCCATTATTCTGTATCTGATTGGTGAATGGATGCCGATTCATAA
>OGDN01003522.1_pt1 | contig 16257 bp, 12 predicted proteins | sample 1570271 | NCBI WGS metagenome assembly OGDN01 (sample SAMEA4384481, study PRJEB24528) | human gut metagenome | reverse complement strand
GGGCCTGGGCCAAGCTGTCGTCCTCCTGCCGGACCAAAGCGTCGGAACTCTGGACCAGATCGGGGTGGTTGTAGGTATGGTTGGCAACTTGATGCCCTTCCGCCACCATTCTCTGCACCTGGGACGCATAAATCCAAATATTATACCCATTCATAAAGAAGGTAGCTTTGGCCCCGTGGGCCTTCAGGGTGTCCAGAATGGCAGCGGAATAGCGCCCGGGACCATCGTCAAAGGTCAGTGCGGCCAGTTTCTGGCCCGGACAGTCATAGGCCGAGGCAGCAAAGGCCCCCGGCACCAGGCTAACCCCCAGCACCAAGGTGAGCAGCCCGGCAGCGAGCCGTTTCCTCCAGGTTTTCATGGGCAAGTTCCTCTCTTTCCGTGGTCCGGGACGGATCTCGGAGACACTTTACTAAGACCAAGATACCGGATTCTTCCTCAGATGTCAACCGCCGGTCTGTGTTCTCCCCTTGTTTCGGCGGCCCGGCGGCGCCCCACCGCCCCCTAAAAAATTTCCCCGTTAAACTGGTAGGGTATTGTAAAAAATCACAGTTGACAAAGAAACACCATTTGATTAAAATGTACGTTACCGAACAGTTCATGTCCGAACTTTCTAAGAGGAGGGGATGCCTGTGCGTCACCTGGAAACCCCGGACCGGTACCTCGGTCCCCGGATCAAGTTCTTATACCATGCGTTCAACCGTAAATTCATGGAGACCGCCCGCGCCAACGGTGTGGAGGAACTGACCAGCATGCACGGCCGGATCCTCGGGTATCTTTACTGGAGCCGACCAAAGGATGTCTACCAGAAAGATATTGAGGAACACTTTAACATCACCCGTTCCTCTGTGGCGGGCATCGTGAAACTGATGGAACAAAAGGGCTACATCCTCCGCCAAAGCGTCCAGGGAGACGCCCGGCTGAAAAAACTCTCCCTCACAGACCTGGGCACCCGGGCCTGTGAGCAGTCCATGGAGGCCTTCCACCACGTGGAAGGCCTGGCCATCCGGGGGCTGTCCCCGGAGCAGGTGGAGACCTTCTTGTCCCTGTGCGATGCCATCCAAACCAATCTAATTCCCCAAAAGGAGTGTGCCCATGCTAAAAACCATTCTGTCCCAAGTCAAGGAGTTTAAGCGGGTCTCCATCCTCACCCCTGTCTTTGTGCTGGGGGAGGTCATTTTGGAGATGGTCATTCCCCTGCTCATGGCCTCCATCATCGACGAAGGCGTCACGGCGGGAAACATCGACCACATCAAAACCACCGGCCTCTGGATGCTGCTGCTGGCGGTGGTCAGCCTGTGCCTGGGGCTGCTCAGCGCCCGGTTTGGCGCCCAGGCCTCAGCGGGTCTGGCCCGGAACCTTCGGCAGGCCATGTTTGAAAAGATTCAGACCTATTCCTTCTCCAACATTGACAAGTTCAGTACCTCCAGCCTGATCACTCGTCTGACCACCGACGTGACCAACGTCCAGAACGCCTACATGATGATCCTGCGGATGTGCAGCCGGGCCCCGGCCAGCCTGTTGGTGGCCATGGTGCTCTCCTTCTCCATCAACGCCGAGCTGGCCAGTATCTACCTGGTGGCGGTGGTGGTGCTGGGCGTGCTGCTCTTCCTCATCATGAGCCGGGCGATGAAATACTTTAAGCAGGTCTTCCAAAAGTACGATGACATGAACGCCAGCGTCCAAGAGAACGTCACCGGTATCCGAGTGGTGAAGGCCTACGTCCGGGAGGACCATGAGAACAAGAAGTTCCAGAAAGCCTCCCAGAATATCTACAAGACCTTCCTCTCCGCCGAGAAGATTCTCTCCTGGAACGCGCCGCTGATGAACTTCACCGTGTACGCCTGCATCCTGCTCATCAGCTGGCTGGGGGCCAACATGATCGTGGGCAGTTCCCTGACCACCGGGGAGCTCATGAACCTGCTGACCTACTGCATGAACATCCTCATGAGCCTTATGATGCTCTCCATGGTCTTTGTGATGATCACCATGAGCACCGCCAGCGCCGAGCGAATCTGTGAAGTTTTGAAGGAGGAGCCCGACCTGGTGAACCCGGAACATCCAGTGCATACCATCGCCGATGGCTCCGTGGAGTTCCGCCACGTGGACTTCGCTTATCGGAAAAACGCCGACAAGCCGGTCCTCAAGGACATCAACCTCTCCGTCCGCTCCGGCGAGACCATCGGCATCATCGGCGGCACCGGCAGCGCCAAGACCAGCCTGGTCAGTCTCATCAGCCGGCTGTACGACGTCACCGCCGGGCAGGTGCTGGTGGGCGGACGGGACGTGCGGGAATACGACCTGGAGTCCCTCCGGGACCAGGTCTCCGTGGTGCTCCAGAAAAACGTCCTCTTCTCCGGCACCATTCTGGAGAATCTGCGCTGGGGCGACGAGAACGCCTCTCTGGAGGAATGCAAACGGGCCTGCCGGCTGGCCTGCGCCGATGAGTTCATCGAAAAGATGCCCGATGGCTATGATACCTACCTGGAACAAGGGGGCACCAACGTCTCCGGCGGGCAGCGTCAGCGGCTGTGCATCGCCCGGGCCCTGCTGAAAAAGCCCAAGGTGCTCATCCTGGATGACTCCACCTCCGCGGTGGACACCGCCACCGACGCCCGCATTCGCCAGGCCTTTGCCCGGGAAATCCCGGACACCACCAAATTTATCATCGCCCAGCGGGTCTCCAGCGTGTCCGGCGCCGACCGGATTCTGGTGCTGGACGACGGGGTCATCAGCGGGTTTGACACCCATGAGAACCTGCTGAAAACCAACCCCATCTACCAGGATGTCTACGAATCCCAGACCAGCGGAAACGGCGACTTTGACGAAGGGAGTGATCACTGATGGCAGAAAAGGCAAGAACCGTACCGGGCGCCCGAGGCCGGGGCCCCAAACCCAAGCTGGAGCACCCCATGCAGACCCTGGGGCGGGTGCTGGGGTTTGTGGGGAAAAAGTATTGGCTCCACCTGATCGTGGTGGTCATTGCCATTGTGGTCAGTGTCCTGTCCATGGTCCAGGGCACCCTGTTCACCAAGACCCTCATCGACAGCTATATCCTGCCCCTGGTGAAAACCGTCCAGGCCGGCGGCACCGCCGACTTCTCCGGCCTGATCCACGCCATCACCCGGGTGGCCCTCTTCTACGCCTGCGGCGTGCTGGCCAGCCTGCTCCAGGCCCGGGTGATGATCTATGTCACCCAGGGGGCCCTGCGGGACCTGCGCAATGAGATGTTCCAGCACATGCAGACCCTCCCCATCCGGTATTTTGACACCCATGCCCACGGGGACATCATGTCCATCTACACCAACGACATTGACACCCTGCGCCAGATGATCAGCCAGAGCATGCCCCAGCTGCTCAACTGCACCATCACCGTGGTCAGCGTCCTGGTGTCCATGATCGTGCTCAGCATCCCCCTGACCCTCCTCACTCTGGCCATGGTGGCGGTGGTTCTCTTCACCACCAAGAAGTTCTCCGGTCTGTCGGGCCGGTACTTTGTGGCCCAGCAGAAAAACCTGGGCAGCCTCAACGGCTTTATCGAGGAGATGATGGAGGGCCAGAAGGTGGTCAAGGTCTTCTGCCACGAGGAGAAAAACGTGGAGGAGTTCACCCGGCGCAACGAGGCCCTCTTCCAGAGCGCCCAGAACGCCAACACCTTCGCCAGCATGCTCATGCCTGTCTCCGCCCAACTGGGCAACATCAGCTACGTCCTCTGCGCCATTTTGGGCGGTATCCTGGCCCTGGGCGGAGTGGGTGGCTTCACCCTGGGCGGCCTGGCCAGCTTCCTGACCTTTAATAAGAGCTTCAACATGCCCATCGCCCAGATCAGCATGCAGCTCAACGCGGTCATCATGGGCCTGGCCGGTGCTGACCGGGTCTTCCGTCTCCTGGACGAGGTTCCCGAAACCGATGAAGGCAACGTGGAACTGGTAAACGTCAAGGAAGGGGCCGACGGTACTCTGGTGGAGACCCAAGAGCGCACCAACGTGTGGGCCTGGAAGCGCCCCGGCCAGGACGGGCAGGCCCCCACCTATGTCCGGGTGGAGGGAGACGTGACCTTCGATGACGTGGACTTCGGCTACACCGACGAGAAAATGGTCCTGCACAACATCAAGCTCTACGCCACCCCCGGTCAGAAGATCGCCTTTGTGGGCTCCACCGGGGCGGGCAAGACCACCATCACCAACCTGATTAACCGCTTCTATGACATTCAGGACAGCAAAATCCGCTACGACGGGGTGAACATCAACCGGATCAAGAAGGCTGACCTGCGCCGCTCCCTGGGCATTGTCCTTCAGGACACCAACCTCTTCACCGGCACCGTCATGGACAACATCCGCTACGGCCGCCTGGACGCCCGGGACGAAGAGTGCATCGCCGCGGCCAAACTGGCCAACGCCGACGGATTCATCCGCCGGCTGCCCGAGGGCTACAACACCTGGATCACCGGCAACGGCGCCAACCTCAGCCAGGGCCAGCGCCAGCTGCTGGCCATCGCCCGGGCTGCGGTGGCCGATCCCCCGGTGCTCATCCTGGACGAGGCCACCTCCTCCATTGACACCCGCACCGAGATGCTGGTGCAGCAGGGCATGGACGGCCTCATGTACGGCCGGACCACCTTCGTCATCGCCCACCGGCTGTCCACTGTGCGCAACGCCGACTGCATCATGGTCCTGGAGCAGGGCCGGATCATCGAGCGGGGCAGCCATGACGAACTCATGGAGAAGAAGGGGCGCTACTACCAGCTCTACACCGGCAATCCGCCAGCGTGAGGCGCCTGTCCCATCGCAGTTCTATTCCCTGTCCTATGGGGGCGAGGCTCTTCGCCCCTGTGGGGCAGGGATATTTTTTCACAACGCTGAAGCAACAGAGAATCCTGTCTTACCCAGCCGGGCAAAGCCTTGACATTTCTCGCCAGCAGGCATATAATACCCCCATCAGAAACAGGCAACGACGGGAACCTTTCCGGTCCCGGCGCACAGAGAGGGAGCGTCATCGGCTGCAAGCGCTCCTGCCCCCAGGACCGGATCAAGCACCCTCCCCGAGCCGCCCCCCGAACCCCTCTGGGCAGTAGGCTGGGCCGGGCACCGCCCGTTACAGCGGAAACGAAGCGGCCTGTCCCCAAGGACAGGCAAGCAGGGTGGAACCGCGAGACGATATCCGTCCCGCCCCTGACATCATCAGGGGCGGGATTTTTCTTTGCCCCAAATGCTACAAGGAGGAACACACCATGTCTGATGCAAACCTGTACACCTTTGAAAACCCCGAATTCAAAAAGACCTACTGGCACACCTGCTCCCACGTGCTGGCCCAGGCCATGAAGCGCCTGCACCCCGAGGTGAAGCTGGCCATCGGCCCGGCCATTGAGAATGGCTTCTACTACGACTTTGACACCCCCGAGCCCTTCTCCGAGACCCAGCTGGCCGAGCTGGAGGCGGAGATGCGGAAGATCTGCAAGGAAAAGCTGAAGCTGGAGCGGTTCGAGCTGCCCCGGGCCGAGGCCATCCAGTTTATGGAGGAGAAGGGAGAGCCCTACAAGGTGGAGCTCATCCACGACCTGCCCGAGGACGCCACCATCTCCTTCTACAAGCAGGGGGAATTCACCGACCTGTGCGCCGGCCCCCACCTGGACTCCACCGGGCGCATTAAGGGCAACGCCATCAAGCTCACCGCCTGCAACGCCGCCTACTGGCGGGGGGACTCCAACCGCCAGACCCTCCAGCGGATCTACGGCATCGCCTTCCCCAAGAAGGACGAACTGGACGAATATCTGGCCCGGATTGAGGAGGCCAAAAAGCGGGACCACCGGAAGCTGGGCAAGGAGCTGGGCCTGTTCATGATGACCGAGGAGGGCCCCGGCTTCCCCTTCTTCCTGCCCAAGGGGATGACCCTGAAAAACACTCTGCTGGAATACTGGCGGGAATGCCACAAGCGGTATGGCTACGTGGAAATCTCCACCCCCATCATCCTCAACCAGGACCTGTGGCACCGCTCGGGCCACTGGGACCACTACAAGGACAACATGTACACCACCGTCATCGACGGGGAGGACTACGCCGTCAAGCCCATGAACTGCCCCGGCGGCATGCTGGTGTATAAGAATGAGCCCCACTCCTACCGGGACCTCCCCCTCCGCATGGCCGAGCTGGGTCTGGTCCACCGGCACGAGATGTCCGGCGCCCTCCACGGCCTGTTCCGGGTGCGCTGCTTCACCCAGGACGACGCCCACATCTTCATGACCCCGGACCAGATGAAGGACGTGATCCAGGAGACGGTCCGCCTGTTCGACGAAGTGTACTCCACCTTCGGCCTCAGCTACACCATTGAACTCAGCACCATGCCGGAGGATCACATCGGCACTGTGGAGGAGTGGGAGCATAACCAGGACATCCTGAAAAACGCTATCACCGACATGGGCAAGACCTTCGAGGTCAACGAGGGCGACGGCGCCTTCTATGGCCCCAAGCTGGACTTCCATCTGGCCGATTCCCTGGGCCGCACTTGGCAGTGCGGCACCATCCAGCTGGACAGCCAGCTGCCGGAGCGGTTTGAACTGGAGTACACCGGAGAGGACGGCCAGAAGCACCGCCCCGTCATGGTCCATCGGGTGGTTCTGGGCAGCGTGGAGCGGTTCATCGGCGTCATCACCGAGCACTTTGCCGGCGCGTTCCCGGTGTGGCTGAACCCGGTGCAGGTGAAGGTCCTGCCCATTACAGACCGCGCCCTGGAATACGCCGATCAGATCGCAAAGCAGCTGGATGCCGCCGGCTTCCGGGTGGAGGTGGACGGCCGCAACGAGAAGATCGGCAAGAAGATCCGGGAGGCCACCCTGGAGAAGATCCCCTATATGCTGGTAGTGGGCGACCGGGATATGGAAAACCAGACCGTCTCCGTCCGCCTGCGGACCGGTGAGGATCTGGGCGCCATGTCCGTGGCGGATTTTGCCGCCCGGCTGAAGCAGGACGTGGACACCAAGGCCATCTGGTAAAAATGCGTTCCCCTCACAGCGGCCCGGGGCCGAACCCGGACCGCTGTGTCCGATTCCGCAACGGGCGCTCCCGCATCCGGGCAGCGGAAAGATGGCGGGCATTTTCGGTGGTTCTGCACATTGCCGGGACCGCCCGGACGGTATACAATAGAAAAAACATCCGGCACTTTTTGCAGAGGAGGCGGCTATGAGTCAGGAGATTCACTATTTGGAGACCGGATCCCAGGACCCTTTTTACAATCTGGCGTTTGAAGAGACGGTACTCCGCAGCCGGCGGTCGGGGGAGTATCTGCTCCTGTGGCAGAACGACAACACCATCGTCATCGGGCAGAACCAGAACGCCGAGGGTGAGATCAACCGGGCCTTTGTGGAGGCCCATCAAATCCATGTGGTGCGCCGCACCACCGGCGGCGGCGCCGTGTACCATGATCTGGGCAACCTGAACTACTCCTTCATCACCGACGTGGGAGACGCGGAGCGGCTGACCATGGAGCGGTTCACCCGTCCCATTGTGGAGGCCTTGCAGGGATTGGGCCTGCAGGCGGAGGCCTCCGGCCGCAATGACATCCTGGTGGAGGGGCGGAAGGTGTCCGGCACAGCCCAGCGGCTGCTCCGCGGGCGCTTCCTGTATCATGGGACACTGCTGTTCGACGCCAACCCCGGCATGGTGTCCGGGGCGCTGAATGTGGACCCGGCAAAGTTCGAGTCCAAGAGTGCAAAATCCGTGCGCAGTCGGATCGGCAACATCCGGGAGTTCCTGAAGACGGATATGGATATGCCCGCCTTCTGGAGTTATCTGAAGAAAACATTGGCCGGCAGCGGTCTGGTGGAGGATCACCTGACAGATGAGGAACTGGCTGCTGTGGATGAGCTGAAGCGCACCAAGTACGACACCTGGGAGTGGAACTTCGGCCGTTCCCCCAAGTACAACCTGCGGAACAAGCGCCGCTGGGACGGCGGCACCCTGGAGCCCTGTGTGGAGGTGGACCAGGGGATCATCCGCCAGATCGTGTTCTACGGAGATTTTCTGGCTGTCAGCCCCATGGACGAGGTGACCGGCGCCCTGATGGGCACGCCATTCCGGCGGGAGGACGTGGGGGCGGTGCTGGACCGCTTCCCCCTTCGGGACTATTTCGGAACCATCACCCGGGACCAGGTGCTGGATACAATATTTTATGTGGACTGAGACAGCGTCCGCAGAATCAAAAAGAGAGACGCGCCCGGCGCGTCTCTCTTTTTGATTCTGTCAGGTCAGGATTTCCCGCTGGAACGGCTCCAGCAGCAGCCGGACATCCGGCACCCCCTGGAGCTGGCCCGCACCCTTGACGGCGGCATCCCGATATCCCCAGCGGTCATCGTGGGAGAAGGGGAGATGGTATACCACCAGATGCTCCGGCCGGATGGCCTGTTCGATGAAGTGACGGCCCTTCCGAAGAGTCACCCAAGGGAAGTTCAAAAGGGCCAGATCAATGGGGCGGTTGCCGATGAAATCCCGCAGCTGCGGGTCCGCCACGGCGCAGTCTCCGGCGATCAGGACCCGGAAACCGTCATATTCCAGGATACAGCCGTAGTGGGGGACCTCCCGGTACTGTGCACCCTCGTGAGTCAGGCGCATGAAGTCCATGTGCAGCCCCTCCAGGGTGAGATGGCTGCTGGGACCGGCCAGCACCAGCTGGCGGTCAAACTCCTGCTCCGGCAGCACCAGGGCCACCTGCGGATTTTGGGCAATCACCTGCTCTGTCAGGGCGCGGGAGTAATGGTCCGGATGGCAGTGGGTGAAAAAGAGCAGATCCGGGCTGGCGAAGTCCGGATGAGCCTGAAGAATGTTCCAGCGCTCAGGGGTGACAGTGGAGAACCCCACAACCCGATGGTCGTGGAGCGCGTCGGACCAGACCCGCATGGCACCCAGATGCAGGGCGACCCCGGCGTTGACGCTGAGTGTGATTTGGCAATGGGACATGATGTCGCTCCTTGTGTGTACAGGATTTTTACTTGCGGGACAAACGTCTTTCAGAATAAAATTTCAAAATGCCATGATTTGCGTAAGGCTTGCGTAAGAATCGGCGCTTTGCGGTTTTATGGTTGATTATACCATACTTTTTCCGAAAAATCAGCAAAAAGTCCAAAAATAATTTATTTTTCTGTTAAAATTGCCATATTTTTGCTGTTTGTACAAAATTGGCAAAGAGCCACAGAACAAAAATGGGCAAAATGACAAATTTCCGATTGCTGATTGATATTGAATTGGCAAAGTGATATACTTATCTCCGTTAACAGAAATTTAATATGTATTTCTGTGAAACAGGCGGCTTTGCGGCAGTTTATTCATACGGCATGATAGACAGGCAACTATTCATGCGCAGGAGACGTATAAATATTCTGTTAAGACGGGGCGCCACACTAACTGAAGGGATTGATCGAATGAAAACCTACAAGACGATCATGAACGGGCTCACCAAAGTCGAGGAATTCGTGCTCTGCGTGATTACCGTCGTGGTTACAGCGATCACGTTTATCAACGTGCTCTCTCGGTATGTTTTCCACTCCAACTTCGCGTGGTCCGAGGAGCTGGTCATCAACGTGTTCATCCTGATGATCATGCTGGGCTGCGCCCTAGCTACCAGAGACGGCAGCATGATTACGCTGTCCCTGATCTTCGACAATGTGGGCGTCGGGGGTAAAAAGATTCTGACCGTGATTGACACGGTCGTGAACCTGATCTTTTACGCCATCCTGATCTACACCGGCTTTAACAAGGTGTTCGATCAGATCAGCACCGGCAAAGAGACCTTCTCTCTGGGCTGGCCCGAATGGGTGTTTACCATCCTGCTGCCCATCGGCTCCATCTTCCTGGTGCTCCATGCGATCGAGTATCTGGTCGACGTGATGAGCAACAAGGCCGCCTGTGTGAAGCCGGCTGAGACAGAGGGAGGCAAAGAGACTGTATGATTAACTTGATCCTGTTCGGCAGCTTCTTCGTGATGCTGCTGCTGAATATCCCCATTGCCGTCAGCCTGGGTATGTCTTCCATTTTCGCCCTGCTCTTCAGCAGTTCCCCCCTGACGGTCGTCCCTACCAACGTGTACAGCGGCATGGCAAAGTTCCTGCTGCTGGCTATTCCGTTCTTTGTTCTGTCCGGCAACATCATGGCCAAGGCGGGCATCTCCAGCCGTCTGGTGGCGTTTGCTGATGACTGCGTCGGCCATCGGCGCGGCGGCATCGCCATCGTGGCTGTTATCGTGGCCTGCTTCTTCGGCGCCATCTCCGGCTCCGGTCCCGCCACCGTGGCGGCTCTGGGCATTATCCTGATTCCCGCCATGATCAACCGCGGCGGCTTCTCCGCCCCCTTCGCCTCTTCCCTGATGGCCAGCGCCTCCTCCATCGCCATCGTCATTCCGCCCTCCATCGCATTCGTGGTGTACGCCTCCATCACCGGCGTCTCCGTGGGCGATATGTTCATGGGCGGCTGGATTCCCGGCATCATGATGGGCCTGTCCCTGGTGATCATCATCATGATCGAGTGCCGCAAGAAGGGCATCCAGGCATCCAAGGCAAAGTCCTCCTGGGGCCAGCGCTGGAAGTCCTTCCGTGAGGCCTTCTGGGGCTTCCTGATGCCCGTCATCATCATCGGCGGCATCTACGGCGGCGTTTTCACCCCCACCGAGGCGGCTGCCGTCTCCGTGGTATACGGTCTGGTGGTCGGCGTCTTCATCTATCGTGAGGTCAAGATGAAGGATATGATCGATATCCTGGTCGACTCCGGCAAGACCACCGGCGGCATCATGCTGATCATCGGCGCGGCCACCCTGTTCTCCTATGTGTGCACGGTGTTCGGCATTGCGCAGGCGGCCCAGGCTCTGCTGCTGGAGATCTCCGGCAACAAGTACATCTTCCTGCTGATCGTCAACGTGATCTTCCTGATTGCAGGCTGCTTCGTGGACGCCAACTCCGCCATGTACATTTTTATCCCCATCATGTACCCCGTAGCCACCCAGCTGGGCATCGACCCCGTCCACTTCGGCGTGATCGCCACAGTGAACCTGGCTATCGGCCAGGTGACTCCTCCCGTGGGTGTCAACCTGTTCGTTGCCATCGGTGTGTCCGAGAAGCTTCAGGGCCTGCGGGACAAGACCAAGGTCACCATTGTCTCTATGTCCAAGGCTGTGTGGCCCCAGATTGTGGCGTGCATTATTGCGCTGCTGCTCATCACCTATGTGCCCTGGTTCTCTACCGTGCTCTTGTTCGGCAAATAAGCATCTCCTGACTTGGCTGTAACCGCGCTTTGCGGTTTCAGATAATACCTGCTACAACTATTTTAAGGAGGCAAAACAATGAAAAAGTTTCTTGCACTGCTCCTGGCGCTCACCATGGCTCTGGCCCTGGTGGCCTGCGGCGGTGGCGATGACGCTGCCAGCGATACCACTGCCGACAGCGGCGATGATGCTGCCGCTTCCACTGGCGAGTTCGAGGAAATGACCTGGAAGTTCGCCTGCTCCGCCACGGAGACCTCTCCCTGGGTGGACGGCGCCAAGGAGTTCGCCCGGATCGTGGGCGAGAAGACCGGCGGTGCCATCACCGTTCAGTACTATCCCGCTGACCAGCTGACCGCCGGCAACCAGACCGACGGCATCCAGGCCCTGATGGACGGTACCACCGAGTTGTCCATGCACTCCAACCTGATCTGGTCCTCCTTCGACCAGCGGTTCAACGTGGTCTTCCTGTTCAGCAGCACGGAAGAGGCTGACGCGGCCCTGGACGGCGCCGGCGGCGAGGCTCTGGGCGAGATCCTGGAGAGCACCTACAACGTGCACCTGCTGGGCATTGCGGAGAACGGCTTCCGCCACATCACCAACAGCAAGCACGCCATCGCCAGCAAGGCTGACATGAACGGCCTGAAGATGCGTGTCGCGGGTTCCCAGCTGCTGAACCGCTCCTATGAGCTGTGGGGCGCCGACTACACCAACGCCAACTGGTCCGAGGTGTTCACCGCTCTGCAGACCGGCACCTACGACGGCCAGGAGAACCCCCTGCCCACCGCTGATGCCGCTTCTATCCAGGAGGTCCAGAGCTATCTGACCTATTGGACCGGCGCTTATGACTGCCTGTTCTTCTGCATGAACGCTGAGCTGTACAACTCCCTGTCTCCCGAGCTGCAGGCCATCGTTGACGAGGCCGGCCAGGCTGCCTGCGAGTACGAGCGTGAGCTGAACCGCAGCCAGGATCAGGAGATCATGGACAAGTGGGCCGAGGCTGGCGTTGAGATCACCGAGCTGACTCCCGAGGCTGCTGCTGAGTTCGCTGAGGCTTCTGCCCCCGTGTACGACGAGTTCGCCGACGAGCTGACCCCCGAGCTGATCGAGGCTTTCACCAGCGTCACTCAGGCTGATGCTGGCACCACTGAGCCCGCCGCCTAATTGAAGAGGCAGCCTGCGTTTCCGTATAAACAACGGTTAAGGTTTCGTAAGTTGCGTTAGCTGAGAGGACGTGGCTGCAGGAAACTGTTGCCACGTCTTTTCAGAGAACATAGGTGAAAATTTTGACGATTTCACCGCCCAGCGCATCTGTCCCAGCAAATTTCAAAGAGTGCCGACAGGAGAGTCGGCAGAAGGGAGTTTTTCCTATGGCAGCAACAAAGGCAGCAAAATACACCAAGGAACTGGCGGAGCACTTTTATGAGACCATGTGCACCATCCGCAAGTTTGAGGAGAGCGTGAAGCACGACTTCCTGAATGGTGAGATTCCCGGCTTCGTGCACCTGTACATCGGTGAGGAGGCCATCGCCACTGGTGTGTGCTCCGCTCTGCGGAAGGACGATATGATCGAGTCCACTCACCGCGGCCACGGCCACTGCGTGGCCAAGGGCGCGGATGTGAACCGCATGATGGCTGAGATCTTCGGCAAGAAGACCGGCCTGTGCCAGGGCCGCGGCGGCTCCATGCACATTGCCGACTTCTCTGTGGGTATGCTGGGCGCCAACGGCGTCGTGGGCGGCGGCTACAACCTGGCCACCGGCGCTGCCCTGGCCAGCAAGATGATCCTGAAGAACGACCGGGTTTCCGTGGTGTTCTTCGGTGACGGTGCCTCCAACCGCGGCACTTTCCACGAGGCCATGAACGTCGCTTCCGCCTGGAAGCTGCCCGTGATCTTCGTCAACGAGATGAACTGCTGGGCTTCCACCACGCCTTACCGCACCACCTGCAATGTGGAGAACATCTCCGACCGCGCGGCGGGTTATCATGTGCCCGGTGTGATCGTGGACGGCCAGGATGTCTTTGCTGTGTATGAGGCCGCCAAGGAGGCTGTTGCCCGTGCCCGTGCCGGCGAAGGCCCCACGTTCATCGAGGCCAAGACCTACCGCATTGAGGGCCACTTCGTGGGCGACCCTGAACTGTATCGTGACCACGCCGAGACCCAGAAGATCTATCACGACACCGATCCTCTGAAGATGTTCCGCGCCAAGGCCGCCAAGCTGAAGCTGATGACCGCCGAGGAGTGCGACGCCATCGATGCCAAGTGTGAGCAGAAGATCAAAGACGCCAAGGAGTACGCTATGCAGAGCGAGTACGCCGATGCGTCCGAGTACATGAAGTACGTCTACGTGGATGACTAAGGCGAAGGAGGACAAATACGATGCGTAAGATCACTTTTTCTCAGGCCACTCAAGAGGCCATGGCCGAGACGATGGCGAAAGACCCCACTGTATTCGCAATGGGCGAGGACCTGGCCCGTCAGGGCGGTATCTTCGGTCAGTTCAAGGGCCTGCCCCAGCAGTTCCCCGGCCGGATCATTGATACCCCCATTTCCGAGACCTTTATCATCGGCGGCGGCGTAGGCGCGGCTCTGGCCGGCGCCCGTCCCGTGGTGGACATGCACTTCGCCGACTTCATCGGCGTGCCCATGGACGAGATCTTCAACCAGATGGCAAAGGTCCGCTACATGTTCGGCGGCCAGGCCAAGGTGCCCCTGGTCCTGCGTGCGCCCGACGGTTCTGCCGGCGGCGGCGCTGCACAGCATTCCCAGTGCGTGGAGTCCTGGTTCGCCCACATCCCCGGCATCAAGGTTGTGGCGCCCTCCAATCCCTATGACGCCAAGATGGTGCTGAAGGCCGCCATCGAGTGCGATGACCCCGTGCTGTACTTCGAGAACAAGATCCTGTACAAGGAGAAAGGCGAAGTGCCCGAGATCGGCGAGGAGGAGCCTTACACCCTGGGCAAGGCCCGCGTGGAGCGTGAGGGGAAGGATGTGACCATCGTGTCCTACTCCATCGGCATGAAGAATGCCCGCGGCGCTGCGGACCTGCTGGCCAAGGAGGGCATTGAGGCCGAAGTCATCGACCTGATCACCCTGTCTCCCTGGGATAAGGAGACCGTGCTGAACAGTGTGAAGAAGACCCACCGCCTCTGCATCGTCCACGAGGCTGTCAAGCAGGGCGGCTTCGGCGCGGAGATCTCCGCCACCGTCGCGGAGGAGGCCATGGAGTATCTGGATGCCCCCATCCTGCGGTACGGCGCTCCCTTCTGCCCGATCCCCTTCGCTCCCACCCTGGAGAAGATGGTGAAAGTGGTTCCGGAGGACCTGGTAAAGGGCATCAAGGGCATGTTTTAATGCCTGTTGAAAAGGAGATTTTCAAGTATGGCAACTGAAGTATTGATGCCCAAGCTCGGCCTGACGATGACCGAGGGCACCATTGAAGAGTGGAAATATAAAGAGGGCGACGCTGTCAAGAAGGGGGACATCCTGTTCTCCGTAGCGACGGATAAGCTGACCAACGACGTGGAGTGCGAAGAGGACGGCACCCTGCTGAAGATCCTGCTGCCGGAGGGCGAGACCGCCCCCTGCAAGAGCGTGATCGCCTGGATCGGCCAGCCCGGCGAGGCGATTCCGGATGCCTCCGGTGCCGCCGCGCCCGCCGCGGCCGCGCCTGCTGCTCCTGCCGCTGCGCCGTCCGCAGCCTCTGCCGCGGCTCCTGCCGCCGCCCCCACGGCCCATGCGGACCGTCCCGCCGGTGCCTACGTGCTGGCGACTCCCTACGCCAAGAAGCTGGCGAAGGAAAAGGGCTATGACCTCTCCCAGATCCCCGGCACCGGCCCCAACGGGACCGTGGTGGCCAAGGACGTGGAGAACTTTGTGGCCGGTCCCAAGACCAGCCCCATGGCTGCCAAGCTGGCTGCCGAGCTGGGCGTGGACGTCAGCAAGCTGGACGTCCAGGGCCGCGTGATGAAGGCGGACGTGCTGGCCGCCGCCGGTGTGGGTGCAGCCGCAGCTCCCGCCGCTGAGGCCGCTGCCGCTGTTGAGAGCAACGACGAGAAGCCTGTGAAGGTGAATCCGCTGCGCCGCAGCATCGCTGCCAACATGACCAACTCCTGGCACACCTCTCCGCGGGTCACCTACACCCGTCCGGTGGAGGTCACGGCTATGAAGGACCTGCGGGCCAAGCTGAAGGACGGCCTGAAGGAGCAGGGGATCAAGCTGACCTACAACCACATCCTGATGAAGGTGGTTGCCAAGGCCCTGACCGAGTTCCCCGACGTGAACGCCAGCTTCGCGGACAATATGCTGACCCGCCACAAGCACGTGAACATGGGCCTGGCGGTCGCCAAGGGCGATGGCCTGATCGTGCCCAATGTGAAGAACTGCGAGGAGAAGTCCCTGGCACAGATCGCCCAGGAGACGGAGGCTCTGATCGAGGCCACCCGCACCGGCAAGCTGGGCATGGAGGACATGACCGGCGGCACCTTCACCATCTCCAGCCTCGGGCCCTATGGCATCACCAGCTTCTCTCCCATCATCAACCAGCCTGAGCTGGCGATTCTGGGCGTGTGCGACATGGTGGATACCCCTGTGGTGCGCAACGGCGAGATCGTGATCCGGACCATGATGAACCTGAGCCTGACTGCCGACCACCGCGTGATCGACGGCGTGATGGCCTCCAAGTTCCTCAAGCGGATCGCGGAGCTGCTGGAGAACCCCTACATGCTCCTGGTGTGAGATCAAACAACCCATTCAAGGGAACCCGGCCTGTGCCGGGTTCCCTTTGAGGGGTCATTGTCCAAAATTTGACGATCCAAACAACTCAAAGGCCGAATTAGAGGCGGTTTTTGGGTAAGTTCATGAAAGAAGGACAGAAATTATGGCAACTGAAGTTCTGATGCCCAAGCTGGGTCTGACGATGACCGAGGGCACCATTGAAGAGTGGAAGTTCAAAGAGGGAGACACCGTCAAGAAGGGGGACATCCTGTTCTCCGTAGCGACGGATAAGCTGACCAACGACG
>OGDN01003516.1_pt1 | contig 16278 bp, 8 predicted proteins | sample 1570271 | NCBI WGS metagenome assembly OGDN01 (sample SAMEA4384481, study PRJEB24528) | human gut metagenome | reverse complement strand
AGCAGACGGACTGTTAGTCGTAACACCATACTATAACAAAGCAACACAGAAAGGTTTGGAAGAATATTATACAACAGTTGGTAATTCTGTAGACATTCCAATCATCATGTACAATGTGCCAGGAAGAACAGGAACAAACATCCAGCCAGCTACAGCAGTGAAGATTGCGAAGAGTGTTGATAATATCGTAGCGATCAAAGAAGCAAGCGGAGATATCGGTCAGGTAGCAACTCTTGCAGCATTAGCAGACGGATGCTTAGATATTTATTCAGGAAATGATGATCAGGTTGTACCTCTTTTAGCATTAGGTGGAAAAGGTGTCATCTCTGTATTATCCAATGTAGCACCAAGAGAAACTCATGATATGGTAATGAAGTTCTTAGAAGGGGACGTCAAAGGAAGTTTAGATATCCAGTTAAAATACATGGATGTGATCCATAACTTATTTAGCGAAGTAAACCCAATTCCTGCAAAACGTGCAGTAGCAGAGATGGGATATTGTAAAAATATCGTTCGCCGTCCATTAACAGAGATGGAAGAGGATCACGCACAGGTATTAATTCAGTCAATGAAAGAAGCAGGAATTCTTTAAGGAGTTACAAAAGATGGTTAAGATTATGATGCATGGCTGCAATGGAGTCATGGGACAGGTGATCAGCAAGATCGTAGAAGAGACAGAAGGAGCTGTTATGGCATGCGGTGTTGACCGTGTGGATGATGGGCACAACGATTATCCTGTATTTACAGATATCAATGCGTGTGATGTAGAAGTTGATGCGATCATCGACTTTTCCGCAGCACCAGCCGTTGATGGCTTACTGGATTTTGCAGTAGAGAGACAGATTCCAGTTGTGTTATGTACAACAGGATTAAGCGATGAACAGTTAGAAAGAGTTCATGAAGCAAGTAAGAAGACAGCAGTTCTTCGTTCTGCGAATATGTCATTAGGAGTTAACACATTATTCAAAGTATTAAAATCTATGACAAAGTTATTAGCAGATGCAGGATTTGATATTGATATCGTGGAGAAACATCACAGAAGAAAGTTAGATGCACCATCTGGAACAGCAATCGCGCTTGCAGAAGCTGTCAATGAGCCGTTGAATAACGAATATGAATTCGTATATGACAGAAGCCAGAGAAGAGAACAGCGTCCAAAGAAAGAGATTGGAATCTCAGCAGTCCGTGGTGGAACGATCGTTGGAGAACATGAGATCATTTTTGCAGGACAGGATGAAGTTATTGAGTTAAAACATACTGCATACAGCAGAGCTATTTTTGGAAAGGGAGCAGTCAGTGCAGCTCTTTATCTTGCAGGAAAAGAAGCAGGTATGTATGATATGAGTGATGTGATCGGATAGGATCATATTTTAAAGAAAAGATAAGAAAAGGGAATGAAACAACAAAATGTTAGTTTCATTCCCTTTTTCTGCATCAGAAGTTTTTGTAAAAGTATCTCAATCAATGCACTTTCTTTGCTTTAGGATAGATGAGTTTCATTTTCTGGTCGTTATAATGGGTATCCAGATATCGTTCAAAGAAATTAGAAGCAGGTATTTTTTTGCCACGCTGATCATAACGGATCAAGGCAGATAGTGACATGAACATATTTAATACCATGAAAACGACAATGATCCATGTAAATACAGTTCCAAATGCAATCGGAAGTTTCTCGATCAGATTGGATAAGAAAGGATAAATCCTCTTAAACCAGACAACGGTTGCAATTCCCCAGAAGAAACAATAAAGAAGATTGATTCTTCCATTCAAGTTAAAAGGCATTTTACTGTAATCCCAGAAAACCTTTCCGAAGACGATTTCACTTAAAACGCTGCAGAGATATTCATAGGCGCCGCCAAGAAAAGTACCAGTTAAAAATAGAAAGCTGTCTGAATGGTCTTTATAACGGTATAAAAGTAATGTAACACCAGCAAAGGCAAATCCCCACACAATGCTAAAAGGACCCCATACAAGGCTGCTCCTGCTCATCCAGACACCCATCTTCAAACGACAGAAGATCGTTTCAATGATATCTCCAAGCAAAGAACCGATGGAAAATAACAAAAACACCTTATAAAAACCGCATCCCTGGGCAAATACACCAGTCTTTGGGATCGTTGGCAGTTTTAATTTACGCTGTGGATAAGCACGTTCAACACGACGATCCACATAAGATGTTATCAACGAACTCAATTTCACGCTGATCTTTGTAAGATAAGCATCCGCAGATTCCCAACGTCGTTTATCGATATTTTTTCCAAAGACAACGATCGTGGTTGCTAAAATATCAATGATCAGGACTGCAAGAAGGATAAAAATGATAAGATGCCGGATAAATGGCGGGATCAGATGATAAAATTTAAAGAGCAGTGGATTGACAAACTTTACTCCGATATATCCTAAAAGTCCCCAGAAAACCGAATGGGACAGGCAGATGTAGCCATCAAGATTCCATTTATTTTTGGAATAATCCCACCAGCGTTCATGGTAAAAATGTTCAATAAAATGTCCGCCAAACCATTCAATGACTGTGGCATCGATCATAGCGGCAGCAAAGATCCATAGGCCGGTCATCTGATGCGTATTGATCGTAATAACGATAGCTCCGATTCCATAGGAAATACAAAGCGGTGAGTTGATAAAACCACGGTTTACCAAACGTTTCTGATGAAATGCTGATTGTACCACTTCTAAGATCCAGCCGATAAATGAGTAGATAAAGAAGAGAAAGCTTAGCAAAAATAAAGTTTTGATCATCATTTGTAAATGTCTCCTTTTGTCGGATTTTGTATTCAGTATGTATAAGTATATGGAAAAATGATAAAAAAGGCAAGAAAATAGAAAAAATCTAAACGAAAATTTGACAATATATTAACGTGAGAAATAAAAAAATAATAAACTTGCGGGTAAAAATAGATAAAAAAAGAATGAATATAAATATATTTATGTTTAAATATAACAAAAATAGTGTTATAATAATAACGAGATGTTGATATCAAATGGTATTTTGACCATGGTATCATGATGAGAAATAGAGTTGATATGGAGGGAAATATTATGGCAGCAATTATTGGAAGTCCAACACGCTACATTCAAGGTAAAGGAGAGATGAAGAATCTTTGTTCTTATGCAGATAAATTTGGAAAGAATCTCTTTATTCTGACGAGTGCATCTGGAAGAAAAAGAGTAGAACCGGCGATCAATGAAGGAAATAAAGACAGCAATCTTGTTTATGATGTGTTCAATGGAGAATGCTGTATGACGGAGATCAACCGAATTATAAAGATCGTGGAAGAAGCAGGAAGTGATGTGATCATTGGAATTGGCGGTGGTAAGATTCATGATACATCAAAAGCGGTTGCCTATTATACAAAGAAACCAGTGATCATCGTGCCAACGATCGCATCTACGGATGCACCATGCAGTGCATTATCTGTTATCTATACAGATGAAGGTGTTTTTGAAAAATATCTGTTCTTGCCATCAAGCCCAGATATGGTCATGGTAGATACCGATATCGTCTGTAAAGCACCAGTAAGACTGTTGATCTCAGGAATGGGAGATGCTTTAGCGACATATTTTGAAGCGAGAGCATGTAAAAGATCTGATGCAAGTAACTGTGTTGGAGGTAAATGTACATTGGCAGCAATGAATCTTGCTCAATTATGCTATGATACATTAATGGAAAATGGAGTACAGGCAATGATAGCAGCTAAAGAAGGAATTTGTACAAAAGCTGTGGAGAATGTTATTGAAGCTAATACTTATTTATCAGGAATCGGATTTGAGAGTGGAGGATTAGCAGGGGCTCATGCGATCCACAACGGATTTACAGCAATTCCAGAAACACATAAGATGTATCATGGAGAGAAGGTGGCATTCGGAACACTGGTTCAGCTGGTATTAGAAGATGCGGGAGAAGATGAGATCATGGAAGTGATTGATTTCTGCAGTGAAATTGGACTTCCTGTAACATTAAAAGGATTAGGAATCGAGGAAGTGAAACCAGAGCAGATCATGGAAGTGGCACGTCTTGCATGTGCACCAGATGATACAATGGGGAATATGCCATTTGATGTGGAATCAGAAGATCTGTATGCTGCGATCATGGGTGCGGATGCTTTGGGCAGATATTATACGGAAGAGTAGAATTATAATAGAAGATGTTTTTTTGAATCAAAATTAAATGATATATGAATAAAAAGAAGTGATAGAATTTGGTGCGGAAGCCTTAAACTCTATCACTTCTTTTTATATAAGTTTCTTTGTTCTGTGAATCTAGGTTGTTGCGTGTTGAACACGTCAACTCAATGCCTACTCTACAGTTACAGATTTAGCCAGGTTTCTTGGCTGGTCTACATCATATCCTCTAAATACTGTGACATGATAAGCAAGTAACTGTAATGCAACGGTAGAAGCAAATGTTGCAAACAGGTCGTCTGTTGCAGGAACCTGGATCAGATCATCATAGATTCCTTCGTAATTACTCATATCTTTATCTGTTACTACGATCACATGAGCACCACGAGCTTTTACTTCTTCAACGTTTGCCATTAATTTTGGTAAGACATTTTCCTGTGTAGCGATCGCAATAATAGGTACACCTTCTGTGATCAGAGAAATTGTTCCATGTTTCAATTCTCCGGCACAGTATGCTTCTGCATTTACATAAGAGATTTCTTTTAATTTTAAGCAGGCTTCACAAGCGATACCGTAATCTAATCCTCTTCCAAGATAGAAAGCAGAGAATGTATCTTTGATCTTTTCTGAGATTCCTTTGATATAATCATCCATCTTTAAGACTTCTTCAACAGTTCCGATCGCCTGTTCAAATTTATCACAGAAATCTTTCATCTGTTCATCTGTCATTAAGTTGTTAACTTCTGCAAGTTTTAATGCGATCAGATACATACCTGCACACTGTACAGAGAACGCTTTTGTACTTGCAACAGCGATCTCTGGACCTGCATGTGTATATAATACATAATCACTTTCACGAGCGATACTTGATCCTTTTACGTTAACGATAGAGATCGTTTTTGCTCCACGTTCATTTGCAAGACGAAGTGCAGCAAGGGAATCAGCTGTTTCACCAGACTGTGTGATGACAACAACTAAAGTATGTTCATCTAAGATCGGATTCATGTAACGGAATTCAGAAGCTAATTCAACAGTTACAGGAATACGGATCATAGCTTCGATCAGATGTCTTCCAACTAATCCTGCATGCCATGCAGTACCACAAGCTGTTACGATCACACGGTTTACACCTTTAAAGATATCATCAGAGATGTTATCTGCACTAAAGTCAGCGTGACCATTATGGATACGAGGCATGATTGTATTATGAAGAGCCTCTGGCTGATCATAGATCTCTTTCTGCATAAAGAAATCATATCCGCCTTTCTGGGCAGCTGTTGTATCCCAGTCAACATGAAGCATCTTAGGTTCTTCAACCCCACCATCCATTGTGTATAATGTAATACTGTCAGCTTTCATGACAACGATATGTTCTTCAGGTACTACGAAATAATCTTTTGTATATTTTAATAAAGCAACCATATCAGAAGCGATGAAAGAACCATCTTCTGTATGAGATGCTACTAATGGACTTGCATTTCTCATGCAATAGATCTCTCCTGGATGATCTTTGAACATAACACAGAAACCATAAGCTCCTTCTAAAGCTTTATCAGCTTCTTTTAACGCTGCAAATGGATCTCCATCATATAAAGAGTCGATCAGCATTGCTGCAACTTCGGTATCTGTTTCAGAAATAGCAGTAAATCCTTTTGTTTTTAAGGAAGCAGCTAATTCTTTGTAGTTTTCAATGATTCCGTTATGGATCAGAGTTACATTTCCAGATACATGAGGATGTGCGTTAACTTCTGTAACACCACCATGAGTTGCCCAGCGAGTATGTCCGATACCGCATGTTCCAGCAAGGTCAGCAGTAGCTTCAACTTTCTCACGAAGTGTTGCAACTTTTCCAGTTGTTTTTACGATCTTAGTTTCTGATCCATTATTTACTGCGATTCCGGCACTGTCATATCCTCTGTATTCTAACTGCTGTAATCCATCAACTAAAATTCCAGGTGCCTGTAAATTTCCAGTAAATCCAATAATTCCACACATAATATAAATCTCCTTAAAATTGCGCAAAGAAAATAAAAGGAAGTATAGATATGTAAAAAACTTCCAAATAAATCTTTTGTTTTCTTTTTCTAAATCATATGCGGTTTTGTCCAGATTATACTGCCTCTGTTTCATGATCACTCATGGGTTTACTCAGTATATCACGTAGTCTGGAGCTGCGGGAAAGCATCCGCCGAATCTTTCGATCACTTTCCTCCTCGTTAACCTTCTTATCAGACCATCATCGGTCTGTTTCCGTATCAGGAAGGTGCATGGCGCTTAAATTCTGTAAAACTCCCTTCGAACATATTTTGTCAAAAACTCAAAACCCAAAGTTTTTAACGTTAGTGATTTTAACACGGAATATCTATGAAGTCAAATAAGAACGTGGTATTTTATAAAAACTTAATAAGTTTATGTGAATGAAATGAATTTACCTATTAAAAAGAAAGTGTATTTAAAACAGAAGAAGTAATTGACGAAAAGTACCAATAAATGTATAATATACATGTGATGATGAATACAAATGATCGCAATTTGTTTGCGATATTTTCCTTAGGTCAGGAAGATATCGCATATATTTTTGACATTTGTATTATAGGGGGGTTATAGGACTCGATGAGTTATATAACCATAGAACAAAATAATTAACACATGAGTTCATGAGAAGGAGGAACTATGAGGAAGATGAAGAAGATTCTGGCATGGTTAACAGTCTTGACAGTTAATGTCAGCATGATGCCTATGCCAACAGTAGCAGCTGCTACTGCTACAGACGCTTCTACAGCATCAAATGAAGAGACAACAACTTCTGATGCAACTAAAGAAGCAACACAGGCGCAAGAAGTAGCAAAGAAAGCTGTAGAAAGCGCAACAAAAGCAGCAGCTACGACAACAGCAAAGAAAGTAACAACAGAAACGAAGAAGGCAGGGAGCAAATCAAAATCTGCAGCTTCAACACAGAGTTTACAGGATACGATTGAAGAAGGAATCGTCAAAGATCGTGATTAAACAAAGATTGATGTATCTGATTATGATGCATCTAAAGCAGAAGTAAAGAAAGCTACAAACAAAGTATTAAAAGATAATAGTCTGTCTAAATTAACAGATGTTACTTATGATACAAATTCTGAAGGAAAAGTCGAAACTGTAAATGTTGAGACGGATGTAACTTATTTAATGGCAGTTGATGAATTAGAAGCAATCAACGATGCTGCTAGTGATGAGGATAAGGCTTCAGAAGCTACAATGGAAGAAGTAGAGAAAAGTTATGCTGAACTTCAGTCATACTATGAATCTCAGCCAGAGTACTTTGGTATTGCAGTACCATACTTCACATCAAAAGATGCAAAAGAAGGACCAATCAGTGCCTTACTTTCTGTTGCTGATATTCCAAGAGCAGCAATCGGAGTTGAAGGTGGAGTAACGATCGACCAAGTTCAACAGTTAGTTGATGGATTTAAACAGGCATTGCCAGGATTGGTTCAGGTTCATGGAGATGAGCTGTTAGCCGCTAGAAAACAGGCACTGTCCCATATTAAGGATGGCATGACAACAGCTGAGAAATTACTAGTACTGAATGACTGGTTAGGTAATTACAGTAATTTTGATATGGCTGATATCATGAAGAATCAGAAAAAGGATTCTAGTTCAGAAGATACAAGCAAACAGGCAGTTGAAGCAAAAGTTCAGAAAGCAGCAGCTGATCCATTTGCAGAATTATATAAATCAACAGCATTTGGAACTCTTACAAATAGAAAATCTGTATGTATGTCATATACAGCAGCTTATAACTATCTTGTGCAGTGCGCATTCCCAGAAGTTTACAAAAACTCTGATGGAACATGGAAGACAAAAGATGAAGTTAACGGTAAATTAGAACTGAAGACAGATGCTGATGGTAACGCTATCTTAGATAGTGAAGGAAACAAACAGTATATAACAAAAGTACTGAAGAAAGATGAAGATGGAAATCCGGTTAAAGACGATCAGGGAAACGAAATCTATGAAGAAGGTGGAACACCTGATTATATGGTGGATTTTGTTAGAATTCAGTGGAATTCTGAAGTAGAAATGTTAGGAGAAACATCTAATTTCAATAACCCTCATTTCTTTAGTGCAGCAAAAGTTGATGGAAAATGGTACTATGTAGATTCTTGCTACAATGACATTTATGTAGAATGTATGCAGCGTAATAGAGTTGAGACTGATGGTAATATGACTCATTCTTATTTCTTAGTAAGTGATACAACTTTAAGAAAACAGTTTGATGGAAACTTTGATTACATTGATACATTATATGAAAATGTTGCGACAGATACTACATATGAAGATTCATGGGTAAACAATGCGCAGGGACCGGTTTCTTATGATGATACATATTATTATTATATAAAGAATACATCTAGCTACAGCCAGTCAGGTGGATATAAAAAGGGAGAAGAACAGATTGTTCGAGTTCCTCGCAAATCTGGATTAACTTCAAGTGATGGAGAAGAAGTTCTTCTTAACTTATCTACAGGAGACACAAAGAGTGATAATACAGAAGCTGCAGAACTTGTTAAAAAAGAATTTGCAGTAGATAATGATGTGAATTCAAAAAAATATGCTGGAATTACACATTCTGTAGGTTATTATAACAGTGCATTATACTTTAATGTTAATAATAAGATTTTCAAATATGATTTAGGGTCAGATAAGATTACAGAAGTTAAAGAATACAATACAGTTTCCGCACAGCAGGATGAAGATAATGAATTCACAGGAATGTCATTTACAGTAACAACTGACAAAGACAAGACGGTTCATACAGTAAAGAATCATCCAATTGCTGCATTAGCGATCAAAGATGATGGAAAGATGTATGTATCTATTGCAACAAACTATTGTTATGCATCTGATTATAAATATGAAGAAACAAACTACAATAGTGAATACATGAACTATAAGATGGGCAATCAGACAATCTCAAGAGGCGGAGATAACGACAACCAGGAATTTATGTGGAGTGCAAATTTTGTAGATACACTGGATATGTCAAAAGTTTCTTCAACAGATGAATCAGCACATCATTTTGATAAAGTAACAGTCGATCCAACTTGTGATGCAAATGGATTCACAGAAGAACGTTGTACAGATGCAGACTGTGGTATTGTCAAAGCTGACACGAAAGAAGATACAGATCAGAAAGCAACAGGACATCATTATATCAAAGCAAATGATCTTTATTATACAAAAGATGATGCTGGTAATAGAAAGTCTGGTACCTACTATTTATGTACAAAATGTTTAGATGCACAGTCATCTCTTCCAGATGGTGAAACAGCAGAACATGCATATGGAAATGCAACAGCAACATGGAATGATGATAATACAGAAGCAGAAGTAACAGTTTCTTGTACAGAATGTGAAGGTAAAGAATTAGACGCTTTATTAGATGACCAGAACAAAGATACACAGGAACTTACAAAGACAGCTAAGACTACAGACATTAAAGTAGAAAAACCAGAAGGTTTTGACTGTGAAAAAGGTGGAGAAGTTACATATGTAGCGACTGCAACAATTGATGGTAAAGAATATAAAGCATCAAAGAAAGTTACAGTAGAAGCAGGGAAACATACATACGGAGAACCTACATTCAAATGGTCTGACGATAACAAGACATGTAAGGCAACATTTAAATGTACAGTTTGTGGAACAGAACATACAGAAGATTGTACAGTAACTTCTAAGATAGTAGCTGCAACATGTACAACAAAAGGTTCTACAACATATACAGCAACAGTCTCAATGAATGGAAAAGACTACACAGATACAAAAGAAACAGATGTAGTTGATCCTTTAGGACATAAATATGGAGAACCTACATTTAAGTGGTCCGATGATCATAAGACATGTACAGCAACATTTACATGTGAAAATGATAACTCACATGTTGAAACTGTAGATTGTACAATCACTCCTGAAACAACAAAAGCAGTAACATGTGAAGAAGATGGAGAGATTGTTTACACAGCATCTTGTGAATTTGGTGGTAAGACATATACAAATCCTGAGACATATAAGGAAGTCGTAAAATCATCAGGACACCAGTATAAAGATCCCGTATATACATGGAGTACAGATGACGAAGGAAACAAAGTTTGTGTAGCTGCATTCACATGTAGTATTTGTGGAAAAACTGAAAATGTTCCTGGTACAGTGAAAGCTGAAACAACAAAAGAAGTGACATGTACAGAAGATGGATCAATCAAATATACAGCAACAATCAGCTTTAATGATCAAACTTATACAACATCTAAGATTGAAACAGTACAGAAAACTGGTCATAAATATGATGACAATGGCGTATGTACAGTATGTGGACACAAGAAACCAGTGATCACATTAAAAGCTAAGAAAGCAGTTTACACAGGAAAGGCAATCTCAATCGATGAACCAACAATCACAGAGGGAGAAGTTGTAAACTTAAATTACAGCTATTATTCTGACAAAGATTGCAAGAATGAGATCAGCGAACCAGTGGATCCTGGTGTATACTATGTAACAGTAACAGCTGATGCAGGAAGTGATAATGCAGGAGTTACAAGTAATACAGTTACACTGACAATTGCTCCACAGGCTACAAAAGTAACAAGCGTTGCAAACGCAACAAGCAATGTAACAGTATCTTGGAACAAAGTCAGCAAAGCAAGTGGATACTATGTATACCGCAGCACAGATGGTAAGAAATTTACTAAGATCGCAACTGTAAAATCTGCAAGTACAGTAAAATACAACGATAAGAAAGCAACAAAGAACGGACAGAAATACGTATACAAAGTTGTAACATACTACAATGGAAACCAGACAGTATCAAGTGCATACTCAGCTGCTAAGACAGGATATCGCTTAAGTACAATGAAAGTCTCAAGTCTTACAAATAAAAAAGGTAAGAAGGCTTACATTAAATGGACGAAGAATTCTAAGTCTACAGGATATCAGATTAAATATGTAACTGGTAAATCAAAAGCTAAGACAGTTAAAGCTTCATCAAAAGCTAAGACAAAGACAATTAGCAAATTGAAAAAAGGTAAGACGTATAAAGTAAGAATCAGATCTTACAAGAAAGTCTCTAATGTAACATATTATAGTGCATGGAGCAAACAAAAATCAGTTAAAATCAAAAAATAACATGAGATGAACATGCTCCGATTACACTTATTTGTTGTGATCGGAGTTTGTTTGTGGAGGTTTATAGATGAAACTAAGTAAAATCATAAAAAAGGGGATTATGATGGTATTGTTTGTCTTTTTATCTTTAAATTTTCCAAATACTCATGTGAATGTACAGGCAAGTGTTGAAGCGAAAGAAGTAATCGAGCAACAGTTGTTTGGAAAAGATGGAAAGACGTCGATAGATGTTTCACAATATCAGCTTAATAAAACTGAAACAAAGCAAATAGTAACGGAACTTCAAAAAGATTACGGAACAATAGGCTTAATGGAATGTACTTATCAAACAGATGAGAGTGGTTCTGTACAGACAATCAAAGTACAGACAGATGAAAGTTTAAAATCTGTGATCAGTGAAATTAATGAGATAGAGGAAAAGACAGATGCGGATGATTCACAAGAGAAACTAAAACAACAGGTAATCAGTGACTATGTCAAATTGCAGAAGTATTATGAGGCGAATCCAGATTATTTTGGTGTTGCAGTTCCGTATTTTGCAGATAAAGATACGGAAGAGACTCCATTGGGGGCAATCATAGAATTGGCTGAGCTTGATGAAAATAATTTGAATTTGAATCAGTTAGATCAGACAATATTAGGCATAAAATATAGCCTTGAAATGTATGTAAAGAATTATGGGGAGAATCTTTTGAAAATTAAAGATGAAATTCTTTCCAAGACAGATGATGATATGTCAGAAATTGAGAAACTACTTGTTATACATGATGCGTTGGCAAATCGTACTTCGTTTGATACAGATTATTTAGAAGAAAACGGAAATGGTGGTAGTGGATTTTTATCTAGCACAGTTTTTGGTGCATTAAATAATAAGAAAGCGATTTGTTTAGGGTATGCTGCAGCATATGCTTATCTAGTTCAAAATATGCATCCGGAGATTTATAAACATGCAGATGGAACATGGAAGACAAAGGAAGAAGTTGGTGATGATTACATTATAGATTATTCTAAGTACACGAATGGAAATCCTCATTATATGAATGTAGTTAAAATAAATGGTAATTGGTATTATTTAGACCCAAGTTTTGATGATAGCAAGATTGATGAGGTTGCTAGATTAAGAACTCAAACAGATGGAAATTGCAGCCATAGATTTTTCTTGTATACAGAAGATAATATGGAAACTTGGTTGAACCTATCTTCAAATAAGATTGATGGTGCATACAAGGAAAAATGTGTAGATACTAATTATAGTAATGAATGGTATACGAATGTTTCTTCAGAGATATCTCATGATGATCAAGCTTGGTATTATGTAAAACCTCAGGTGGTTCCGGAAAGCCAAGTGTCTGGAGTTATTGGAAATTATAAGTATATTGATAAAAAAGACCAACTTGTAATGCGCCAGAGAGAGAATGGAAAAATGCAAACTTTAATTGATTATGAATCAGGACAGGTTTATAACACAGATGGTACTTTGATGGAAACGAATGAGGAAATCAAAGAAGAATATCAAAGAGACATCGTTTATAATAAGGTTTATCCAGCATTGCAGCATAGTGCCAGCTTATATAATGGAAGTTTGTATTTTAATCTTGGAAATAAGATTTATGCTTATTCTCTGAAAGATGCAAGTGTAGTAAAGATTAAGGAATATAATAAATTATATATTAAAAAAGATAATGCAATATCACCAATCAGAGAAGGCTTTTTTTTGACAGATAAAGCCGGAGATAATACAAATTATAATTTTGTAGAACATCCAATTGCAGGTCTTTCGATTAAGGATGATGGGAAGATGTATGTATCTCTTGCAACTAATTTGAGTGGTATGTATTCTTATGAGAGAGAAGCATTAAATTATGTTCCTTATTATGGAGCCTTGGGAGAAACAATCATATGTAATAATGCACAATTTAAAAAATGTGCGAATGCAAAAGAAATGATTGATATGGCGCATTTGATTGGTAATGATCATGAGTATGAGACAGTGAAAGTAGATCCGACTTGCTTACGGAAAGGATTTAGTGAAGAACGTTGCAAAGTTTGTGGAAGAATTAAAGAAAGAACTTGCAAAGTGACAGATGATAAAGTAGATCATCATTATATCTATGATTCTCAAGTAAAAAAATATCGTTGTACATTCTGCAATCAGGTGGTTTCTGATGCGTTGGAACATAACTATAAGAAGCCGGAATTTATATGGAGTGATGATAAGAAAAGCTGTGAGGCTTCTTTTGTTTGTTCATCGTGTGGAAATATAGAGAAGGTTGAATGCAAAATAACATCCAAAGTGATCAAGAAAAGCAACTGTATTGAAGAAGGAATAGAAGAATATACAGCAAAATGTAAATTCCAAGGAAATTTCTATAATGATAATCGTGCAAAGATGATAGCAAGGCTTACGCCAGATGTATCTCTTGAAGAGACGAAATTAACTGTCCATGTTACAGAAGGGAAAGAAATAGATTTAAATTCTAATTATCCTAATGATTATATAAAATCTTTAAAAGCAGCAAAGAATGGAATTGTCCGTGTTAAGGGAAATGAGATTTACGGAGAAAAACCAGGGAAAGTGGTCATTACAGTAACAACAAAGAGCAATATGAAATTAAGTTGTGTAGTGACGGTAGAAAAAGCAGATGTTTCATTATCTAAAAAGACTCTTACGCTTATTGCTAAGAATACATATAAATTAACAGTTATTAAAAAGATTAGTTCAGATTCTATATCCAAATGGATTTCATCGAATAAGAAGGTTGTAACAGTGGATAGAAATGGAAAAATAACTGCGAAATCTAAAGGTACTTGTTATATCACAGTAATAATGAAGAGTGGAGCTAGTGCGAAAGTCAAAGTTACAGTACAAAAAAAAGTTGCGATTAAGAAATTAAAACCTAATGTAAAAACTGTAGTTTTGCGTGGAATAGGAAAAAACTATCAACTGAAAGTTAAGAAAATCCCGGCAAAAGCTAATGAAAAAATTATTTATAAAACATCCAGGAGCAAGATTGCAACAGTAAGTAACCAAGGAAAGATTACAGCAAAAAAAAGGGGAACTTGTGTGATTACAGTGATTGGAGGTAAAAAGAAAGCACGAGTGAAAATTACAGTAAAATAAATATAATAAATGAAAAAGCCGAAACACTTATGATATAAAATCAAAGTGTTTCGACTTTTTTATTTATTCGAATTTGCCATTTAAGATATCATTTGTTAAACCAATACGATTTGTTTTGAAATGGAAGAATGGACGTTCTTCAAGTTCGATGATATCAACAGGATACATATATGGCTCCAGACATTCGGTAACCTTTTCGCGGATATCGTCAACTGAATAACCATCTTCTAAAACTACAAATAGATATGGTAGGAAGCAACGATGATGTTCCTCATCAGGAATGATTACAAAGAATTCGTCATCAATTCCTTCAATTTTCGCATCAGCAAGCAGATTTTCCATTGGAAGTGTCGCAAGATCTCCTCCACCATAACGAGGAGCGCTTCCTCGTGTCAATTCAAAGATGGTTCCATCTTCTGTCATATAACCAATATCACCTGTATGCAGCCATTTTTTGCCGTCAGAATGGAGTTTGATTGCGTTATCAGTTGCTTTCTTATTGTCATATCCAAGCATTGTTCCAGGACCAGACTGGCAAATCTCACCTAACTGATTATATGTACATTCTTCCTCTGTATTTGGCTGGAAGATAGAGATTGTAGTCAGTGGCATAGGAATTCCAACGTTTCCATTTCCAATTGGATGAGCGGACATAGGAAGACTCATGTTAGATCCTGCTTCACTGCATCCATATCCAGCGGTAAAACGTGTTTTACAGTTATGGTCATTTAAGAACTTCTGGGCACGTTCTAACTGGTTGTTATTGTATGCTTCGCATCCTGCACCAGCAGAGATTAAATGAGACATATCATAGTCGTCAGGAACTCTTCCATTGCGCATAACAAGCTCGATAAACATCGGAATCAGTGGCCAGCAGTTTGGACGATAGCGCATCATCTCAAGGTCAACGTCCTCAGCTGCAACAAATGGACAAAGAATCAATAGTTTGTTGGATGCAAGTGGCAATAATACCATAGAAACAACAACAGCAACCAGAGATGGTGGCAATAATGTTACCATCCATGTTGGACGAAATTGATCAGAAGAACCGTAGAAATTCATTTGCTGTACGGCACCAACCATAGAAAACGCAGAATGGACTACCTGTTTAGATGGACCTGTAGATCCACTTGTGTATGCACGGAATAAAGGACGATGGATGTCTTTAGGTGCTTCTACCTCACCGGTGTAGTTTTCGCCTAATGCAAGGAAGTCATCCCATGTCATAGTACAAGGACCATAAGCAGGATAATCTGTATATTGGGAATTTAAGAAATCCCAGCTGTAATCAGGAAGAGTTGATTTGTCAGCACTGCGCAGTGGGCTTAAAAGGATTGCTTCACGGACACCACAAGCGCGGAATTTGTTAAAATCTTCCTGTGAAAGAAAATCATGAGCAAAAATTATTTTTGCTCCAGCTTTCTTGACAGCTGCAACATTTTCTTCAATTGTATTATCTCGACAAAGTAGAGAAGCTCCGATTTTTTCTGCACCTAAAAGCAGGAAGATAAATTCAGGCACAGATCTTAGGAACATAGGAATTTCATCGTTTTCACCAAAACCAACAGCCTTTAAAGCACGTGCAACCTTGTCTGTTTCTTCTTTTATCTGTTTCCATGTGATGTCACGTCCGTAATAGTGAATGGCAACAACATCATCACCTGGACAATTATACATTAAATATTCATAAAGTGTAGAATTTGGAACAGTAAGATTTTCAATCATCTCCTGTGGATAATATTGCATCCATGGACGATCAATACTTGGTTTTCCAGTCAATTTTTGTTTTATACTCTGATATGCTCCCTTCTAGGTAGACAAGTGAAATAATAAAAACTTGTCACTTAGGA
>OGDN01003501.1_pt1 | contig 16340 bp, 10 predicted proteins | sample 1570271 | NCBI WGS metagenome assembly OGDN01 (sample SAMEA4384481, study PRJEB24528) | human gut metagenome | reverse complement strand
AGCTCGAACAGCTCTTCCGGGCGCTGAATGGTTTGGGCGTAATACCGCAGCAGATCGCTGATTTTTCCTTGAGCGGAGCCGTCGGAGAGCAGCATGAACTGTGCCCGCTGCACAGCCCGCTTCCGGTAGGTCACATGGTTGCGATCGATCTCCGAGAGCAGATCCCGCATAATCTCCAGATCATCCCGCACTTTCTGAACCAGCCTTCGTACTGCAATGGCGGCTTCCGACTCGCTGACCCGCTCCACTCTGCAGTAATCCGCAGCCAATGCCTCAGCATACTGCCCGTTGCAGGCATCCAAGCCCTCTAGGATCTCTGTCCTATATTGGAACAGATTGTCACTGGTTTTAAAACGGTGGTAGGCCGCCACCACGACTTCGTCCTCATATTGCTGAAATAGGTCCAAGACTTCCTGAGGGGTCCGATTCCGAGTCAGCTGGTCGATGTAGCTCCCGATAGATGCATTGAGCTGCCGCAGAGAGGTGTTCAGGTCCGCCATGTCAGCGGAGACCTCTTTGAGCACATTTTCATAAGGGCTTTTTTCGTGCTCCATGTCCTGGAGCAATCGATAAGCCTTTAAAAGCTTTCCGCTGTATGTGACAGTCTTGGGATGGAGCAGTTCATCAAAAAGTTGCAGCAGACGGACAGCCAGGGCAGACAGGGCCGTGCGGTTTTCCTCCTCATATCCGCCCTCCAGATCTTCCACCCACCCTGCGTCCCGTAAACGGCGCACAAACAGCAATCCTTGGCTCCTGGCATCCGTGGCTGATTCGCCCGGGGAATCCTCTTCATCAAGCGGCAGGATCGTGCCCAGTCCTTCCATATAGGTCTCTGCCAGTTCTGTAAGAGCACCTTTCCCGATGCTGTAGTCCTGGGATGTGCTGCATCTGTCCCAGATCAGCATCAGCAAGTCAGCATAAATGCGCTGATTTCGCCCTGTCAGCGGCCGGAACATTCTCGGATTGAGTAAATCAAAAAGATTCATTTTGAGGCCTCCCATTCAGGCAGAGAGAACGGCTAAAGTATCTAAAGCATCAGGCTTATTCGTGAAAAAACTTTTTGTAGGACTGTTCTCTGGGTTGTTTCTACAGCAAGCAATCAAAAAGAGTATGGTCCTGTTATTTTTTGGTAGCCAGCTTTGTCAAGATTAACTTTATAGGAATATTCCGGTTGTGTCAAGCGCATCTCCAATACCTGAAATATCATCGGCAAAAAAGAGATGGGGTGAATGACAACCTCTTTTAGGGCCATTATAAAATCCGGGCACCTGTAGCAATTGAGCATTCAAGAAAATCCGCCGTAGCCTCAGAGACTACGGCGGATTTTTGGGGGGAGTTCTTGACAGATGTTTTCTTTGATATAGCGACACAAAAATTGATCGGTTTTCTCTCAAAAAAGTCTTGTATGTTTTTCGAGATAGAGGTACCATTTTTCAAACTTTGAGGTAAATTGTACCACCTAGGGTGTCACTGTGGGGCAGGGATTCTGGCCGAAACTTTTCCGCTGACCACATGCAAGACCACAGACAGAGCTGGAATACACGGAAACAGTGGAAACAAGATCGCTAGAAAGTAACTGGGTTGGAGCAGAAATGATGATAAATTACTATAAACAACTATAAAAAATGCTGAGAACCTCTTTTGGGAGAATACGCCCGGGCCACCCCACAACTTCATATCCGGGTGTAGCGCAGTTGGTAGCGCGCCTGCTTTGGGAGGATAGACGGTCTATCCATTCCCCCAAAAGTGAAAGCCCGGAAGTCCTTGGGACAGTAGCCTGTGGCGGAAATCCCCCGCCTGAAGATCCCCCCGCAAAACCGGCCTTGACCACAGCACTGCCCACAGACACGAAAAACTTGCTTTTTCCTTCTCCACATAGTATCATGCAGAAAAATCGAATATCCGGGATTAGCGCAGTTGGTAGCGCGGGTGGTTTGGGACCATCAGGCCGGGAGTTCGAGTCTCCCATCTCGGACCAGAATGAATGACCCTACCTGATCTGAACAAAAAGATGTCAATGTTCAGAATAGGTAGGGTCATTTTATGCCAGAAACCATTGTGCCACAATGGTTTCTGGCGTTCCTATTATAGAGGGCACTATGTCACCAAACAAATGCAAACAGGGCGAAATCAAGACGCAAAACGCGCAATCGATGGAATCTGCCCCCCAGCTGTGTCACTGGGATACGGATTCATGATTTGTCACTCATGAACGCATCTTCAACCTGGCATGGCGTCAGATTTTTCAAGGTACGATGTGGGCGCTGGGTGCTGTAAAACTCGATATAGGAGGCAAGGCCACGCTTGAAAGCCGCCTCTGAGGTGTAATCCTTCCGATACAGATCTTCCTTCTTTAGGGTGGCGAAGAAAGACTCCGCAACAGCGTTGCCATGAGGTTTCCTCGAATTGGAGAAAGATTGCACCACTGCGCGCTCATGAAGCAGTTGTCGGAACCGATGTGAGGTATATTGAGCCCCACGGTCACTGTGAAAAATGAGGCCGGTATCGGGAGCTCTCTGCTCCCATGCGTCCTTAAATGTGGAGGTAATCAACTGGGTGCTATTCTTCCTGGACACTTTATAGGCAACAACCCTGCGTGAAAACAGGTCTAGAATTACGCAGGTATAAAGATAAAGTTCCCCCAGTTTAAAGCAGGTAACATCACTGACCCAGATTTGATTGAGCCTGTCCGCCTGGAACTGTTGACGCAGGACATTCCGTTTCTTTTCTGGCTCATGAAGTTTCATGTAATCCTGCTTCGCAGTACTGCGGATGCTGGTCAGCCCCATCTCCTTCATCAACTTTGCCACATATTCTGGGCTAACCTGATGACCTCGTTGAACAAGAATAGTGCGGATCTTTTCAGCACCCAGCACCTGACGATACTCATCAAATACTTCACGGATCAATCCGCAATATTCCTCTCTGCGTTTTTGGAACCAAGCATTGCTCCGCTTATTTCGGAGAATATGGTTATAGAAGGTTCCGCGGGAGACATTCATAGCTTCACAAAGAGTGTGTACGTCGTATTGGCCGTATAACAACTCCAGTTCTCCTAACCGCTCCTTCAATGGAGCATGGACCGTGCAGCCGACAGTTTGCAAAATAGCGACCATGTTTTCTAATTTGGCAACTCTGCGAAGAAGTGCATCATACTCTTTGACGGTATAGGTGCGTTTTTCGTCCGGAACCACTGGGCAGTATATCTTCGCCCAGCGGTAGATCGTCCGTGCGCAGACGCCGCATTCTGTACATAATTGCTGGATTGGCCTGCCCTGTCTGTACTGTGTGATGATAGCGGTTTTCTCTTGATCTGTGTAGGTCATGGTGTTTGCTCCTTTCATGTGATATGAATTAGCATATCACATGAAAGGAACTACCCTATTTTGGATTATGAATTGTACTACACCGCATATACCATTAACAGAAATCTGATTCATGTCTCTATGAGAGTAGCATTGTAAATCTACCACAATTATGCCATAATGAAATTGTAATAACGTTATATTCGGCACCGCAGGGAGGGCTATACATGACGAATATCCCCGTTGACTGGAAGGTTTTTGAGTCCAAGTTTTCTCAGAATCCCAGGGCTGCCTTTGAGGGCCTTGTCACCACGCTGTTCTGCCACGAGATGGGGCTTTCGCACGGTATTTTCCGGTACTTCAATCAACCATATATCGAAACACAGCCCGTGATGGCTCCGGATGGCCTTTTGACCGGATTTCAAGCGAAATACTATGATGCTTCCACTCGGATTTCATCTAAAGAAGTGGATTTCAAAAATGCTATTGCGGATGCAAAGCAGAAATATGCAGGAATCAGCCGGATTATTTTTTATATTAATAAGGAAATGTCTGTCAGCAAGCGCCCTCATACCCAGAAGCCCATATATCAAGAGAATATCGAAACACACGGCGAAAGCCTTGGCATCACTGTTGAATGGCGGGGGCCAAGCCATATCGAGCAGATACTTTTGGCACTACCCACAGTAAGAGATTTATATTTTAACCCTATGCCGGGTCTTTCCCAGTGGGTTGAGCAGATCCAAAACCGGAGTGACTCCATCCGTTCCAATATTCAGTCGGAGATTCCGTGCCAGGGTGAGCGGATCAAAATCTATTATGATATGCAGAAGCTCGATGTACTATGGGAGTCGGAAAAAGCTGTCTGTATCATATATGGTGACGCAGGGACGGGTAAATCTGGCGTAGTGAAGGATCTCATTTCTCGGCGGCAGGAGCAGGGCGATGAGTTTGCCTGCTTCTTGTTCTCTTCCACCGACTTGGATGTGGAGGAAGAAAGTCTGTTTTTACGCAAGTATGGAAACTACCAACTGGAAGACTTATTTACCCTCTACAGTCAAGAGAAGCGAAAGGTCTGTGTAATTGAATCCGCTGAGAAGTTCTCCGCACTTAATAGCCCACAGGTATTTGCTGCCCTTGTCCATAAATTCATTGACCACGGCTGGAAGATGATCTTCACCATCCGTACCGTATACAAGGACAGCTTTTGCAATATTCTCCTCAAAGACATCGCTTATGACGAGTTTCGGGTGGAGAGCATAGCTGATGAGGTGCTAGAAGCGATCTCAGAGCAGTATCACTTCCCACTTCCCCAAAACCAGAATCTTCGAAGCCTCCTGAAGGATTTCTTCTATTTAAAGCTGTACTTAAAGCTAGATCCGGCTGGCTTGGATTTGGTATCCTCTGAGGAGCTGTTTCTGCAGCAGGTCTGGAAGGAGGTCATCTGTGACAGCCACCGTCGCGCAGAAAACCTCCCCGTCCGACGAGAGGAGATGGTAACGCACATCGTGTTCTCTATGCTGCAACGGGGATCCACCATTTACATAAGCAGTGCCAACGATGACTATATGGCGCTGACCGCGCTGGAGGATAGCGGAATTATCGCCGTTTACGACAACTCTCCACGTCGGTGGATGATGAGTCACGATGTGTATGAGGAGCTGATTATAAAACACATTTTGACCCAGCGGTACCAGGAGGGAATAGAGGCCGAGAAGGTTCTAGAGGGGTTCGGCCTATCTCTACGAGCCAGGAAGCTGTATCGCATCTGGCTGGAATCCGTTTTTGCTAGCGGTGGAGGTCGCTATGCAGATTTTTTGATCTCTATGCTCCAAAGCGGACTGGATCAGGCTTGGAAGGATGAGACGCTGATCGCACTGATGCAGTCTGATCAGGTGGACTGTTTCCGGGCAATCGACCCCATTCTGAGTCAGGAACGATACTCTTTGTTCACCCGCATGGTCTTTCTACTGAACACCGCCTGCCGTGACATCGACCGGGAACTGTTAAAGAAACTGTCCACGCCAACAGGGAACAAGTATCGCTTCACCTGCCCTGTAGGACGGGCTTGGTTTACGGTCTTTCAATATATTTATAATAACCGTGGCCTGATTCCTTGGACAGCCCAAAATCTGGACATCGTCACTAATACATTGAAAACATGGACAGCGAAATATGAAACAGGAGAGACAACGGGACTGGCGGGGAGGATTGCCCTCTATTTGAAAAGTGAGATATGGAAAAGGGAGCGGTATCCCTATACCCTTCGGCGAGACTCGCGATTTATCACCCTTACCGATGTGATTTTGGCTGCCGCAATGGAACTGAAGCAGGAACTGACCGACATCTTCCAATCCTTTACAGATACACAGACGGATGATAGTTACAAGGAAAACTATTTACTCCTGCAAAAGAGCCTGTCCAATGTTTATGAATGCGGAAGAGTTTGCCAGGCAATTCCGGAGCAGGTACTCAGTCTTGCGGAGCGTTATTGGTGCGACTCTTCTCAACGAGAACATAATGACTATTCTCATGACAGCATGGAGTACTATTTCGGCCTGTCCCACAGCTTGGATATGAAATACAAGGCGGAAAGCGCCCTTCAAACTCCGCTGTTTTTCCTATTACAGGAGGCACCAATCCGGGCGTTGAACACGATCCTGCGGATCATGAACTACGCCACAAACTGCTACAGTTCTTCCAAATTGGCAACAGAGTATTCTGAATGTTCTCAGATTGAAATCCATTTCACTGACGGCACGGTACAGCGACAGGTGTGCAGCGACAGACTGTGGAAGATGTACCGAGGTACTCATGTAGCACCCAAGTTGTTGGAGAGCGTGTTGATGGCACTGGAAAAATGGCTACTGGATTTGGCCGAGTTTACCGAGGAGAAAACCATATGCCAGTTCTGTGAGTATCTGCTGAGGAAATCCGCAAGCGCAGCCATTACTGCCGTGGTACTGAGTGTGGTGATTGCCTATCCAGATAAGCTCTTTCCCATCAGCTGTATTCTGTTGAAGACCAAGGAGGTCTTTGTCTTCGACATCGCCCGACTGCAGGCGGAGCACAGTGCCGATTTTCTGAAAGGAACGCTGGCATCTCATCGCTGGTTCGACCATGAGCGGATGGAGACCAATGCACTACCCTTCCGAAAAAAGCAATTTGAACAAGTTTTGGTGGACTACCAGATTGAAAAAGGCATTCTGTCTGAGAATGAGCTGGAAGAGAGAAAGACACAGCTGTATGCCGCATTTGACGAGGCAACCCAGAGCATCGATTCCTGGGAGGAGGTATATCAGTTTGCGTACTATCGGAGCGACCTTCGAAGGCGTCAGATTAGTAGCCAGAAGGTGTCCCAGGACAGAGTGATGATCTCTGTGGTGCCAGATATGCCGGAAAATCTCACAGCCCTCAGCGAACAGGCCCAACGCAATTATGAGGACTTTATGCGGCATGTACCGCTAATGCTTTGGGCAGATGCAAAACTTCGAGGCAATCAGGAAGCTGCCCAACAGTACCCACAGTTTGAGGGCGGTATCGAGCCAGTGGTAAATGAGATCTATCAGATTCTGGAGGAGGGAGAAGCGGACTCCCACGACATTTCCAGTGCCGTAAATGCCTGTGCAGTCCTTTTACGGGAGCGACGGACGGCTATAAATGAGACAACGCTTGCCTTTTGCACCGAGGTACTTCTGGCGACCTGTCTGAACTTTTTGAATCGAGATTGCCATCTAGGTCCCTATGAGTTGAATGGAGTTATCTCCGCAGTGGCAAGTCTGGTTTCCAGTGACGACTTCATCGCCGATTGGTCTTCTCCACTTTTCATGCTGCTGGCCCTTGTGATGTATAACGGCAAACAGAATGAAGCGCTGAACAGTGTGGCCTCCATCCTTTGGCCCTCCGCCCCCAATGTGGCCCGAAAGCTAATGCATACCTATGCGGTGCTCGCACCCCGATATTTCTCCCAAGTCCTTTGCTACAACGGCATTTCTACAAGGACCTTTTTTGAGCAGCACAGTCAAGAAATCCAGGCGCTGTTTCAAGAGGAGGTCTCCGATTTAGAAGACATCCCTTTGAGCGGCCTTGAGGTTCACCAACTGATTGCCCTGTAGCGGATGATTCCGTCCGGTAATGTAGAAGGCTCCTTCGTTTTCGTATTAAAAATCGGGGACCGGGTCTGGGGTACATTGCTCGGACCTGAGGACACGGACAGAGACGGCTATCAGGACTACGAAGGAGAGTACGCATATACACAGTGGCTCGGCGACTATGTTCTGGGCCTATCTGCGGAGCAGCAGAGCATCTTTCTGGACCATTTGGTGAAGCACGTGAAATACGGCAAGGAATTCACCCGCTTTTTGCGGGATGTTATCCAGGCCGAAGATATTAAACCTAGGTATAGCGCCTTTTGGGGATTTTGGGATTTGCTGAAAAACTACATCTTCTCTGCCTTCGAACGGGCCCCCGAATTCGAGCAACAGATGGATGAGGATCGGGCCATCAGTTTTGGAATAGGAAATGTCCTGACGGAGTATCTTTTGGCAGGACCTGAATGGAGAGAAGGCATCACAACCTGGCACTCCCTCCGGGAGGACTGTGCGGTCTTTTATAAAACGGCAGTAAATAGGACGGGAGCACATCCGGCAATTTGTACTCTGTCGGTCGGGTATTGAACAGCATCGGTTCCCAAGTGTTCTTTGAAGACGGCGTGGAATGGCTCAGCGACATTATATCCAACAACCCCCAGCTGCGTCAAACCGCTCTTCCCACAAACACTATCTACTATATGGAAGAGTATATGTACCGTTATGTTCAAAAGCGGCTGTACCTCTTCAAATCGGATGCCCTGCGTAAGCACAAGGTTTTAAATGTCTTGGACTTTCTTGTAAACAGAGGGTCTCCTCTCGGATTTTTGCTACGAGAAGACATTATATAGCATCCTTTCAGCTAGGCAGCTGTTGATTAAGCGATCTAGTTAAGATAAGAAAAGCTAGTGCAGATGAAAACAAATAGATGGGATATAGATTTTGTGGGCTACTACACTTCAATGATTTGAACGCCCCCCGCCTAATCTGAATAGTTTGTATGAGACTGACGGATTAGGTGGGGGTGTTTTATGGCTGAAAACCTTGACACAGCAAGGTTTTCAGCCATTTTCATATCTGCAATAGAAATGGGACATGAAAACACAAAAAACTTGAAATCGATTTACAAAACAGAAGATTTCCGAAATCTGAACCCCTATATGCCAACCTCTTAGGATTGGCACCACTACGTTTGGTAGTCTTCCTCCATCTGGCATGGAGTCCAATTTTTTAATGTGCGATAAGGCCATGTTGTATTGCGGAATTCAATATATGAGTCGATCCTGTTCTTGAACTCTGATTCAGAAGCATAGTCCCTCCGATTTTGAAGTACTTCGGACACAGATCAACCCCATCTCACGCATAGATATCAGCCACAAATCTTGTGTTGACCTTGTGCTCCCTCTGCATGAGAATCATGCGGATTTTCTCAGCGCCAAGCAGATCCTGTCTGCGGACATTGAATTTCCATCCGCGCTCCCCTCACGGTGAGCGACGATCACCTCACATCCAACGCTTCGTCCGGCTCGGATTTCAATCCACGCTCCCCGTAAGGGGAGCGACGGGTCCTGCGCCATCAAAGCGAGTTCCCGGTAAATTTCAATCCACGCTCCCCGTAAGGGGAGCGACTCTTGTGGTGGATGCCCCTTCCGGAGCCGCCGGGATTTCAATCCACGCTCCCCGTAAGGGGAGCGACTCTCCGCTCTGGTGCACCGTCTGGAGACGGAGCTATTTCAATCCACGCTCCCCTCGCGGAGAGCGACCGCCCGCCTGATGGGCTATGAGGTGGTGGAGGATATTTCAATCCACGCTCCCCTCGCGGAGAGCGACGGCGTCAGGATGATGGGATAGGCTTGTTTCATGAATTTCAATCCACGCTCCCCTCGCGGAGAGCGACGTCAAAGTCGTGGACGGTGTGGCCGTCCGCTTTATTTCAATCCACGCTCCCCTCGCGGAGAGCGACACATGCTGGAGGGGACGGCGGTGCTGTGGGAGGAATTTCAATCCACGCTCCCCGTGAGGGGAGCGACCAAGCCAGGGATACAACGGATCCGGATTAAGGGTATTTCAATCCACGCTCCCCGTGAGGGGAGCGACAGCGAAACAGCACAAAGGCACAGGTATGTTTTGTGACAAATGTGCAATTTCGTAAACTGGAATGGCCAGGAGCCGTGTCTGTGTCACAGTTCGCACGCTTAAATTTACGGAAATCTCCTGTCCATTTGATGATATTTGAGTGCGAACCTGCCGGGAAAACGATGTTCGCTTCCCCTTCGCACTCAGAGGATCAGAGGGGCCTCCGGTTGGTAGCTGCGCTGATTGCCGAAGTGCTCGATCTTGTTTTCATAGCGCTTTCCCAGATAGTAAAACCGCAGACTATCTCTTTCCGGGTCCATGATGGAGAGCAGTTTGGCCTGCAGCACCTTGCACTGGGCAGTGTCCAGCATACACTCAAAGACGGAGTTCTGGACCCGCTGGCCGTAGTTGACGCACTGCCTGGCGATCTGCCGCAGGCGTTTGCGGCCGGCGGGGTCCTCCGTGTTCACATCATAGGTAATCAGTACCAGCATTCGGACGCCTCACTTCCACAAAAAGGGCGGGTATTCCTCCAGGTCGTCCCGCAGAGTCCGGGCCAACAGCAGCGCCTGTACATAGGGGACCAGGCCCCAGGGGATCTTCTCTCCCAGATAGGGGTGCGTCAGTTCAGCTTTTTTCCGCTCCTGCCAGTGGGTCAAAAAGACCTTGCGGCCGGAGTCCGTCAGATAGACCGCCCCATTTTCCCGGAACTGGAAGTCGTCCCTGTGCACGACACGATTGTTGATTAGAGTCAGGACGAAGCGGTCCGCAAGGCAGGGACGCAGTTCCTCCATCAAGTCCAGGGCAAAAGAGGTTCGCCCGGGGCGGTCCCGGTGGAGAAATCCCACATAGGCGTCCAGCCCCACGCTCTCCAGAGCGGAGGCACAGTCGTGCGTCAGCAGGCTGTATGCGAAGGACAGCAGGGCGTTGACCGGGTCCAGCGGCGGCCGGCGGTTTCGGTTCGAAAAGGCAAACAGCGGTTTCTCCCCTAAGATCATCTGGTCAAACACGCTGGAGTAGATCGTGGCCCCGGCGCCCTCCAGGCCCCGCAGCTGCTCCAGGGAGGTTTCGGCGGCGATCTGGGGCAGCAGCGCCCGCAGCTGGGAGGAGGCGTTGGAAAACGCGCTTTCATCTATCCGGAGGCCGTGGTCCCGCCGGGTACGCTCAACGCTCCACCGGGTGTTGTGCACCTTTCCAAAGATCATGTTGCGGGCGATCCGGCAGCAGGGGCCGGGATCATCTGCTGTCCGGTACTGTGTCCGCCGCAGCAGCACATTCCCGGAGGATTCCCCGGATACCCGGGCGAGAAACCGTCCCCGGGGCGTGCAGAACGCCAGAGACACATCCCTCTGGACACAGGCCCCCATCAGCGCCGGAGAGGCGCCGGCGTAGGAGAAGGAGACGATACCGGAGAGAATGTGGAGGGGATAGCGAGCCATCTCCTGCTTGCCGCGGCTGGCCACCACATTCTCCCCGTCCAGGGACAGGTAGATGTCCTCACTGTTGACAAACAGCGTATTCAGAAGATGTCTCATGGCGATTCCTCCATGGCGCGGCGCAGATACGTCTGAACGCTCTCCCGCCGGACCAGCTGGGGCAGGCACAGCTCCTTGAGAGAGCAGGCGCTGCAGGATTTGGAGGGCTTGGCCTTGGGCGTATGGCCCCGATGGTACAGCTGGTGCATTTCGTCGGAGTCCCTGCGCACCGTCTCCCGTAGCTCCGGGGTGAAGAACACCACCGTGCGGCGGCGTGGCTCCCCATAGAACAGAGCGCCTTCTGGAATAGAGCAGCAGAGCATCTCCTCCAGGCACATGGCCTGGGCGCACAGCTGCAGTTCATCCGCCTGATGGGATTTGGGCTTTCCCCGCTTATACTCCACGGGATACGGCTGCCAAAGACCCTCCTCCCCCTGAAGCGGTACGCCTTTGGGGGTGGCGTGGAATTCCACCACGTCGCACTGGCCGGAAAGCCCCAGTTGATGGGAGACCACCTGCAATCCCCGGAGGATCAGCGTATCGCTCCGCCGCTCCCGGGCCGCCTCGTCGTGGGCTCTGCGGTGGAGAAGGCCGCCCTCCACAGTCCGCAGGTTCTCCTGCCATTGCTGCTCCAGATGGATCAGTGCCCACTGCCGCCGGCAGAACGCGAAGTGCTGCAGACCGGAGAGGGGAGGAGGTCCTCAGAAAAATCAATCACCCCATGCGGGTACAGGTGATGCCGGCGGGCAGCGCGGACTCGTCCACTGAGACAGTGTAGTCTCCAAAGGAGCGGGCGGGGGAGGCGTCCGCCGGGTCCTTTCGGGCGATCTTTACCGTGTCGAACAGCTTCCAGGCGGGGGCGCAGCCCAGCTCGCTGTCGTGCTTAAAGACGATCAGCTCCCGGACTGCCATCTTGCCGCGGGCGGCGGAGTGATCGTTCTCGAACATATTGAGGATGGCCTCCCACAGCAGGGACAGGTCCTCCTCGGAGAAGCCGGTGGTCTTGCGGGCCAGATTGGCGGAGATATAGCCCTCGCACCGATAGAGCCCATAGGGGACGATGTACTTGCGGCCCATCTCCGTCCCCTTTTTCTCCGCGTCCGCCTCGGTAGTGATGGCCACCCGTGTAATGGTGATTTCCTGGGGGATAACGGGCTCCACGCTGCGGGCAAAGCCCAGCTGCACCGGGCCGCGGACTTGGCCGCAGTTCAGGGCGGCCTTCATAAACGTGGTCATCACCGCGCCGAAGGCGCGGATGTCGTAGAAGTTGGCGCACATCCAGTCCCGGATTTTTCGGTCCAGTTCCGGATCGGCTTTTTTCTTCTCCTTGGCGGTTTTTTCATCGACATCCAGCGCCTTGTAGGCCTCGGCATCGCTGCGGTTGAGAGGGACCCCGTCCTTCACATAGATGCGGTAGCCGGCGGCGTCTTCCTTGACCGTCTCCACATAATTGCGGATCTTTCTCTTCAGGCACACGTCCGTGACAAGGCCCAGGCCGGTTTCGGGATCTACCCGGGGCATATTCCCCGCATCCGGGTCTCCATTGGGGTTGCCATTTTCCACGTCAAAGAGAATGACAAATTCATAGCGGTTCTTGATGGGTTTAGACATCTTTCGCTTCCTCCTTTTTCTGATAGCGGGCCTGGGTCTGGCAGTAGTAGCCCAGCTGGAACGAGCCCTGCTGGGGCAGATTCATGTGGGCGGGATACGCTTTCCCAATGCGGCTGCAAAGCTCTGTCAGCTGTTTTTCATAGAAGACCACCAGCCCTGCGTTGGAGCTGCGCAGCTTTTTCAGATGCTTCTGCGCCAGATTGATGAGAACGGGGAAGATCACGGCCGGCGTGGCAGCAGCGGAGTTGAAATACTTGTCCTTGATGGTGGCGTTGATGCCGGGATTTGCAGAAGCCTGAATGGCTTCCAACAGGGAAAAGAGCCGGCCCAGCGTATAGGGCACGTTCGATGCATCCGGATTCAGGGACACTTGCAAGACCTCCTCTGGTATGTCTGGATTTTCGTGTTTGGTAGTTTCTGCAAGCTTTTGGTAGTAGGCTTTTACGATGGCTGCCCGCCCCCGAGTGACCTCCCGCTCCGCCCGGATCCGGAGGGCCACGCCATTCAGCAGCGTGGCGGGATACCGGGTATTGGTCAGGACTGCCCGCAGCACTTCACCGGCCAGGTCGGGAGCAGGGGATTTGTCCCTGGCATTTTGGTTGACGGTCTCACTGAGCAGCTTCCAGAGGGGCAGCGTCTCAAATTTGTCGTAGGCCGGGCGGACGATCTCCAGCCGGTCATAATGGGCCTGGACATTCCGAAGGAACCCGCCGAACGTATTGCACCGACAGGCGGGCGGAATTGGGAGACAGGCCCAGGATGTAAAAGTTCATGCTGGGGTCCAGTTTTGTCTCATCGTAGAGCACCGGATTGCCCTGACACAAGGCGCCAACCAGCCCTTTCAGGTCCGTTTCGTCATAGAAATCGGAGAAAAACGTCTGAAAGACGTCCTGATATCCCCGCTCTCCGCTTCTGGCCCAGCAGACGACGGTAGCATCGCCCACGCGAAAGACGTGTTCCCGGTCGGCCAGGAGTGCGTTCAATGCGGAGGTATATGCAAATGCCGCATACTTGCCGGTGGGAGCGTTGAGGTTCTGCTCCTTTCCGTAGGAGCAGAAGGCCGGGGCGTTGAAGGACACCAGGGCCGCTCCGCTGGACTGGGCACCCGCCACATTTTTGATGGCGGAGTGGACGCTTTCCACCGGTCCCGGCTGCCCGGTGACCAAACAGATTCCCTGAGGACCATCCCCCTTGGTCTGATAGGATGCGTCCCAGGCCCTCCGGACGGAGGGGTCCCTGTGGACATAGCCGTCCAGGGTGCGGAAGATCAGGTTGCCGCCGGAGAGGATGTCCTCCAGATGCTCCGCCAGAGCGGGGTGTTCCCGGGCTGTCTCGGGGTCCCAAGAGCGGAAGAAAGCGGTGACCGCCCGGGCGGCGGGGGAGTCTACACCCGCCAGCAGCCGCTCGTGTAGAGATCTGCTGGCTTCAAAGCACTCCCGCGTTCGCTGGGGCTTGCCCTTGCTGTCGATCCCCAGCAGATAACCGGCGTTGTCGCAGAGGAAGTTGGCGGCCACTCCCACCGTTCGTTTCACAGGCGCGGGGAGGGAGAGGATCTGCGGCGCGGAAACCATCTTCTTTCCCCGCGGCTGTTCCGTCTGAATGTCAAGCACCTGCTCCAGCGTGCCGTTTTCCGAGAGCAGCAGCGCATAGGACACCTTCACCGGCGCCCAGCCGGGGGCGTCGATCTTCCCGGCCTGTTCCAGTACCCGGTAGTAGTCGGTCAGCGCCTGTAAGATCATCCCCGCACCTCCCTGCTGTTCCGCCCAGGGACCCGCAGGACGCCGTCTTCCAGGGACGCCCGGAAGAACAGGGGGCGGATATCCTCCGGGTTCGTGTAATCCATGTCATACAGCATCCAGCCCAGATCCCTTGGCCCTTTCAGCTCCTCCGGACAGGGCGGCGGCTCCTCGCACCAACGGAACTGGGCGGGAAATTCCCGGCAGCCGAAGCAGGGCTGATGATAGAACTGCCCCCGCTGGATGCGGCGCTTGACAATGTCCTGGAACTTGCCCGGGTTATCCCCGGGAGCGGCTTTGTCCGTCACATCAAAATGGGCCTCAATGACATAGTGCACATCCCGCAGCAGCAGCGCCGCCCGCTGCTGGATGTCGTTGGCAGTACAGAGATACAGCTCTCCGGTCCCGCGTTCCATGACGGTGCGGACAGACCGGGCGGAGAGAGTGGACTTCACCTCATTGCGCCGCAGATTGGTGAACCGGATCGGCGCGCACACGTGGATGCAGTCGATCACCCACCGCAGCCCCGGATGCCAGTAAATTGCCTCGATCAGCCCCCGGGCTGCCGAAGGGGTCATGACATCATAGCTGACCCGTTCCACCTTCATCTCCGGTCTGGTGAAGAGGGCGTAGTCCCCCCAGACCTCCAAAGAGATGGGCATCAGCATGCACTCCTTTCTTTCGTTTGTGGAAGGGTGGAGCAGCGTACCGCTCCATAGACAGATTTTGGTATAGGTATTTCAATGGATTCTCCGGCCTATCCGATGAACAGGGCATTTCCACCGCTGGGCTCCAGAGTCAGCCCGGTAGTCTGTGTATACAGCCCAATATCCCGCAGGACCACGGAGCCGTCCTCCAGATGCTCCAGCGCCCCTGCCTGCTCCAATGCCGCTAAATGCTGCGGATAGACCGACACGCCGTATTGCCCCAGGCGGCGGTACAGTGTGCGGCTGTATTGACCGCTCCGCAGCAATTCCACAAGTCCGGCGCCCTCCTCCAGAGGAAGGTACACGGTTGTGGTGGGGCTTTCAATCAGGTGGAATCGCTCCGCCACAGTGCGGAAGGGGAAGAACTCCGATTCCATCAGCGGCAGGATGTGGTGGGCATCCTGAGCTTCCGCGCCTTTCAAATCCAGCAACGTGGAGAAATAGGTGTGTATGGCCGCTCGGGAACTGACGTCCTGGCAGTGATCCAGGACGATCTTCCCGGCGCCGATGGAGGTCTCAAACAGACGGGGAGGTGGATCTTCTCCCTGAAAGATGGTGACGATGCTGTCCTCCGGAGGGCGCTTGCCCTCCCGGTTGCACCGCCCAGCGGCCTGGAGGATGGAGTCCAGACCGGACAGCTCCCGATAGACGGCTGGGAAATCCACATCGACACCGGCCTCGATGAGAGAGGTGGAGACCACCCGGCAGGGCAGGCCGTTTTTTAAGCGGCGGCGGACCTGGCCCAGTACGGCCCGGCGATGGACGGGGAACATGAGCGTGGACAGGTGGAAGCGGTGCTCCGGCGGCAGGAGCCGGTAGAGTGCCCCGGCGCTTTTGCGGCTGTTGACGATGCACAGTGCCTGGGGCTGGGCGGCCAGCCGCTCCGCCAGCGCCTCCCGGCTCAGCCGCCCTGCACGGGCAAAGGTCACGCGGCGGAAGTGCTCGTAGAGATCGGAGGTGCCGGGGCAGAGCTCCTGTATGGGCAGGGCGGGGGCAAACGCCCGGAACTGCGCCTCCAGGGCGGGCTGGGTGGCGGTACACAGCACCGCCGTGGAGCGGAAGTGAGCCACGAGCTGGGCGATGGCCGCCACGCAGGGCCGCAGGTGTTCCAGGGGAGCATCTGCGCCTCGTCAAAGATGAGCACGCTATTGGAACAATTGTGGAGCTTGCGGCATTGGGAGGGGCGGCTGGCGAACAGGGACTCGAAGAACTGTACCGCTGTGGTCACCACCACCGGCGCGTCGAAATTCTCCGCCGCCAGGGACTGCCGGTACTGGGCAGGGGCGGTCTCCGCCGTCCAGGCAGGCGCGCAGGATTTGGCATCGGCGGCGGTTCAGGTCGG